>Ga0180432_10006205_pt1 | contig 15619 bp, 11 predicted proteins | sample SS_ome_10_FD_132414 | JGI IMG/M metagenome (GOLD analysis project Ga0180432, IMG submission 132414) | Hypersaline lake sediment archaeal communities from the Salton Sea, California, USA - SS_1_MS_2 metaG | ecosystem: Environmental > Aquatic > Non-marine Saline and Alkaline > Hypersaline >... | reverse complement strand
CCCACCATGATCCAAGAGAGAATCATCCGCACGGCATCCGGGTACGGCATGCTCTTCGGCCTCATCCTCTTCCTGGCGGTCGGAATCCTGCTGTTCGTCAACGGACTCATCCACAAGGACCTCGGGATGATCCTCCTGGGGGTCGTGGTCTTCGTCATCGATCCGATCCTGATGGCCGGGCTCTTCGTCGTGAATCCGAACGAGGGGCGCGTGGTGCAGCTCTTCGGCAAGTACGTCGGTACGGCCAAGCAGCCCGGCCTCCGCTGGGTCAATCCCTTCACGACCCGCAGGAAGGTTTCGCTCCGCGTGCGGAACTTCGAGAGCGGCAAGCTGAAGGTGAACGACCGCGACGGCAATCCGATCGAGATCGCGTCGGTGATCGTTTGGAAGGTGGTCGACACCGCCGAGGCGGTGTTCGAGGTGGATGACTACGTCAACTTTGTCGAGGTTCAGAGCGAGTCGGCGGTGCGAAACCTGGCCACATCGTACCCTTACGATGCGCACGAGGAGGGGGAGACCGCCCTGCGGAGCCACACGAATCAGATCGCCGATCACCTCAAGCGAGAGATCCAGGAGCGGCTGGGCAAGGCGGGAGTCGAGGTGATCGAGGCGCGGATCAGTCACCTGGCCTACGCGCCGGAGATCGCCAGCGCGATGCTGCAGCGGCAGCAGGCGACTGCTATCATCGCCGCGCGCCAGAAGATCGTGGAGGGTGCGGTCGGTATGGTGGAGATGGCGCTCGAGATGCTCACGAAACAACACGTGGTCGACCTGGACGAAGAGCGCAAAGCGGCCATGGTCAGCAATCTCTTGGTGGTTCTCTGTGGGGATCGCGATCCGCACCCCGTGATCAACACCGGCTCGCTCTACCAGTAGGGGGAGTCGTGGCACAGCGAAAACCGTTCTTGCTGCGCATCGATCCCCGGCTCATGGTTGCCCTGCGCCGGTGGGCGGACGATGAGCTGCGGAGCGTGAACGCGCAGATCGAATACCTGCTGCGGCGGGCCTTGGTGGAGGCGGGCCGTGTCCAACCCCGGGCCGCCGATGGAGCGCCGAAGAAGCCGGACGTGAAGCGAGAGAACGACGGTTAGCAGACCCGAGCGGGAGGATGGGATGTCGAAGGTGCGGGTGAAGATGTGCGGGATCACCTCCGCGGAAGATGCGGTGACCTGCTTGGAACTGGGGGTCGACTACTTGGGCTTGATCTTTGCCTTCGGCACGCACCGGGTGACTGTGGAGCAGGCGGAAGCGATCCGCGAGGTGGTGCCCGAGGTCTCCGTCGTGGGGGTTTTCCGGGATGCGACGCGCCAGACGATCGCCGAAGTCTCCCGTGCGTGCCGGCTGAACATGATCCAACTCCACGGCGGCGAGGATCCCGGCGAGTGCGAGGCGATCGCCCGGGAGACCGGCCTTCCGATCCTGAAGGCCCGCACACCGGGCATCGGGGAGGAGTACAAGGACGAGGACTACACGTCCCGGTGCAGCCTGCTCTTCGATCTGGAGAAAGAGGCGCCGGCGACCGACGAGGAGCGCACCGTCCTTTGGGAACGGGCGGCAAAGGCGGTGCAGCGCGGCGATCAGGTCTTCTTGGCGGGGGGGCTCACGCCCGACAATGTGGTCGACGCCATCCGCTTCGTCCGCCCGGCGTGCGTCGATGTGATCCGGGGCATCGAGCGGGCGCCGGGGGTGAAGGATGCGGTGCTCATGCAGCGGTTCGTCAAAGAGGTCCGCCTGGCGTAGCCCGCGCAAAGTCACTCGCCGAAGATGATCGGCTCCAGCTCGACCACGTCGCCTTGCCCCAGGTCCTCGAGTGATGCTCCGAACTTCTCCGGATCCCCGAGCGCGAAGACAACGAGCGGCTCGTCCGAGTGGACGTAGCGATCCACGAACGATGAAGCCATCGCGGCGTCGGCCGCCTTCAGACCGTCGAGCTGGACCTCGATATAGTCGTCCGGACGGCCGAGGGTGATCGCCTCCAGCTTGCGGCCGATGATCCCGCGCGCGGTCTCGCTGCGCGAGATCTCAGTGCCGATCATGAAGGAACGCGACGTCTCGATCTCTTCGACCGAGAATGGCTCGCTCTCCATGCGGTCGACCTCCTCGATCAGCAAGCGGAGCAGGTCGACCGTGGTGCCCGCGCCGGTGCTGCCGAAGCCGTTCAACGTCGCGCGCTCCTCGCCGGCCTCGACGCGAACCGCCGCCCCGTAGGAGATCCCCTCCGCGCGCGATCGGTAGAAGACGCGGCCCCAGCCGAGGGCGAAGTCGAGGATCCGGGAGATCGGGTAGTCGGGAGAGGTACGGGTGAGATGCGGAATCAGCCGCCCGATCCGCACCTGGCTCTGCTCGTAGTCACCCGTCAACACGTAGACGCCGGGGCGAGGATGAGGCGTCCATTCCGCCTGGCTCGGAGGCTCGAACCGCACGTCCTCTCCCCAGCCGGCAAGCACCTCATCGAGGAGCGTGAGGATCTCGTGTTGGCCGACATCGCCGCTGACGCCGATGATCGCATTGTCCGGATGGACGAAGCGGCGGTGAAGCCGGATGAGATCGTCGCGGGCCACATCCTCGATCGAGGCGCGGGTATCGAGCTGTACGCCTGGGAACTCCTCGCCGTACAGCAGCCGATAGAAGCGCTGGTCGGCGATCGCGTCGGGGTTGTTGTTGATCCGCTGCACGTCTTTGAGTGCCTGGGCCTGGGAGCGCTTCAGGCGCTCCTTGTCGAGCCGCGGTTCGAGGAGAACATCGCGCCAGAGAGAGATCGCCTCGCGCAAGTCCTCTCGAACCATGAAGGCGCTCACGCTGCCGGATCGGTTCGATACCCAGGCGGAGATCGTGACATCGAGCGCCGCCAGCCTCTCCTCCAACGCCTCCGGCGAGAGGTTCCCCGCGCCGCCGGTGTCCCAGAGGCGCCCCAACAGGCCGATGGCCGCGAACTCCTCCGGATCGAGGTAACGGCGCCCCATGCGGAAGCGGATGTCGATGCTGACGAGCGGCAGATCGTGGTTCTCGAAGATGTAGACCGGAATGCCGGAAGACAGCTGCGCCTCGACTGCCTGCGGCGAGGTGAAGTCGATCGGCTCCAGCGCGAGCTCATCCGGATGCCGGGGTGTCGCCCCGACCGATACGATCGTGAGGGCGATGGCGAGCAACCACCTCATCGCGCACCTCCCTTCTCCGCGATCATGACCTCCGCGTCCGGTTCCAGGTAGACCACGGTTGCCCGGTCGGGTTGGAAGAGCTCCTCGGCCAGCGCGGTCACGTCCCCCACCGTGATCTCGTCGTAGCGGTCGAAGCGCTCATACGACCACCGCCAGTCGCCGCGGATCGCCTGATGGTGGACCAACGCCTCGGCGATCGAGTCGTTCGTCTCCAGGCTGTAGTAGTAGCGCTTGCGGTAGGACCGGCGGATCTCGTCCAGCTTCTCTTGCGTCACCGGCTCGGTGACCACCCGTTCCAGCTCTTCCCAGATGAGCGCCTCCACGCGTTCGTTGCTCACGGCCTCCAGGGGAACCGCCTCGATCAGGAAGAGCCCCGCGTAGCGGTGGAAGCCTGCCGTGCCGCTGGCCCGGACGCTCCGCACCGCCTGTTCCTCGAAATCGAGCCGCCGGTCGAGCCGGCTCGTTTCATCGCGACTCAACACGTCGGCTAGCAGCGCAGCCGCGAGATGGCGGCGGTCGTGGGGATGGAATCCGGGAAAGGCGAGGAGCACGCGCCGGTCGGTGCCCTGGCGATGGATCCCGCGCCGCATCCCTTTTTGCGGCGGTTCCATCACCGCCACCTCGGGTGGCGGCGGTCCGGCCGGGATATCGCCGAAGTAGGCGCGGATCATCCGCTTCGCTTCGTCCACATCGAAGTCCCCCACGAGCGCGGCCACCGCGTTGCCGGGCACGTAGTAGGTTTCCCGGAACGCGGCCGCCTGCTCTTGGGTCAATACCTCGATGTCGCACATGTAGCCGATGGTCGGCTGCCGGTAGGGGTGCGCGGTGAAGGCGAGCGATTGGAGGAGCTCGCGCGCCATCCCGTTCGGGTTGTCCTCGGTTTGTTCCAGGCGTTCCTGGATGACCACGTCCCGCTCGCGATAGAACTCCCGGAAGATGGGGTGCTGGATGCGCTCGCTTTCCATCAGCATCCAGACCTCGAGGTTGTTGGCCGGCAGGCGCGCTTCGTAGACGGTGAAGTCCTCGGTCGTGTAGGCATTGAAATCGAGCGTGTAGCTGTCATAGACCCGCGGCCACTCCATCGGCACCGTAAGGGCCATCTGGCGGTCGGTGAGAGCGGCGAGCTGCGCCCGCAGCGCCTCGATCCGTTCCGGATCCGCCCGCTCCCGCGCCGACATCTCCCGCGCCAGCTCGGCGCCCACGCGGGCGACGCTGTCCTGCACCATCATTTCGGCCTCGAAGTCGCGCGTCCCGATGCGATCGGTTCCCTTGAAGGCCATGTGTTCGAACATGTGCGCCAAGCCGCTCTGTCCGGTGGGATTGTCGACGTTGCCCACCCGGAAGAGCACGCGGCCCGAGACCATCGGCACCTCGTGGCGGGGTAGGAGCAGGAAGAGCATGCCGTTGTCGAGGCGGAACTCCTCCACCCGGGAGAAGATACTGGGGGGATCACCGCTTCCGAAGGCGGCGGGAACCGAGAGCAGAAACGCAAGAGGCAGCAGCAGGGAGCGGGGGGCGGTGCGCATGGGAAGACCTCCCGTCTTGGGGCACGATGGACGATCGCTAGGTCGCGGGGAGAATGTGGGGGTTGAGGGGCGGAGTCAACCCCCACGTGCGGTCAGGGCCGGAATAGGCGCTTCACGCTGCTCCAGGTTGTCTCCGCTTCCACCGCCGGCGGGAGCTCCTCGACATCCTGGAAGTCGGCGATGCCCAGACCGCGGATGTGGAGGATGTAGCTGTATTCGGGGCACTCCTCCCACTCGGTGGTCGATGCCCAGAGCCAGACCTCATCGCCAATCTCGGCCACCAGATCGAGCGTCCCCTCTTGGCAGGGCTCCACGAGCATCGTGTAGTCGACATGGAAATCCCCCATGCAGCGGAGCTCGGGATCGAAACCGAGTTGGAAAACATAGGTCTCCCGTTCGGCGGTGCACGTCACATTGAAGGGATCGCTCGCCTTGTAGAGCGTGTACCAGTCGGTGTCTCGGTAGTAGTACCCGGAGTAGAGGTACGTGCCGGTGCGCGCGCAGAGGATGAGCTCGTTGTTCTCGTCGCCGTTCAGCGCCTGGAAGTTGTCGCCGTTTCCGCCGCAGCAACCATCATTGTAGACGTCGATGTACCCGTCCACGATGGGCGGCTCTCCTTCCGGCAGGCCGCCCGGGGGACAGGAGAGCACACAGGGTTCGAACCAGTCGATCGCAAGCGCGTACTCGCCGCAAGAGGTTCCGTACCCGTCGACGACGATGTAGTAGGTCGTTCCCGCCGCCACCTCGACGTAGTCGAGGCGGGAGGCGTAGGCGTTCTCTGCGCAGTTCGCATCGTCGTTGCAGGCGTAGGGATTCCCATAGCCGAATCCCCCCGCGAACTCGTAGACGTAGGCCTTGGTGTCGTAGGCGGAGCCACACAGATCGATCCGCACCATGCCCGTTTCGTCCGGGGTGAAGGCATAGACGACATCGGGCGCGGTCGACTCGTCGTAGGGACAGATTTCATCGTAGTCATCGATGTTGTCACACGTGGCACCCGTATCGCTGAACGGGAGCCCGTCGATGAGGAGGGCATCGTCGATCGTCTCGCCCCCCACCCGGCCATCGCGAGCCGGCGCGGCCGGAATGGGATTCTTGGCGTCACTCCGCCCCGGGGCCGCGCACGGGCTCGGGTCATCGGCTCCCGCGGCGGGGAGCATCCAGAGCGCGACGGCGAGGATCATCACGAGGGTCCTGTGCATGGCAGCCTCCTTTTTGAACCGACCGAGAAGCGCGATCTCGCGCCTTGTGTGGTCAAGTATGCTGCAAAACCATGCATTCTGTACATAGTAAAATGCACAATATACATGCACCCAAGTGAGGCGGTTTCTAGGACGGCCTTGTTGCGATTCGTGCAACGATTTGTAGAGCAGTCAAATACAAGGGGGCTTCAGGAAGGGGTCATGGGCCATCCCCCGGGGCGCGGCCGTGGATCGACCGGAGGAAGTCGACCTCGGTCATGCCGTATACTGGTCGATGGCAACCGCGAGCCGCGCATCTCGCCAAGAGGAGGACTGCACCATGTCGAGGACGCTGGACCGAATCCCGTTGCTCTTCACCCTCACCCTGTTCCTGCTGCTTCCCCCCGCGGTTTGGAGTCAGACGGTGGTCGACGTTCTGCCCGCCACCGACGGAGCCTGGGGGATCGATTACCACGACGGATATCTCTGGGTCGGTGACGATCTGGACGGTTTCCTGCGCAAGGTCGACCCCGCAGATGGATCGATCTTGGACGTGCTCCCCACCCCCTACGACGAGAACCACATCAGCTACGGCGCCAATCATGGCGCATCGTGGGATGGATCGGGCTTCTGGGTGGCCGGTGACTACGGCAAGGACTGGCTGTACAAGGTGGCGATCGACGGCGCCTTTCTCGATACCCTGGCGTCCCCCGCCGATGCGGTCGGGGGCCTCGGATTCGACGGCACCTATCTTCTCGTCACCCGTTACTACCCCAACGACCAGGCCGACATCCTGAAGATCGACACTGCTACCGGCGCCGTGGTCGGTGATCCCATCCCGACACCGGGGCAGCAACCCTTCGGGATCGCCTACGACGCGTCGGACGCCACCGTCTGGAACGGCATGGACGACAACGACGGCGATCCGGAGAAGATCTGGCACCTCTCCTATCCGGACGGCGCGGTTCTGGACGACTTCGACTCCCCGGCCGGCTCACCGAAGGGGATCGCCATCGGCGGGGGATACATGTGGCTGGTAGCGAACACGATCGGCGGGAGCGGCCGGAAGATCTATCAGATCGATTTGAGCGGGGGTGGTACGGGCGACATCGATCCGCTCCCGGCGGCCTATGACTTCGGCATCATCTCGCTCGGGACGCCCGAGTCCTACACGCAGATGCTGAGCAATGTCGGCGATGGGCCGCTCACGATTACCGGCATCGAGACCGGCGGGGCGTTCTCCGCCGAGGAGGTAACGCTGCCGGTCGTGCTCGATCCGCTGGGGACGCTCGAATTCGAGGTGACCTTCGATCCGCAGGCATCGGGGCACTTCGCCGGAATCCTTCGCATCCACTCCGATGACTTCGACGAGGGGATCCTCGACATCCCGTTGGAGGGAACGGCGGTCGTCCCGGAGCCGGCGGTCCATGTCACGCCGACCGCCCTCCACTTCCCGGACACCGGCATGGGGATGGTGAGCGCCCTGGCGCTCGAGATCGAGAATATCGGTTACCAGACCCTCTCGATCACGAACATCGCGGCGAGCGGCAACGCCTTCGTGTTGCCCGCGATCGATCTGCCGATCACGCTCGCCACCTTCGAGACGCTCGAGCTCGCGGTGACCTTCGAGCCGGATTTCCCCGATGACTACGCCGAGACGATCACCATCACCTCCGACGATCCCGCCCGCCCCGAGCTCCCGGTTCCCGCCGGCGGGGCGTGCGTGTTCAAGACCTGGGATCCGGGTGAGATCATCTGGTGGGCGCAGGGGATCGAGAACGTCGTCAGCACGCAGCCGATTCCGGATGTGGCCGGCGACGGCCGGCCCGGGGTCGTGACCGAATCGTACGATGCCGGCGCCTCGGGCATCCCGCACGTCGCCTACCGCGGCAACAGCGACGGCACCGGGGTGCCGATCTGGGCCACCGGCACCAGCGGGGGCTGGGGCGACCTCTGTCTCGGCCTCATCGATGATCTCGACGATGACGACTTCCCCGAAGTTCTGCGCGGCGTCGCCTGGGGCGGCCGGAGCATCGAGGTGCGCGGGGCCGAGGACGGCGAGCTCCTCTGGGGCTTCAACACCCAGATTCACGACGGGGGCGGATGGGTCTACAGCGTATCGGCCTTGCCGGACGTGACGGGTGACGGGAAGCCCGAGGTTCTGGCGGGCGCGGGGACCGACGGCAACCCGGGCACCGGATCGCGGAGGATCTACTGCTTCGACGGCGCCCGGGGGACGATCATCTTCATGTACATCGCCAGCGATGCGTTCAATCACGTGATCGCCATCCCCGACGTCAACAGCGACGGCTATTGGGACGTGGTCGGCGGCAACGCCGATGGGTACGTCTACTGCGTGAGCGGCGCCAGCGAAGGGGCCGGGACGCTGCTCTGGTCGTTCCCTACCGGCGGCAACGCATCCTTCGTCGACGCGATCAAAGACGTCAACGGCGATCTGGTCCCGGACGTGATCGCCGGATCCTGGTCGAACCAGGTCTTCTGCATCGACGGCGTCACCGGAGCCGAAATCTGGAGCAGCCCGATCAGCAGCTTCGTCCTGCAGGCGCGGGCGATGGCCGATGTGACCGGCGACGGGATTCTGGATGTCGCGGTCTGCAACCTCGGGAACAACTTCCGGGTCTTGAGCGGCGCCGACGGGACGGTGCATTGGTACACCTATACAGGAGCGAACGTCTGGTCGATCTATCCGATCCCCGACGTCAACGGCGACGGGTTCCATGACGTGCTGGCCGGCGCGCAGGACAACCAGGTCTACTGCGTGAGCGGGGCGAGCGATGATCAGGTCGGAGACATCCTCTGGACCACCGATCTCGGCAACCTCGTGCTGACCGTGCGCGCGATCGAGGACGTGAACGGCAACGGCACGCCCGACGTCATCGCCGGCACGCAGTATCTCAACGGGTCCGGCGGGCGCATCTTCTGCCTCGACGGCGGTTGGCCGATCGCGGGTGTGGACGAGAGGCCGGTGGCGGGCGGGTCATCGCTTCGCTTGCTCGGCCCCCACCCCAATCCGGCGAGCGAGAGCAGTACGATCCTCTTCGAGGCGGGACCCGATGTCTCCGGACGTCTCGTGCTCGACATCTACGATCTCACCGGACGGCGGGTACAGAGCCTGGAGCGCGCGGCCGAGGCCGGGCTGAATCGAATGATCTGGGACGGTCGTGAAGAGAACGGCCGGCCGGCGTCGAGCGGGGTCTACTTCTACCGCTTCCGGGGCCTCGAGGAGCTGGCGGGAAGCCGGGGGAGGATCACCCTGAAGCGATAGGGCCCTACCGGCGCTCGCTCCGCCAGGCGAGGACGAAGATGTTGCTCCGCTCCCAGGAGGCATCCCCGTCCCGGCAGCTGTAGCCGGTGAGCCGGTGAATGAGCTCGTCATCCAGATCGTACTTGGCGTAGAGGTACTCGGTGATGCGGGAGCAGGTCTCTGCCCCCGCGTCGTACCGCCAGGTTGCGCTCGAATCGGTCCACTCCGATAAGATGAGGGCCCCCCCCGAAACCCGGATGTATGTGTTCCAACCGCCGATCGCCTCGTAGTACGAGGCGGCAGACCAACTCGATAGCTGCAGCGTCGTGGGATCGATCTGCACCGCGAAGGTGTCGGCGGAGGTCAGGGTGTAGAGCCCGTTGTCGAACCAGGCGACTTCGGCCTGGACGTGATGGAGCTCGTTGGGGATGTGGGTGCCGTGCGTGTAGTCGTTGTCGGTTCGGATCTCGAAGCTGATGTGATCGAAGGTGGTGATGTCGGGCAGGCCGGCACCGGTCACCAGGACCGCCGCCACCTCGATCGTGCGCTCGTAGGAACAGGCGCCGTTGGCGACCAGCACCAGGAGGTCCTCATCGAGCGCGTGAAGCGTCCCGAGGTTGGAGACGGTCACCTGTTGCCCGCGGCCGACCAGCGATGCCGCGCCCTCGTCGATGCTGAAAACGAGAAGCTCGGCCTCTCCCTGGGGGTCGACCACGCCGAGGTTCAACTGATCGCCTTCCGGGAAGTCATCGCGCTCGAGGTCGATCCGATAGAGGCGGCCGTCGAGCGCCTGGTGGATGCCGCTGAAGGTGTGGGTCAGGTCGTCGGGGGAGTCGAGCGTCCAGGTCTCATCCGCAAGCGCGAGAAACCACGAGAGATCGACGTCATAGAGCTGGCCCGTGAGCAAATCCGCAAGATACTCGGGCCACCACACGCCGGGAGCATCGGGCAATGCGCGGCCCAAGAAGCCGGCGTCGAGGTAGGTATCGCCCGAGCGTTCGTCGAGCGTCGCCTTCAAGCCCTCGCGCCCCCAGCCTTCCCCCTCCTGCCGGTCGATCCATCGCGCGAGCGACGCCATGCCGAGGCCGTAGGGGATGATCCCTTCCCGCACCTCGAAGTCGGGGTTGACCGACCGCGCGAGCCCGGCGACGGGGAACGACTGGCACGCCTGCTGTCCGTAGTGCACGTAGTCGGGGGAGATGTCGCTCATGAGATGGATCCCGGTCGCGTAGAACCACCAGTCCCCCTTGAGCCCGGTCCGGGCGGCGTAGGCGGCGTTCCAAAGGTAGAAGCGGACCCATTGGCGGATCGATTCCAGATCCGCGTCGTCCGGGTCGTGGATCCAGGTCACGTGGGGGGAGATCGTGCCCGCCACCTCGTCGTTGAACTGCAGCTGCGCGCTCACCCGGGAGGGGCCGTACGATGCCTCGCGCACGGTGCCCTCGATGAGGGGCATGTACGCGGCCTGCTCGGGGAAGGCGTCGTTCCGAAACCCTTCGGTCAGCGGGAGGAACGCCGTGGCATCCTCCACCAACCAGAGCAGCATGAGGTCCCGGTAGGTGGTGAGCCGGTCGTTGCTCCACACGTAGATCGGGAGCGGGATCTCCACGTGCGCGCGGCCGGACGGGTTGTGCCCATTGAGGATGATATCCAGGAGGAGCCCGCTCGGATCTTCCCGGGTGGCCGCGGGGAACAAGACGTAGTCGCCGGGAGGAAGCGATGCCTCCAGCGTGCTGTCGGCGGCCACCGCATCGAGAATCCGCAGCTGGCGGGAGGTGTCGCCGTCATCCGTCACCGAGACGATCTCCGCCAGGATGACGGCGGAGGATTCGGTCGCGAGGAGATCGGCGGTCTCGAGGGTCAGACGAAGCCCGATCGATTGCGCGAAGCCGGCCGGGAGCCCGCTCAAGCGGTACGACCCGGTGTCCCCCCGATCAGGCGGCTTCGCCGGCCGGAAGACGGCGATGTCGACCGCGTCGGATAACGCCCCGGCCGGGATGTCGATCGTGACCCCCGAAGATGCGAGCGTCGCGCCCGCATCATCGACGGTGGCATCGATCAGAAGCACGTCCTCCTCCGTCGTCTCTCGCGGATCGGTCGGAGAGTCGGAGGAGCAGCCGAGAATGCAGCCGGCGCCGGCGAGCGCCAGAAGGCATTTCGCCCAAGGGGACATGGAACCTCCTTGCGACCCATCCTACCACAGACCGCCGCCGGTCCGGTTGCCGCGGCGAGGGCCCCTTCGGTAGAATAGGGAGCCACGTTGTCGACCACCCGAAGTGAGGAGCCGGATGGAGCAGCATCGATGGAGCGCCTGGAGCGCCGGGTTCCTGGCGGCCGCCCCCGTGGCGTTCCTGGCGGGAGCACTCGAGACGGCCTGGGCTCCGAACCCCGAGCCCGCGGGCATGGTCGACCTGATCTATGGGGCGAACGTTCATGGGCTGATGGCCTTGGGGCTGACGCTGGTGCTGCGACTCGCCCTTTGGCGGACGCCCGATCGCCGGTTCCGCGCCATCGCTTTCGGGAGCGTGTTGGTCCTCGAGCTCGGACTCGTTGCCCCCTTCTGGCTGAGCATCGGGCCGACGCTGCCGCCCCTTGGTTCACCGGCGGGGAAGCTCGCTCTGATCGCCGTCATGGGCGTGGGCACGCTCCTGGGCGCCGCCATCGCCTGGAGACTCGATCGCATCCTCCCGACCCGGTCCCGGTGGGGCGTGCGGCTGGCGGCGTTGATGGCGCTGGCCAACGCGGCAGCCGTTCTTCTCAGCCTGCCGCGTGGAGAGCCCTTCACGACCCGGACCGACGCCGCGCAGGTCGAACGCCCTCCGGTGGTCATCATCCTGATCGATACCCTGCGGCGCGATCATGTCTCCTACTTCGGCTACGAGCGCAACACGACCCCCAACCTCGATCGCTTGCTAACCGAGAGCTACACGTGGACCTCCGCGGTGACCCCGAGCACGTGGACCATGCCCTCGATCGCGAGCCTCTTCTCCGGCCTCTATCCGACATCGCACGGCGTGAGCCTGGACCGTCCGCACCTGCCGCGCCAGGCTTTCACGCTGGCTGAGTGCTTCCGCGCCTACGGGTATCGGACCGGGGCCTTCGTCGCCAACCCGATCGTCTCCGCGCGCAGCGGGTACGGGCAGGGCTTCGGGACCTTCTACCCCCGCTGGCCCCTGTGGTGGATGCGGAGCGAGCGGACGATCGTCGAGCACATCGCCAAACGCCTCTCGCCGCACGGAACCGTTGTCGGTTGGATGGCGGAGATCGGCTCCGCCGTCACCGAGACCTTCGTCCGCTGGCTCAGCCGGGGGGCCGAGCGCCCGCTCTTTGCCTATCTCCACTACATCGACCCGCACGAGCCTTATCGGCCTCCCGAGCCCGATCGCCGGGCGGTGGCGCCCGGCGCCCCGCGGGGTCCGGCCAACGCGCCCAACTACCCCGACCTCCAGGCGGACGATACGTGTTTCGACTGGGAGTGCCTGGAAGATCCTCCGCGGCTCGACCCCGAGGATCTGGCGGGCATGATCGCCAACTACGACGGCGAGATCCACCGCGCCGACGCGCTGCTCGGGCGGGCCTTGGATGGAATGCGGGAGCTCGGGCTGCTCGACCGCTGTCACCTGCTCCTCTTCACCGACCACGGCGAGGAGTTCGGCGATCACGGCGGGTGGAATCACACCTACTCGATCTACGATGAGATCAGCGGTGCGGTCATGGCCTACCGTCCTCCCGGCGGCCTTCCCGGGGGGCGGAGGATCGAACGGCCCGTCGCCATGCTCGATCTGACGCGCAGCCTGTTCGAGATCCTCGGATTCGATCCCTCGCCCGCGCACCAGGGACGCCTGCTTCCCGAGATCGTGCCGGGGGCGCGCCGCGCGCTCGATCGCTCGGTTCTCTGCGAGATGCCCCCCTACCTCTACTCGCTCCGCCTCGGCGACTGGAAGCTCATCCAGCGCGGGCCGCGAGATGATCCGGACTGGCGGCTGTATAATCTCGCCGCCGATCCCCGGGAGATGAGGAACCTGGCCCGCGCCGAGCCCGACACGCTCGCCCAGGCGCGGCTTCACCTGCAGGGCTTGCTGGCCGCGCTCGCGCAGGTGGCGTTGGGTATGGATGATGACGAGATCTCGCCGGAGCTGTTGCGGCAGCTCGAGACGCTGGGGTACATCAATCGATCGCGGGGCGGGGAGGAGGAGTTGGAAGGGGAGTGAGGCGAGGGGGCCAAAGACCCGGCTCTCTCCATGGACGGGAAGCTCCCGAATGGATATCCTCCGCACCGGTACATCGTGAGAGGAAGGAGTCTCCAGCGGCATGCGCCTACACGTAATGATCAGTCTGATCGCCCTCTGGGCGGCCGCGATCCCGGTGTCCGGGCAGAACCGTCCCCTCACGCTCGGCGACCTCGAGATCCCTCGTCCGAGCGGCTATGTCAACGATTTCGCCGGCCGGCTCAGCGCTCGGGAGACGGACACCCTGGAGCAGATGTGCCGGATGATCGACCGGCAGACGGGCGCCCAGATCGCGCTGGTCATCCTGTCCGATCTGAAGGGGGAGGATGCGCGCGAGGTCAAGACCCGCCTTTTCGAGGCCTGGCGGATCGGCCGCCAACATGACGATCGAGGGCTCCTCATCCTCCACGCGCTGGCGGAGCGGCGGATCGAGGTGGAGACCGGCTACGGACTGGAGGGCATCCTGCCCGACGGGCGGGTGGGGGCGATTCTCGACCAGGCGGTGGTGCCGCACTTCCGTGCGGGCGACTTCTACCAGGGCTACCGCGCGGGGCTGGCCGCGTTCGCGGATCGGATCGCGGCGGATGCGACGGCCGGCGACGGAACGGACGCCTACCGGACCACTCGCGGTCGCCGCGGCGAGGAGCGGCGGGGGTTTCCCCTTGGCGCGCTCCTGCTGGCGCCCGTCTTCCTCTACCTCCTCATCCGGCATCCGCGGCTTCTCCTCTTCATGCTGATGATGAACATGATGGGCGGACGGCGCGGCGGCATGGGCGGAGGATTCGGCGGAGGATTCGGCGGGTTCGGCGGAGGCATGAGCGGCGGCGGCGGCGCGGGCCGTTCGTACTAAGGAGGCAGGCAGGTGGCCAAAGATCCCGAACAGGTCAGCGCGCGGTTCCTGGCCGACATGGAGACCGCTTGGGGAGAGAACCTGGCATCGGTCGTTCTCTACGGGAGCGCCGCCCGGCAGGACTTCGTCCCCGGACGGTCGGACCTGAACTTCCTGGTGCTCGTCCGGGGCCTGCAGGCCGAACGGCTCCTTTCCCTGCAGTCGCGCGCCAAGGCGTGGCGCAAGCTGATGATTGCCATGCCGGTCTTCATGCGCCCGGAGATGCTGCCGACCGCGCTCGACTCCTATCCGCTGGAATTTCTGACCATGCAGGCCGCCTACCGTGTGCTACAGGGGGAGGATCCGCTCGAGAGCCTCGTCTTCCGGCGGGAGGATGTGAGGCTCCAGTGCGAGCGCGACCTGCGCGGCAAGCTGCTCCACCTGCGCGCGGGCGCGATCGAGTGCGAGGGGAAGCGCGACCGGATGGGAGCGTTGATCCGCATCTCGCTGCCGGCGATGACCGCGATCTTCCAGGGGCTGCTTTTCGTGGCCGGGCGTCCCCATCGCATGTGGGGCAACGACTTGCTCGATGCCGGTTGCGATGCCTTCGGTCTCGATGTCACCTTGTTCCATGAGCTGGCGCTGGTCCGCCGGGAGAAGCGTCTCCCCTCGGCGGAGGTGCTGTCGGGGCAGCTGGTCCGCTATCTACGGGAAGTGGATCGGCTGGTGGAGTGGGCCGATGCCGGCGGGCTAAACGCTACGGAGGAATCATGAAGCGAGGAACGCTGATCGCCCTGGTCGTCCTGGGTCTCATCCTGATCATTGCGATCGGGCTCTTCTCGACGGTCGTCGGCACCCGAAACCGGATGGTCGGCCTGGATGAAGCGGTCAAGACCCAGTGGGCGCAGGTGGAGAACCAGCTCCAGCGCCGCTACGACCTCATCCCCAACCTGGTCGAGACCGTCAAGGGCTTCGCCCAGCAGGAGCGGGAGGTCTTCATCGGCGTCACCGAAGCGCGGGCCAAGGTTGGTGGGGCGGGAACGATCCCGGAGAAGATCCAGGCCAACCAGGAGCTCTCCTCCGCCCTCAGCCGGCTTCTGCTGGTCGTCGAGCGCTACCCCGACATCAAGTCGAACCAGAACTTCATGGCGCTTCAGGACGAGCTCGCCGGCACCGAGAATCGCATCGCGACCGAACGCCGCCGGTACAACGAGCAGGTCCGCGCCTACAACACCGCGATCCGCCTCTTCCCCGGCAACATCATCGCCGGGCTCTTCGGGTTCGAGCGCGCGGAGCTCTTCGAGGCCCCGGAGGAGGCACAAACCGCCCCGCGGGTCGACTTCGGCACCGGGGGATGATGTCGCCGGCTCTCGTCGGGCGCGATCTCACGGCCTCCTACGAGGGATGTGAGGTCTTCCGGGGCATCTCGCT
>Ga0180432_10006204_pt1 | contig 15621 bp, 13 predicted proteins | sample SS_ome_10_FD_132414 | JGI IMG/M metagenome (GOLD analysis project Ga0180432, IMG submission 132414) | Hypersaline lake sediment archaeal communities from the Salton Sea, California, USA - SS_1_MS_2 metaG | ecosystem: Environmental > Aquatic > Non-marine Saline and Alkaline > Hypersaline >... | reverse complement strand
TACAAAGCTTGAACATCACGGGAACCGTCCCGGTAAAATGTGATCCCTTTGCATCCCATTTCCCATGCTCTGAAAAAGGCTTGAGAAATCTCGGATTTATCGGTGTTGTAGGGAGCATTGATGGTTTTTGAAACGCTGGAGTCAACGCCGTTGTTCTGAAATGCAGCCTGTATCTTAATGTGTTCCTCAACGGAAACATCATTGGTGGTAACAAAAAAATCCGGCAAGGATTCGGTTGCCTTTTTTTCGTACCATTTCCGAACCACATCAGGAACCATGTTTAGCTTTTCTCCCTCCAGACACTCCTTGGTATAATTAAATGCAAAGTTTGGTTCACACCCCGACGAACAATTTGCAATCAGTGAAATCGTACCGGTGGGGGCAACGGTTGTCAGCGTACCGTTGCGTCTTTTGGGAATGGAAAACTCATATTCATCATAAACCGGCGCCGCACCTTTTTCATTGCCCAATTCAATGGAAATTTCATTGGCAATATTGTAAATAAAGGTCATTATTTCTTTGGCCAAATTGACAGACTCATGGGATCCGTATCGAATGTGAAGCTTGATACACATGTCGGCAAAGCCCATGATCCCCAAGCCGATCTGTCTGGTTTTTAAGGTCATTTTTTCGATTTCCGCAATAGGATAATTATTGACGGTGATTACCGAATCGAGAAAACGTACGCCAATCAGGGCGGTTTTACGCAGTTTTTCCCAATCTATTTTTGCTTTTCCTTTTACCCAATCACCACTGACCATCTGAGAAAGATTTATGGATCCAAGATTACAAGAGCTGTAAGGCAACAGCGGTTGCTCTCCGCATGGGTTTGTGGCCTCAATTTTACCCATTGGACGCAAGGGATTGTTTCTGTTAATGGTATCTAAAAAGACAATACCCGGCTCCCCGTTTCTCCAGGCGCCGTCAACCATTGTTTCCCAAATCTCCCGTGCAGAGAGGGTTTTGTAAATTGTGTCATTAAAAACCAGATCATAATCTCTGTCATTCTCAACATCTTTCATAAAAGCATCCGTGACGCCCACAGACAAATTGAAATTCTTCAGCTCTCCCTCCAGAATCTTGGCGGTCAAGAAACTCTCAATATCAGGATGATCAACCCGCAGTATCCCCATATTGGCGCCATCTCGGGTGCCTCCTTGTTTTATGATATCTCCGATGGTGAAATCGAAGATTTCTATGAAAGAGAGCGGGCCTGAAGCCATTCCTCCGGTGGAAGTAATCCGGTCCCCTTTGGGTCGAAGGTTTGAAAAGCTCATACCGGTTCCACCTCCGTGCGCCTGTACGTCCACGGCGTCAGAAAGTGTTTTAAAAATACTTCTTCGACTATCTTCCATGGGAAGAACAAAACATGCGCTTCCACACCCTTGATTTCTGCCAAAATTTCGCAAAGTGGGGCTGTTGGGTAAAAAATCCAGATCCATCATAATTTTTTTATATTCTTTCTTCCATGTTGTACGTGCTTCGGGATTTTCTTCGGCGCCTGCCACTTTATGCGCGACCCGGTCACACAATTTTTCCCAGGTTTCACCTTTAGCAAAATATCTTTTTTGTAATATTTTTAGTGCGTTTTCTGCAATTTGCATTTTATTTTTATCTCCTCAACCTTCATGGACAATGAACTCGTAAAAAGGCTTTTGCCTACTACAGACTGAACCAAACTGACTTTTTACAAAAGCGTCAAAGAAAAGGAATGGGCTTACCGGTACGATACGCCAGAGCCTGGCAGGTAGCGATCAACTGTCCATCCTTATCCGTTACCTTGATATCATAACCGGCCGTCTTCTTAGTCCGGCTGACTTGCCGGGCTTGGGCTCGCAAAAGCTTTCCCGGTTTGGGACTGGACACATAGGTTACGCTCACGTTTAAAGCCACCGCCACGGTCCCCTCTGTCTGACCGGCTGCCTCAAATGCCTCGTCGATCAAGCCAAAAATGACTCCGCCGTGTGCTCTACCGTAAATATTGTCCATGGCTTGTGGATTATAGATCATCTCCACCACGGAATATCCAAGCTCCAACTCCACAAGTTCCATTCTCAAAGCCCGTGCAAACGGCTCTTTTTCAACTGCTCGATAGATTGCCTCTTTTACGGTTTGATCCATGGTCCATTTCCATCTATGGTTTCAAAATTGATAGATTCATCATTTAGACTATTATATTTTTTATAATAGCAAAAAGCCGGTTGTTGGGCAAATAAATAAGGCAGGATCATTTTTGATCCTGCCTTATTTCCCTTGAAATGTTTTATTATTTGTTTCAAGGCGTTATCCGTTTCGGTTGAGTCATCAGGTTTTCTTCTTTTTAACTTCATACATTCTCGTATCGGCTCTATGTATGAAATCTTCAGGGCTATCTCCTTCAGTGGCCATGGTAACACCAGCGCTTACAGTTATATTTACATCTCCGGTATCGTTAGAAAAAAACCGTTTTTTTTTGAAGTTTTCTCTAAAGTTCAAAATTTTCTCTTGAGCCATTTCCTCATTCATACCCGGAATGACAACAGCAAACTCATCTCCTCCATACCGTGCAATGAAATCATCTTTTCGAAAGGTTTCCTTCAGGCACTGGGCCACCTTTTGCAATACTTTATCTCCGGCAACGTGACCTAACGTATCATTGATCCATTTAAAATTATCCACATCAAAAAGCACCAATGATAACGCCCTTTTCTCTTTGTTGAACTCCGTCAGAGAATTTTTTACATTCACATCAAAAGCACTGCGGTTGTATAGACCTGTGAGTCCGTCTTTTGTGGCTGCCGATTGGAAATGTTCCGCCTTTTTAGCCAGAATAAGGGCATCTTTTTCCGCTTCTGTAATCTTCTTTTTAAGTTTATCGATATTTTCCTGGGCTTTTCGAGCTTTTCGGATTTCTTCCTCTTTTCTTTTCGACATCAGCTGCTTTATTTTGGTCAGCTTTTCAATGACAGCACCCTTTATTTCATCGATGGTAGTATGGAGGTTAAACGATTCGGCTATTGAACCGACTTGACGATTAACCTTTATCTCAAACCGCTCAATCTCTTTTATGTTCTCATCTCCACCAATGTCTCTCGTCAATGTTTTTTCCAGCTCTTTAACATGTCCCAGGAGCATAATAAACGTATTGTTGATATATGTGAAATCTTCCGAGATCTTGCGTTTCAGTCCTGTAATAAAACCTAAAAACGAGGCGGTTGCATTCTCTAACTCCATTTGTGCCATGTCTTTATGGCACTTCAGATGAATAGACTCGGCTTGTATTTTTAGTTGGTCGGTTACCGGGTAAAAATCGTCGAGAAGAACAATCATTATTTTCTTTACAATTCTGCATGACTGGAGCAAACGATCTTTTAATTCATTCAGATGACTCAGGGTTCCCTCATCAAGCCCTTTTTTAGTCTCTTCCGCAAAGATCTTGCTCCTAAGCTTTTCAACCTCATTTTCAATCCGGTCAATAGGTAACGCCTGATCCGTGTTAACCATCTCTTTTACGGTCCGGTATTCCTCTGAAAACGCCTCATGCATGGCAATCACCGTACCGAAGGAATTAATGACCTTTAATAGACACTTCTTTTCCTCATGTCTAAGTTGTTCCATATTCAAACAATCATTCTTTAACCGCTCAATTTCAGCTGTTACCTTATCATCCATAACTCAATCTTTCCTTATACGTTGTGCCTGGGGTGATTAAAATTGCCCATAATATGGCTTTAAAAAATATCCCATATTTATTCCTTCCCGTATGCCTGGTTTCAGGTGCCAGGTTTCAGGTGGCAGCGCCTCTGTTCATCATTCCTGACACCTGACACCTTAAGATATGGAACAAAAATGGGATTAAAATTCCATCTGTATACACGGCGATTTTCACCACCCCACGTTGTGCATATATGAAAAAACAGACTATTTTTTCAAAAGCTCCATTACTTTTTGAACAATGTTTTCAGGTGTAAAGCCATACTGTTTCATTACGGTTCCACCCGGTGCGGAAGCACCAAACTCGCTTATCCCAATGACGGCACCCCTGTTTCCAACATAACGTTCCCATCCCATGGGAGAACCGGCTTCTATGGCAAGACGTACGGTGACATCCGGTAAAAGCACACGGTCTTTATACTCCTGAGGAATTCGTTCGAAAAGTTCCCAACTTGGCATGCTTACCACCCGGGCGGCAATATTTTTCAAAGCAAGACGCTTTTGGGCTTCAAGGGCAATATGCACTTCCGAACCTGTGGCAATCAGGATAATATCGGGCTTGCCCTCGCAATCCGCCAGGATATACGCTCCGTTATCCAGCCCGTTTTCTGTAGTGTCTCGGTTTAATACCGGAAGTTTCTGTCGACTTAGAATCAGAGCGACCGGACCTCTTGTGTTTTTTACGGCATGACGCCATGCCTGGACGGTTTCAGAAGCATCCGCAGGGCGTATAACCGTAAGGCCTGGAATTGCGCGCAGGCTGGCGAGCTGCTCAACGGGCTGGTGGGTCGGGCCGTCTTCGCCGACCGCGATACTGTCATGAGTAAAGACATATATCATCGGCAGGTTCATAAGGCTGGCTGCGCGAATTGCCGGCCGCATATAGTCGGCAAAAACAAGGAATGTTCCACCATACGGTCGCAGGCCATTGTGCAGGAACATGCCGGACATTATTCCTGCCATGGCATGTTCCCGGACACCGAAACGAATATTGCGCCCATCATATGTATGGTTTTGAAATTCATGGGAAATGTCCATATATGTTTTGTTGGAAGGAGCCAGATCCGCAGAACCGCCGATAAGTGTGGGGATTTTATCTGCAATGGCATTCAGAACCTTTCCTGATGCCGCACGGGTTGCAATGGGACCGTCGGCAACGGAAAATTGGGGCATTTTCTCATCCCATCCGGGTGTCAAAAAACCGCTCATGGCATCAACCCATTGTTTTGCCAGATCCGGATATTCTTTGCTGTAGGCCAGATAGTTTTCCTGCCACACGGCTTCGGCTTCTTTTCCTACTTCGACACATTTTCTGAATCTACTCAACGCCTGCTCGGATATAAAAAAAGAAGGTTCTTCAGGAACACCCAGAACTTTTTTCGTCAAACGGACTTCTTCTTCACCAAGCGGTGCGCCGTGGGCATCGGCGGTATCCTGTTTATTGGGACTTCCAAAAGCAATTTGGGTTCGCAAGACAATGAGTGACGGGCGTTCGGTCTCGGCTTTGGCTTTCTGGAGGGCATTGAAAATGGCATGGGTATCATTCCCATCATCAACTTTCAGAATATGCCAGTTATAGGCCTTAAAACGCAGGGCAACGTCTTCGGTAAAGGTTATTTCGGTACTCCCTTCAATTGAAATTTTATTGTCATCGTAAATGCAAATGAGTCTGCCAAGGCCCAGATGCCCGGCAAGAGATGCGGCTTCAGAAGATATCCCTTCCATCATGTCTCCGTCTCCGCACATCATATATGTGAAATGGTCGACAATTTCATATCCTTTATGGTTAAACCGGGCTGCAAGGTGCCGTTCTGCCATCGCCATACCCACGGCATTGGCAAAGCCTTGACCCAGTGGACCGGTTGTGGTTTCCACTCCGGGAGTATGGCCGAATTCAGGATGGCCCGGTGTCTTACTGCCCCACTGACGAAAATTTTTTATCTCATCAAGAGTTACATCGTAACCCGTAAGATGAAGCAGGCTGTAAAGAAGCATTGAGGCATGCCCGGCTGAAAGCACAAATCGATCCCTGTCCAGCCATCCGGGATTTTTGGGATTGTGTTTCATCACCCGAGTCCATAGGACATAACCTGCAGGAGCAAGACCCATTGGCGCACCGGGATGTCCGGAGTTAGCCTTTTGAACCGCATCCATGGAAAGAGTGCGAACGGTATTGATACATATCTCATCGATTTTTGCCCGGCTTTCAGACAAGCCCTGATTCATGATAGGTTTCTCCTTTTTTTAAATGATCGTATCATTTTAGTGTTATTAACAACGAGTCCAACACCCATTCCGGTGATTCTTCTCTGTGCCGGTCATTATCTTAATGCGATATTTTTTTCAACAGGATAAACGGATACAAATTATTTAAAAAGCTCTCAAATGTTCCGGTTTCAACGCTATGTTACCTGATAAAGCCTCGTCAATAAGACTTAGCGTCATGGCTTTGTCTTTTGGCAGACGTGCCTTTATGGGGAGGTAATTTGACGCGTGATTTGCATGGAAAAGCCCCTTGGAAAGTTCCGTAGCGGCAATCATATTTTTCAGTTCAACCAGCATTTCATTAGGTTCAAGAAGGGTAAAATCTCCGGATACATAATCCTGATAAAGCGGCGTACCGGGGATGAGCATAAGGCTCAGTGCGCCAATATACTCGGGATCTATGGCTGAAAGTACACGGCCGGTTTCTCGGGCATGAATTGTTGAGCGTGTTTTGCCCGCAATGCCTAACAATACGGTAATGGAGAGCTTCATCCCTGCCGCCCTCACTTTTTTCCCCATTTGGATCATTTGTTCTGATGTTGCGCCCTTTCTGATTTTATGTAACGTAACATCGTCTCCGGTTTCGAGGCCTAAGTAGACAATACCCAGGCCATGGGCTTTTAACGTTTTAAGTTCATCAAGGGTTTTCATTGTCAAACTTTTGGCATTGGCATAGACGCCAACCCTTGTGACCCAGGGAAGCTGCTTCTCAATTTCTAAAAGAATGTTCAGCAACCTTTTCTGAGGAACAATTAACGCATCTCCATCGCAAAGAAATACACGGCGCTGGCGTTTGCAGAAGTTTGCTGCAAAAGCGATATCCTCCATAATCATGGAATCTGCTTTTATACGGAACGGCTCCCCCTTGTATGCCCCACAAAATGTGCACTTGTTCCTGGAACACCCGACGGTTATCTGCAGCAAAATGCTGTTGGCTTCGCTGGGCGGCCGAATGATATTTCCCTCATAATGCAATACGAATTCTCCTAAACCCCAATAAATAATGTTGGAGTTTTACCCTAAATCGAAGCGGTTATGCAACCATTTTTCCTAATAATGAGCAATTTATTTTATTTAAGGGGTTACATTTATTAATTAAATTTGATACGGATAAGACATTAAAGAAATTAAGGACTTTTGTGTATGATACTTAATCTGGTCTATTTTGTTATCGGTCTGTTGATGCTCTATTATGGTGCCAACTGGCTTGTAAAAGGATCTTCAAGCTTGGCTCGCAATCTGGGTTTAACACCGCTGGTTATCGGTTTAACCGTCGTTGCATTCGGGACTTCGGCGCCCGAACTGTTTATCAGTGTGGTATCTTCGATAAAAGATAAAAGCATGATCGCCGTGGGAAACGTTGTGGGAAGTAACATTTGTAACATTGCTCTTGTTCTGGGTTTGGCCGCATGTATACATCCGATAACGAGCAATCGGTCGGTTTGCCGCCGGGATATTCCGATCATGCTCGGCATATCCGTATATCTTTTGCTGATCTCTTTTGACTCGAAAATTGGAAGGCTTGAAGGTGCGTCGCTTTTCGGTGGAATTATCTTATATACATGGTTCAATTATTATATTGCCGTTAAAGAATCCCGACGGGACGTAAAAAGCGAAAGTGTTGCTTACGCACATGCCGTGGAAAAAATCGAATATGTAACTTCAAAAACCCGTCAGGTTGTATGTATCACGGCGGGAATCATCAGTGTGATCCTCGGTGCGGAAGTTCTTATTGATTCCGCGGTTGCAATCATGAAAATATTCAACGTCAGTGAAAAGTTCATCGGCCTGACCATTGTCGCACTGGGGACTTCGCTTCCGGAGCTCGCCACTTCCGTTGTTGCCGCATTGAGGAAAGAGATGGATATCAGCATCGGCAACCTGGTGGGAAGTAATGTTTTCAACATACTGAGCGTGCTTGGAGCGGCCTCTTTAATCAGACCGATTCCTATTCCGGGCGGCTTCATTCCTAGCGGTCTGTTCGTTGATTATCTGGTGATGATATTCGTCGGTTTTCTGCCGTGGCTCATGATGAAAAAGGATTACACGATAACACGCAAAGATGGTGTGATTCTCCTGGCCTGCTATGCAGGATATGTCGCTTATCTAATACTCAAAGCATAGTATCTGATGGGGTGGAAATCAAGACCGTTGGTAAACGCTGATGCCTTTCAATTGACAAACCGTGGCTCCGAAGCTTTTTTTAGGTTTCAGGTGTCAGGTGTCAGGTGCCAGCGCCTCTGTTCATCATTCCTGACACCTGACACCAAATAGCCACAGCAATCTTAGCAAACAACAGTCTTGATTTACACCCTATTTGATGGTGAACTGCTGCAGAACTTTAGATCCTGTTTGGGTTTTATTTAAAATTGTAGTGCTTCTTTACCGGTGCCTTAATATCCCAGATACAGGATAACCCTTTTGGGAATGTAACAAAATCCCCCTTTCCGAATTCCACCTTGTCGCCGTCTTTTGTTTCAACAATAACTTTGCCTTCCAATAGATAGCATTCCTCAGTACTGTCATAATGCCAGTCGAATCGAGAAATTTCTTTTTCCCATATGGGCCAGGATAAGACACCTCTTGTTTCTAGATCCTTATCTGTTGGTTTTTTAATCTCGATTTTCATTTTCCGCTCCTTTCAATGGGTCAGCATATAATTAACAGCATGCCCCAACTCGCTTTTTTGATTTTTTTAACATAAGTAATGACCCAAGGCAAGTCGTAGATCCCGTTAATTTTTAACCCCTTAATTGGTTTTGTCGTAACTTCTCAATAAATTGTAATGTATCAAATTGCGATATTGAACCGCCAACGGATAATAAAACGTAAAATGTCTGGAACTCGAATCTAAGTGAGCCTAAAAGAAAAAACAGATGCCAATCCTTTAATATTAATTGTTTAAACGCAACATCATATATTTAAAAGATGAATTATCTTAACCGCTGTTTTTTCTTAAAGCTCACTAACATCCTCAAACAGCAAGGCCTTTTACGTTTTATCACCCGTTGGCTCTATACCATAATTTATTGAGAAGTTACGTTTTGTCAAACATATTTCGGTTGATAAAAACATAGAATATGATATTTAACCGAAATGGTTCGGAAATGGAAAAAGTATCATAACTCATAGTTTTTGTTGGAAATCATTTAGAATAGAGGTGGATAACAATGATCATCGATTTTCATACGCATATTTTCCCCAAAGCCATACGAGAAAACAGACAAAAATATTTTCCCAATGAGTCTGCATTCAAGCTGTTATACAGTTCACCCGGATCAAAACTTGTGGGTGCAACAGAAATCGTCGATTCAATGGATGACCAGGGTGTCGACAAATCGGTTGTGTTTGGTTTTCCATGGAAAACAAAGGAAATCTTTCAAGTACAAAACGACTACATCATGGAAGTCGTGGACAGATACCCCGATCGGCTGATCGGTTTGTGCTGTTTTGATCCGTCTCATAGGGAAGCTGTTCCGGAAACAGAGCGTTGTATTAAAGGAGGCCTTTCTGGAATTGGAGAAATCGCTTTTTATGAATCCGGAATTGATGACGGCGCACTGGATAATTTGTCACCTCTTATGGAAATCTGTCGGGACAGAGACCTGCCTTTTTTGATCCATACCAATGAACCGGTGGGACACATCTATCCGGGCAAAACGCCGAATACCTTGAAACAGATTTACGATCTTATTAAGAGATTTCCGGAAAACAAAATCGTTCTGGCTCACTGGGGCGGCGGGATTTTCTTCTTTAATCTTTTAAAAAAGGATGTAAAAGAACGCCTTGAAAATGTATATTTTGATACGGCCGCATCACCGTTTCTTTACGATCCCCGGATATACCGGTATGCAAAAGAGATTGCCGGCCTGGACAAGATTCTTTTTGGCAGTGATTTTCCGCTGTTAAAGCCTGCAAGATATTTCAAGGAACTCGAAAAATCCGGGCTGTCACAAGAAGAGATCGACTCTATTTGCGGCCAAAATGCTGCAAGAGTGCTTAAGCTCTAACTCCTATTCGAGACCTTTGAAAAACGCCCCCTTTTGCCCAATGCCAGCGTCAGACTCAAATTTTAATCCTCAAAATACTCCATGTATTCGTGCCTGCCCCGTGAAATGCGAAGCCTATTTCACTGGGGTGGTTAAAATTTTCGCCTTCCTTGGCCTTGAACAAAATTGAACATTTTTCAAAGGTCTCTATTCATAAAAGGTGAGTACATACACTGCCCGTTGTATAAAAAAGAAAATTGTGTTTAAAAAAGAATAAATTATTAACCGAACATTCCTTATCTGTTGGGTGTTACTAAACACGTAAAGTTTCATTAGACAAATCATTACTGATTGGAGAATTACAATGTTTTATAAGCGTGATACCAAGGGATATAAAGAGGTTCTGCCGGGTATAAAATTAAAAACATTGGCTTATGGGGAAAAGACACTTCTCACGGAATTTTTGCTGAATAAGGGAAACACAATGCCTCAGCATAGCCATTATTATGAGCAAACCGGTTACCTGGTGTCAGGAAAATTGCGTCTCACCATATCAAATGAGACTTTTAATGTCGGACCGGGAGATAGTTGGTGTATCCCCGGTGATGCAGAACACGGCGCCGAAATCCTCGAAGATTCAGTTGTCATTGAGGTGTTTTCACCGGTTCGGGAAGACTATTTGCCGGGAAATCTGTAGAAAACCGCAGCAGCATCCTTCCCGGAAATACGGTTTGGTGCCAAAATATTTAAAGGGTCGGGGAGTTTTTTTAATTTAACCGCTCCATGAATAAATTAAGTTTCCAATGCAGAAATGAGCAATTTTTCGCAAGGTCAAGGGCAAATCTGCAGGATAGCAGATTTGGACAGCTGACCAGCTGCCCGCAAGGGCGAGGGGCATGGATGCCCCGAGTCAAATCAAGGAATTACGCGTCCCGCCCTACGGCGGGAACAAGTGATTCCGAAGATTGGCGCAGAGATTGCGGAAAAGGGCCATTTCTGGATGGAAACTATTAAAGACGTATCAACGCCCCGCACTCATCCTGAATTGCAACATCAAGTTGTGCATTGCAATGGTTCATTGCCCGGCCCACTTCACTTAGGGCTTTTTGGGGAGTATTGTTTGTTTCGCTAAGGTGAGCCAGAATTACATATTTTAGTCGATCATGTTGCACTTCCTTTAAAAGCTTTTTCGATGCCTCGTTGGACAGATGACCGGTTCTACTCTTGATGCGCTGTTTTATGGGCCATGGATAGGGTCCGTTAATCAGCATGTCCTCATCATGATTGGCTTCCAGAACCAACAAAGAACATCCTTTGAGATGCTCTTTAACCATGGATGTAGCAATGCCGAGATCTGTGGCAATCCCGATTTTTGTTCCGTTCTGATTTACGGTAAAGCCGGACGGATCCTCTGCATCATGGGATATGGAAAAAGGATGTATGGAAAGGTCATTGATCATAAAGGGTGAGCCGCATTTAAAGTTATTGATTACCCGGACATTTCCAAGCTGTGAAAGGGCTGTTTTTTCTGTTTTAGAACTCATAAAAACCGGCAGGTTAAAACGGCGAGAAAGAACACCCACCCCCTGGATATGGTCGGTATGCTCATGGGATACAAGGATGGCGTCAAGATCTTCAGGATGAAGCCCTTTTGAGTGAAGGCGGCGTTCAATTTCGATTCCTGAAAGGCCGGCATCGATAAGTATTGAGGTGGAACCGCCGGACACATAAACGGCATTCCCCCTGCTTCCGCTTGCCAATACGCATATTTCGAGGTTATAATCGAGTCCGGATTGCAACTGTTCTGAAAACCAGGATTTCTTCATCTTAACGCCCCGTATGCCCGAATCCGCCACTATTGCGATCCGTCTCATCGAGTTGTTCCACAACCTTTAACTCGGCCTGATAAACCTTTTTAACGACCATCTGGGCAATCCTGTCCCCACGATGAAATGTATAATTCTTTTCTCCAAGGTTTATCACCGCAATCTTTATTTCTCCGCGATAATCGGCATCAATGGTACCGGGAGAATTAATAATCCCAATACCGTGATTTACTGCCAACCCGCTCCTTGGGCGAATCTGAATTTCAAATCCTGTGGGGATAGCAACCGCAAAACCGGTGGGTATCAAGGTAACAGCACCCTTTTCCAGTACAATATCTGTTTCTATGGCCGCACATATGTCCATACCGGCGGAATTGGGTGTCATGTAGCGAGGCAGGGGTATATCTGAGTCCGATTCCGGTCTTAAACAAAGAATTTTGATGGAAGTAGAAGTATTCATAAATCAGAAGGTTAAAATATCGTCAAACTCATCCTTTTGAGTAACCGGTCCTAATAGGGTCAGCGCAAACTGTCTTTTTTGAAAAAGGCTTTCAGCCAGATCAAGGATGTCCTCTCGGGTAACCGATTCGATATTACTTGTAATCTCTTCCAAAGGAATATAACGTCCAAAGTGAGTTTCATTCTGTGCCAGCCGAACCATTTGGTTGTCATTGCTTTCCGATGCAAGCATGAGACTCCCCTTTGTGTGTTCCTTGGCATCATGCAGTTCGTTTGGATCAACACGCGTTTGTTTGAGTCTGAAAATCTCTTTCAGAATCAGTTCGGTTGATTTTCGGGCATTTTTAGGATTGACGGCTGCAGAGGCCCCGAATACCCCGGTATCCACATAAGATGAGATAAAGGAATAAACCGAGTAAGCCAGGCCTCTTTTTTCGCGTATTTCCTGAAACAGTCTTGAACTCATGTTCCCTCCGAAGATAGTGTTCATTAGGGAATACGCATACCGTCTTGGGTCGGTTATTGAAACACCTTTCGTCCCCAAACAGATATGAACCTGTTCCAAGTTTCTCTGATGCAGGTTAACCTTGCAGCGACCTTGAGGGGTAAACCGTTCGGGGAAGCTGTTCCCCGGATGAATAGATTCAAAGACCGGCCCGATAAGATCGACCAAGCGGTTATGCTCCAAGTTGCCCGCAGCCGAAATCACAATACGCTCGGGTTGATATAACTTGTGAAAAAACCTCTTAATGGTGTGGGAATTAAAATCTGCAACGTTTTCACGAGTGCCGAGAACGGATCGTCCCAGAGAATTATCCCCCCAGAAATTTCTTCCCGAAAGCACATGAATGTATTCATCCGGACTGTCTTCCACCATGCCGATTTCCTGAAAAATAACCGCCCGTTCATTTTCAATCTCTTTTTCATCAAACACGGAGTTTAAAAATATATCAGAAAGAATATCGACCATGGTTTCCAGATGGGTGTCCAAGACTTTTGCATGGTAACATGTATTTTCAGCACTTGTAAAAGCGTTTGTCTGGCCTCCGATGGAATCAAATTCCTTGGCAATCTGAAAAGCGGTCCGTTTTTCCGTGCCCTTAAAAATCATATGTTCAATAAAATGGGAAAGGCCGTTTTCAGATGACAATTCATCCCGTGCACCGACATTTACCCATACCCCCATGGATACGGAATGAATGTGGGGCATTTTTTTACTGACAATCCTGATGCCGTTTTTGAGGGTGGTTTTATTTACGTCGTGCTCCATTTTTCTCGACCTATTTTTCTTCTTCCAGGGTAGCTTTGTGGCTCAAACGGATTTTTCCGTCTCTGCTGATTTCAAGAACTTTGACTTTAATACGATCCCCTTCCTTTACAATATCAGAGACTTTGTTTACCCGGCGATGGGCAAGTTGTGAAATGTGCACAAGACCGTCTGTTCCGGGCATTAGCTGAACAAATGCACCAAAATCCATTATCTTTACAACCGTCCCTTCATAGATTTCTCCCACTTCGGGTTCCATTACAATTTCTTGGATCATCTCTACGGCGGCATTTGCTTCTTCCTGGGAAAAAGCGGCGATTTTGACTACGCCCTGGTCATCTATTTCAAGTTTTGTATCGGTTTCATTTTGAATGGCCCTGATGATTTTTCCTCCGGGACCGATGACTTCACGGATCTTGTCAGGATTAATATTCAGGGTAACAATTATCGGCGCATAAGGGGAAATCTGCTCCCGAGGTTCCTTAAGCGCTTCTAACATTTTGTCAAGAATATGCAGCCGACCCACGCGTGCCTGTTCGAGGGCTTTTCCCATAATCTCCCTGGAAAGTTCATGAATTTTTATATCCATCTGAAGTGCGGTTATGCCATCTTTTGTTCCGGCCACCTTAAAATCCATATCACCGGTATGGTCTTCGTCCCCAAGAATATCCGACAGGATAACCACGTCTTCTCCTTCTTTTACAAGCCCCATGGCGATACCGGAAACCGGAGCTTTAATTGGAACCCCCCCGTCCATTAGCGCCAAGGTACCCGAACATACGGTTCCCATGGATGAAGATCCGTTGGACTCTAAAACTTCTGAAACAAGACGAATCGTATAGTCAAATTCTTCCTTATCCGGCAAGGTTCTTTCTAATGCTCTGGTGGACAGCCCACCGTGACCGATATCTCTGCGGCTCGGCCCGCCGATACGTCTGACTTCTCCTACCGAATATGGTGGAAAATTGTAATGGACCATAAAGGGCCTCTGTTCTTCACCGGTTAGCGTCTCCACACGCTGCTCATCCCGACCCGACCCGAGGGTCAGCACACATATCACCTGGGTTTCTCCCCGTGTAAAAATAGCACTGCCGTGGGGTCTGGGCAATATGCCGACCTCACATGTAATCGGCCTTATTTCATCAAATTTTCTTTTATCAATCCGACGTCTCTCTTTAAGAACAACATCCCTGCTGATTTTTTTGAGTGAATTATTTAATATCGTTTTTACTTCGTCTCTGCGATCTACATAATCTTCCCCGAGCTGTTCAATAATATCTGATTTTATAGCCCTGAGCGCAGCGCTTCGTTTGGTTTTTTCAGGTATCATCAGGGCTTCGTTAATCCTAGGGGATGCCTGGGGTTCAACTTTTTGCACCAACTCATTATCCATTTCGGGCGGTATAAAGGGCCGTTTGGGTACTCCGTTAATTTCCTTGAGTTTCACTTGCATATCTAAAAGTGGCTGCATGGCGTTATGGCCGAAAAAAATTGCTTCAAGCATATCAAATTCACTAACCATATTTCCACAGCCTTCTACCATTACAACACCGGTTTTTGAACCGGCAACAATAATGTTGATGTCCAAATTTTCGTATTCGTCTACAGTAGGATTGATTTTTAATTGACCGTTTATCCGGCCGACACGTACACATGCAATCGGCCCCGCAAATGGAATATCTGATATTTCAAGAGCAGCAGATGCCCCTATCATTGCCAGAATGTCAGGATCGTTTTCCTGGTCCATGGAGAGGACGGTTGCAATAACTTGAGTTTCACATCGGTATTCTTTGGGGAAAAGGGGCCGGATGGGTCGGTCTATAAGGCGGGCGGTCAGGGTCTCCTTTTCGCTGGGCCTTCCGATTTCGCGTCTGAAATAATTGCCGGGTATTCGGCCCGCTGCATACCCCTTTTCCTGATATTCAACGGTAAGTGGCAAAAAATCTGAGGGGCGTTCTTCTTGAGAAGATACTACGGCAACGAGTACAATAGTATCTCCGTACTGAACCACAACCGAACCGGATGCCTGTTTGGCGATTTTTCCGGTTTCAATACTCAGTGTTTTTCCACCGATTTCAGTTTTGAGTAAAGTTTCCATATTTGTCTCCTAAAAGCAAAGCAG
>Ga0180432_10006203_pt1 | contig 15621 bp, 13 predicted proteins | sample SS_ome_10_FD_132414 | JGI IMG/M metagenome (GOLD analysis project Ga0180432, IMG submission 132414) | Hypersaline lake sediment archaeal communities from the Salton Sea, California, USA - SS_1_MS_2 metaG | ecosystem: Environmental > Aquatic > Non-marine Saline and Alkaline > Hypersaline >... | reverse complement strand
GAAATTTGTTCCCGGGATGGAAATAGCGGCTAGTGGCGGCATTATGACACCAGAAAACGTGGTTGAGGTCATGATGCTTGGGGCCGGCATAGCCGAGTACTGCACCGGTATACTCATGGAGGGCAGGAGCTTGATACGTAGGACCACCGAATTCCTGGAGAGATTTATGGATGAGCAGGGCTACAATAGCGTTGCCGAGTTCACCGGTCTTGGGGTCCAGTATATCAAGCCTAGCAATAAGATTGAGTTTAATCCCGGCCGGGTGAAGGCGGAAGTGGACCCGGCAAAATGCAAGGGAAGCGGGATATGCATGGACCACGTTTGTGTAGCCATGGTAAAGGAGAACGGAAAGGCAAAGGTAATACCCGAGGCCTGTGACGGCTGTGGTTTATGTGTGGACAACTGCCCCAATGGGGCCATAAGACTCAAGCTGCTTGACTAAGAGTCCATCTAAGATATATATTAAAAATAATATTTAGATATCCAGAGTAAACAAAAAGGAGGGAATAATATAAGCGCTATAAGATGAGTAAGAAAAAGGGATAAGCCAGGGCAACTAACAAAGGAGGTAGAAAATGAAAACAGCAAAATGGTTAGGTATGATATTAGCCGTGGTTCTGGTGCTGAGCATGGCTCTGGTTGCCTGTGGAACAGAAGAACCAACCACACCAGCCGAACCAACCGAACCAACCACACCAACCACACCAGCCGAACCGATTATTCTCAAATTGGTGGCACACTCGCCCGCCTCTGACGTTGCAACTTGGGCCCAAATCAATGACTTCATCGATTTAGTACAGGCGCGCTCCAATGGAGCACTCACTTTTGACTTTCTCGGCGGGCCCGAAATACACCCCGGCCCCACTCTAGACCAGTTCACCCGCGATGGCATGACTGACGCTATGTACAGTATTCCCTTCTACTATGCCGGCTCATGCCCGGAGCTGCAAGTTGCTCCCTTCCTTAAACCAGAGTATCAAGTATCCTGGTTTATGGAAAACGATGACCTGTATAATTTGCTTGATGAGACCGTGCAAGATGGGCTTGGTCTCAAATGGATGGGACAGCTACAAATGGCAGCGGGACCCTGTATATGGACCACCGACGCACAACCAATCACAGGCGCAGACTGGTCAGGGGTGAAACTAAGGGTTGACGGCCCTCTGACCGCAGAACTCGCTCAGCATATGGGTGCGTCACCGGTGAATGTAAAGTATCCCGAGATCCCCCAGGCTCTGGAGCGGGGGACCATTGACGGAACTACCGTACCCATAACAGCCTTCTACGATTCCAAGCTCTATGAATTCTGCTCGCACTTGCTCAATATTGAGATTTACTCCAGCGGTCCTAATATGTGGCTGAACCTGGACACGTGGAATAATCTGCCAGCTAATCTCCAGGAGACGCTAATGGATACGGTCAAGGAGTACCAGGTAATCAACGCCAACCAAATGGAGGCCTCAAACGCGAGTCAGTTACAAGAGATGACGGAAAAGTATGGCATTCAGGTTCACGAGATAACATCTGAGGACCTGGTAAAGCTCAATGCTGCTCAGAAAAAGGTGTGGGACGAATTCCTGAAACCGACGATATCGCATGCTGAGGAATTAGAGAGCTTGATGGCCGGGCACTTCATATGGGACTGATGGCCGGGCACAGGCATTGGTCGGAATAAAGAAGGATATAGACGTTAAGTATTCCGTTATGCAAGCAGCCCTGCGGATTTGCCGGTCTGTGGGGTAGCTGCAGGGCTGCCAGGCTTTCCGGAAGGAATCTGGAGAGTCAGTACAGGAGCTTGCAGGCAGATGCCAGAGATGAAGTGGCTTGACCGCGCAGAGAACATAATGAAATCCATCGCTGAAGCGATGCTTATCTTCATTATGTTGTCGGTTTGCTATGACGTGGTAATGAGATACCTCTTCAACAACCCCACGCTCTGGGTGCAGGAGGTATCCGAGTATTTGCTATTCTGGCTCTGCTTCCTGGCAGGAGCCTGGGTCTTGAGCATGGATGGCCATGTCAGGATGGGAATTGTCGTACAGAACCTGAGCCCCAAAAATCAGAACATAATGAACATCGTTACCTGCGTTCTAGGGATAATCTACTGCGCCTTCCTCGTTTACTCGGGCAGTAACTGGGCCTGGTCAGCCCTACAGCGGCATGACCTCTTCAGCAATGTTACCCAATGGCCAGTCACCCCAATAGTTGTGGCTATGCCAATAGGCGCCTTGTTTTTCATTCCGGAGTTTGTAAGAAAGCTACTGGGCTCAGTCAAGTTTCTACAAACCGCAGGGCAAACTAGCGGGAATAAGGCTTAAGGAGGGCCCGCAATGGAACCGTGGCTGGTAGCCGTCCTCTTATTTGGGGGATTACTCCTTGCCCTAGCTACTGGTCTCCCTATAGCTTTCGCCTTCGGGCTTGTGAACGTATTTGGCTTATTTTTCTTTTTCGGGGGGGCCAGGGCATTCAGTGTTCTGGCCTTCAGCGGCTACAATAGCATAGCATCTTTCTTATTTGTTACGCTGCCACTTTTCATACTCATAGGCGATATTGTCTTCCACTGTGGCATAGCTACACGCATGATCGACGCGGTGGGGAAGATGGTGGGAGGTGGTCGCGGTTCCCTGTACTACATCACCGTCGTAGGCTGCACCATATTCGGCGCGGTCAGCGGTTCCACTATGGCTGCCACGGCTGTCTTCGGCTCTGTGATGTTACCACAGGGGAAGGAGCGGGGATACAATCTACCGCTTCTGGGAGGCATAATAATCGGGGTTGGGCCCCTGTCTATTCTCATCCCGCCCAGCGGCCTGATGGTCGTTTTTTCTGGAATCAGCCAGCTCTCACTGTCTAAACTGCTTATGGGGGGCATCGGGCCGGGGCTTGTAATAGCAGCGCTGTTTCTTATCTACATAACGATAAGGCTGCGGTTAAACCTAAGGCTTGCCCCTGCATCGGAGGAGTCCGTTAGCCTAAAGCAAAGAGTGTGGGCCATCAAAGATGTGGCGCCACTGGCGCTGATTATTTTCGCGGTAATTGGCACGATTTACATGGGAATAGCGACCCCTACTGAGTCAGCAGCATTAGGTGCGCTGGCTGCGTTCGTGCTGGCAGCGCTTTACCGACAGCTGAACTGGACGAGCATACGGAAATCCACCGTGGCTACGGTGCGGATCAGTGGCTTTATCCTCATGATATTGCTGGGGGCCCAGGCTTACGGGCAGATTCTAGCCTACACCGGCGTCAGCCAAACAATAGCCGGAGCGTTGACTGGCTTGCCTTTATCCCCCATACAATTGCTCATTGCTATGATGGTAATGGTCATCATTATGGGTACCTTTATGGACTCGACGGCTATTATGTTCGTCGCTGTGCCGATCTACATGCCTATCTTTCAGGCCCTGGGGTTCGACCTGCTGTGGTGCGGAGTAGTCATGATGGTCGCCATTGAAATAGGCGTCATAACACCGCCATTCGCGGTCAACATTTTCGTCCTCCAGGGCGTTGCTCCCAAAGAGCTGACGCTTAAGGACCTCTACAAGGTTTCCATCCCTGTTACCCTGTTACATGTGGCAGGCATGCTGGTGGTTATTGCTTTTCCAATGGTGGCGACATTTATACCTCGTTTACCGCGTTGAGGCAAATGCGTGGTATGTATTTGAGCGTAATGCCAAGCACTTTTTACGTCTGACTATCTGAATTCTAAAGGGGCTAAGGAGAAGATATAACCCACCTCTCCAGAGCCCCTCTAAATTCGAAATCCAAAATCCGAAATTCTAAATTTTAAACCCGTATTCTTTCCACCGCCTGTTCAATCTCTGCTCCATCTCTTCAGTCTCCGTGATAACCGGCCCAAACTCAAAACCTTTGAAGTGCTTGGTGGCATCAATCCCTATCTTTGATGTCTGACTGCGAGGAATATTCCTGATGTCCGGATGGATAGACGGGTCTAGCTGAATTCCCACCAGCCTGTTATCGGTGATAATAATATCTCGATGGGGCTGAACCCTCGTGGCTAAAGCCCACTGAATTGACCCCAAATCATAGATATCAACATCATCATCAACCACAATCACCCACTTGGACATATAGTAGTTGGCGAAAATGTGATATATTATCTGCCTCACATTGCCCAGATAGAAATGTCTGTCCATTGAAACTACTACCACCATCCCGACACCCCATTCCGGAAGACTCACTTCCTTAATACCGGGAATACCGGCTCTCTGGAGACCCTGCCAGGCACCAGCGGTACCGCCTATCTCAGGACCAGTTAACCCTTCATTAGGCGGAACCCCGTTCGAGGTTCCCTGAAAAATGGGTTTGTTCCGATAGGTAACAGCGGTGAGGTTAACGACAGGCTTTAGCTGCTTCTCCAGTGTATGGTAATGACCCGTAAACTCGGCGAGAGGACCTTCTAATTCCCATTCACTGGTATCAGGAGGGACTTCACCCTCAAGCACAATCTCCGCATCGGCGGGTACTTCCAGGTCAACAGTCTTGCACTTGACCAGGGGTATTGGCTCGCCGGCTATCGCTCCGGCAACTCCCATTTCATCCTGCCCGTAGGGCGGTTTAGAAAGGGCCGCCGCCAGAACCGCCGGCGGGACGCCGATAGCCGTCGCTACAGGCATCGGTTTATTCATGGCCCGGTACTTGCTCAGGTGGGTGCCTCCTTGCTGCTCAGGGTTTACACCCGTCTGGTTCTTACTATACATCTGCTCACGGTACACGGCTACATTTCTAATACTGGTTTCGGGGTCTTTAGTTATTACGGCTCCAAGCGTTCCGATGAATCTGCCGCCGTCAAGAGGGTGCCATTTGGGAACCGGGAATATCCCGAGGTCGATCTTGTCTCCGGTATCCACATTCTGCTGGCAGGCTCCGCTATTCACCATGACCGGGTCTATGGGGTTATTGATACAGTTCAGAACTTTATCCACGATATCTCTCATGTTCGGTGGAGCATCAACCATCATGGCATACTTTTTATGCCTGAAGAAAGTGCCAGCAAGAACGGGAAACTCACTGTCCTTTACCTTTTCAAAAAGGCAAGCCGGGCCATCTAGCTTGAAAACTCTCCTCAGGATGGTAGCCAGTTCTAAATCCCAGTCCACTTCAACCTTAATACGTTGCAGTTCGCCCGCTTTTTCCAGTTTGTCAATATGTCCCCGTAAATCTCTATAGCTCACTTTGCTTCCTCCCTTAGCCTGTTATTCACACTTCGAGTTCGCTGCTAGTATACTACCTGATAATTTTCGCTGTCAACGCTGGAAGATGGCAAATAAATGAGACAAGCTAACTGCTGTTCTTTTACGGCCGGCACAGGTATTGACAACCGAAACGATTAATGCTAATAATGTGTGAAACTCCATCACATGCCACACATAAAACAGCCTGATAACAAGCGTCAAGCTCTGATAAATTGTTATCATCTTGAATTGACACAGGAGGCCAATAGCAGATGGTATTAATCATAGGTATCACCGGCGCTACGGGAGTTATTTACGGCATCAGATTGCTGGAAACACTTTCTTCCCTGAAAGAAATCGAGACGCATCTGGTAATCTCCAAAGCGGGGGAACTAATCATCAAGCACGAGACGGGACGGAAGATACAAGATATCAGGAAACTAGCCAGCTTCTGGTATGATGTTGAAGATATTGGTACCTGCATTTCCAGTGGTTCCTTCCAGAGAGACGGCATGATAGTGGCTCCCTGCACGGTAAAAACTATGTCCGGTATGGCTAACTCGTATAGTGATAATCTCATCACCCGTGCTGGAGACGTTACCCTCAAGGAGCGCAAGAAACTGGCACTCATGGTGAGAGAAACCCCTCTGCATTTAGGACACATAAGGGCTATGGAGAAATTAACTGAGATGGGAGCAATCATTGTGCCACCTGTCCCGGCTTTCTACCACAAACCGAAGACAATCCCGGAGATTATCGACCACACTGTAGGCAGATTACTGGACATTTTTGATATCAAACATAACCTCTTCCGGCGCTGGACTGGACACACAGGCGAAGGTAGCTAGCCCGTTATTAAAAATGGTGGAAAGTTGCAAGTTAAATAGAGGCAAGGGCAGGACGAGGGTCAGTCTTTGGGCAAATAGCTTTGGCTGCGATCTCGTGGTATTCATGCATAATAAAAACGCCCACATCGGAGCGGTCGCCGTCGGGGAATACGACCATGTGCACGAAAGAGCCTCGGTCTCACTGATTACCCGACTTGGCCATAAGGATGACATCATCGCACAAAGGGCAGCCTATCTTATAAGCAAATCCTCGCACAAGCCGGTCTGCGTCATCGCTGGTATCCACCTGGACAACATAACCGGAGAAGAAATCGAGAAAATCATCGAAAATGCCAATCTGCTGGTGGAGACCTTCCTGAAATCGCCGTACTTATAGGTGAAATTTGAACCTGTCTTACCCTGGTACCTCTACGCTCAGAGTGGTGCCCTTACCTTTATGGGAAATTACCGAAAATTTCCCATTGAGCAGGTGAACCCGTTCTTGAATGCCGATTAAGCCGAGCTTCCCTTTCCTGGCATAATCACCTGCAATTCTAGGAAACTCAAACCCCCTACCGTTGTCAGTAATGCTCAAGCGGACTTTGGTCTTCAGAAACCGTACATTCACGATGACTTTAGTTGCCTTTGCGTGTTTCTTAACATTGTTCAGTGCTTCCTGGGTAATACGGAAAAGGGCTAGCTCTGTCTCACCGGTCAAACGACGCTCATCACCCATAACCTCAATGCGACCCTTTATCCTCTTCTCATTTTTCAGCTCAGCATTAAGCCATTCAAGGGCTGGAACCAGACCCAGATGGTCGAGAACATCAGGCCGCAACTCATAGCATAACCGGCGCACACTTTCCAACATGACACTTGTCTTGCCACGCAATCCTTCAAGGCGTTCCAGCGTCTCGTCAGGTAAATCTCTGGCTTTGGCAATGCCTTCAATATCAAGAGACAGGGTAGCTATAGATTGAGCTGCCTCGTCATGAATATCACGAGCTATGCGCTTTCGCTCTTCTTCCTGCGCCTTAATTACCTGGGCAATGTAGAAGTGCATGTTCTCCTTAAACCGCTGCTGGTGGGTTATGTCACGGAACAAGGTATGAAAACCGACTGGCTGCCCATTCTCAATAAGGAGCCGGTCTACGAGTTCGACCGGCACTCTGATTCCATCTTTCCTGATTATATGTAGCTCACAGTGCTGAGTGGAGGCCTGATATTTAACTAGCGCACGGTGAATTTTGTTAGCTATTTCACGGCCTTCGGCAGAGAAAATCTGGGATATGTTCATCCCGGCCATTTCCTTAAGTGTATAGCCGCTGAGGGTATTCGCCGCCTGATTCGCCTCAACAATTTTACCCTTGAGGTCAGTGATGAATACAGCATTGTTGGCATTGTTGAACAGGTCACGGTAACGATTCTCCGATTCTTTAAGGGCCTCTTCAGCCCGCTTGCGCTCAGTAATATCGCGGAAGAGCCCAATCATAATGTGGCGCTCCCCTACTTGCAGAGTACTGGCGCTTATGTTCACCGGAACAACAGTTCCGTCCTTCCTGACAACTTCGCCATCGAAGTCGGCAGCACGACCCTTCTGGATATGGCGGGCGAACCGCCAGCGGTATTCGTCAGCTTTTTCCAGCGGATGATTCTGCAAATAGTGCTCGCCAATCATTTCATCACGGCTCTTACCCAGGAGGATAGTCCCCTGCTGGTTCGTATCTATGATCAATTCTGTCTCAAGGTCGACTACAACCACGGCATCAGACAGGCTCTCGAAGACGAAACGATACTCCTCTCTGCTTGGCACTATTTCCTGCTTGGTATTATTTACCTGAACCATACAACTCTCTATTCTTTATGGTAACTCGTCAAGGGTAATCCAGCCTTCTTTCAGAGCACGCAGTACTGCCTCAGTGCGTGAACTGGCCCCCAATTTCCTGAATATTCTGATTAAGTGCGTCTGCACCGTGCGGTCACTAATCTTAAGCTCCCTGCCAATTTCTTTATTGCTAATCCCCTTAGCCGCCAGTCTGAGTACCTGCATCTCACGGGGCTGCAAGCGCTGAGTACTTACCACATCCCCACCCTGAGGAACCGCCAAGCGATCCAGAACCTTGCTCACGGCTTTGAGGTCAAACACAGCCTGGCCGCTATGTACCGAACGGATAGCGCTAATCAATTCACGTAGAGGGCTGCTCTTCAACAAATATCCCGCGGCCCCGGCTTGCAGAGAAGCCAGTAAATACGCCTCGTAACCGTAAGCACTTATCATAAGGATGGCCGTATTTGGACAGGCAGCCTTAATCTGCTTGGCAGCCTCGATGCCGTTAAGTTTGGGCATAGCCACATCAATTATAGCTACATCAGGACACGCCTGCTTTGCCATATTGACCGCTTCGCAGCCATCCCCAGGTTTAGCGACAACCTGTAAATCAGGCTCCTCCTCGAAAAGCCTGGATAACCCTTCGCGAAATGGCGGATGGTCATCCGCAACGAGAATCCTGATTTTCTCCACCATAATCCCCTCCCTAACCAAACCTAAAAAGATTATGTAATCCCAAATAAAGTATAGTCTCAGGCTAATAGGCTGTCAAATAATTAACTGGATTGGCGAGACCGCTTATTATTCTTCCGCCAATTGGCGCTACCGCGTTACGCACTCTCTACCAGCCAAATACACGCTCTGGCCGATTTCTTTTCGCTTTCAAAAGGTTAGAATGATATTAGCTTGAGAAATACGCACGGTTATAATATTGCAATACGCACGGTTACAGTACTTCGTACTATCGGTGAAAGGTTTAACTTTAACATAGTTAAAAGTACAAGGGAGAGCATATGGCCAACATTTTAGAAGGGGAAAAGGTTTTCACCAACTGCTCGCAAGGTGGGCCGGTTTTTGTTCACGTAAAAGATGGGAAGATAGTCCGTATTAGACCCATAGTCTTTGATGAAAAGGAAGACGTGCCAACCTGGATAATCAAAGCGAATGGCCGGGAGTTTTCTTCACCCAGAAGGGTCACACTGGCACCTTACGTACTATCGCAGAGAGCCAGGACTTATTCCGAAAATAGGATCAAATATCCCCTTAAAAGGGTGGACTTCGACCCGAAAGGTGACAGGCATCCGGAAAACAGAGGCAAGTCCGGCTATGAGCGGATAAGCTGGGACGAAGCCCTGGATATAGTTGCCGGTGAGATGAAAAGGATTCGAGACACCTACGGTCCGGAAGCTATCACCTCCAGAGCCTCGTCACACCACGAGTGGGGAAATATCGGTTACAAATTCGGCACGTGGTACCGATTCTTCAATTTGCTTGGTTTTACCGATATTTTTGATAATCCGGATAGCTGGGAGGGATGGCTCTGGGGGTCAGTGCATTGCTGCGGCTTTAACTGGAACCTTGGCGTTACCGAGCAACACGACCTCCTTGAAGATGCCTTGAAACACACCGACCTGGTGATACACTGGAGCAATGACCCCGATTCCGTCTATGGAGTCTACGGTGCGCAGGAGTCCGCCCTCTGGCGTCTCTGGCTGCGGGAATTGGGTAAGAAGCAAATCTTCATCGACCCCTTCTGCAACTACACCGCCGTTACCCAGGCTGACAAGTGGCTGGCTCCACGGCCGGGCACTGATACCGCTATAGCCGTGGCCATAGCCTATGTCTGGCTGGAAGACGGTACCTACGACAAAGATTATCTGGATAAACGCACTATAGGCTTTGAAGAATTTAAAAAATACGTGCTGGGAAAGAGCGACGGTGTACCCAAGACACCGCGCTGGGCTGCTGAGATAAGCGGCGTGCCGGCACGGGATATTGAAGCACTGGCTAAAGAATGGGCAGCCAAGAAAACCGCGGTCGCTGCCGGCACCCGAGGCGGCTTCGGTAGCGCCTGCCGCCAAGCCTATGCTACCGAGTGGACCAGGCTGGTGGTGCTACTTCAAGCAATGCAGGGCCTGGGTAAACCAGGTGTCAGTATCTGGGCAACCAGTAGTGGCGCACCCTGTAATTACTCCTTCGACTTTCCAGGATACGCTGCCAAGGGACCCGGGCTAAACTTCATCGCTAAGAAACCTGCCATTAACCAGGTTACGCAGCGTCTTTACCGCCTGACTGTCCCGGATGCCATCTTAAATCCACCAGTTTCCTGGCTGGGTGAAGGATTCTGCGGGAACTCCATAGAGCAACAATTTATACCCTACACCTACCCTGAACCAGGTCGCTCCGAGGTAAAGATGTTCTATCGCTACGGCGGCTCCTTCATTGGCACCATGCTTGACACCAATAAATGGGTGAGGATGTACCAGAGCCCCAAGCTTGAATTCGTGGTCAACCAGGATATCTGGTGGTGCACCGAAACTCGTTTTGCCGATATTATCCTGCCGGCCTGCACCAACTTCGAACGAAGCGACATCGGCGAGTGGGGAAACTCAGGGGGCTATTCTAACGAGGCCATGGATACGTGCAGCCACCGGGTAATCATCTATCAACAGAAATGCATTGAGCCACTTTGGGAATCAAGGACTGATTACAGTATCCTTACCAACCTGGCCGACAGGCTAGGCTTCAAAGATGATTACACCGAAGGCAACACCCAGGAAGACTGGATTGAGAAGCACTTCTACGCCTCAGACCTACCAAAACACATATCCTTTGAGGAATTCAAAAAGAAGGGCTACTTCGTCGTTCCCATGCCGGAGGACCATCAGCCTACATTCGCATTCCGGTGGTTCTACGAAGGCAGAGACTGTGATACTCCTAACCCCGGGAATCCCAAGAAAGATACGCCAAAGGCTAAAGAGCTGGGCACATACAGTGGTAAGATAGAATTCGTCTCACAAAGCTTGCTCCAGCACTTCCCTGACGATGAAGAAAGGCCACCAATGCCCCGGTATATACCAAGCTGGGAAGGACACAGCTCAGAACTGGCCGAGAAATATCCTCTACAGCTTATTACGCCACATTCAAGATGGTCCTTCCACACCCACCACGATATCAATGCGCCATGGCTGAGTGAGATTCCGGGGCACCGTGTAATTAAGGATGGCTATGCTTACCGCCCGATACGAATCCATCCGGTGGACGCTGAGGCAAGAGGCATAAAGAACGGGGATATTGCCAAGGTATACAATGACCGAGGGGCAGTATTATGCATCGTTCAGATTACCGAGAGGGTAAAACCAGGAGTGGTTCACTGCTACACTTCCTCCGCCAAGTATGACCCGATTGAGCAGGGAAACCCGGGCAGCGTAGATAGAGGCGGTTGCATCAACCTGCTGACGCCTGGCCGGATGCTATCGAAGAATGCCCCGGGCATGGCACCTAATTCATGCCTCATCGAAATATCTAAGTGGGAGATATAAATAATGGCTAGATATGGAATGGTCATAGATGTAACGAAGTGCATCGGCTGTTACAACTGCTTTCTTGCCTGCAAAGATGAATTTTGCGGGAACGATTACCCGCCACACTCACTGGCCCAGCCTATGACCGGTAGTTTCTGGATGAAGATAATCGAAAAAGAAAGGGGTAAATACCCGAAGGTAAAGGTAGCCTATACACCCATCCCGTGTATGCAATGCGATGATGCCCCCTGTGTTAAGACCAGCCCCGATGGCGCCATTTACCGCCGGGACGACGGCATAATTATTATCGACCCCGAGAAGGCCCAGGGCCAGAAACATCTGGTATCATCCTGTCCCTATCGGGTTATTTACTGGAATGAAGAAAAGAATATCCCGCAAAAATGCACATTATGTGCACATTTACTCGACGCCGGCTGGAAAGAGCCTCGATGTGTTGAGGTATGCCCAACCAACGCCCTCATGTTTGGCGACCTTGATAATCCCAAGAGCCAGGTAGCCGAGTTAGTTGCCTCCGGGAAGGTAGAAACACTACACCCCGGGTATGAGATGAAAGAGAAGGTTAGCTACATTGGTTTACCGAAGCGCTTTGTCGCTGGAACAGTAATATTTGGCGATACTGGCAAATGCGCTGAGAATGTGACTGTAACTCTTACCGGTGATGGAGCGGGGGGAACAACTAAAACCAATAATTACGGCGACTTTGAACTTGAGGGGCTTGAAGAAGAAAAGGAATACCTGGTAGAGATTAAACACGCCGGATACAAGCCAGAGAGCTTCAGCGTGAAGACAAAAACTGATGTTTATCTTGGAGAAATAGTGCTAAACACAAAAGCGTGAATCTGAAAGCCACCAGCAAGGCAGCAGTAACAGTGTTCAAGATACAAGTACCCCCTGCTGGCTACCAGATAAGAGGAACCTTCCAGGGCTTTCAAACCTCAGGAGACTTGTTTGACAACTTCGCCGAGCAGGTAAAAAAGATGCTAAACCTGGATATCAGGGCCGTGGGTATAATTAAGGTTAATGAGGTTTACTCAGCAGCCCCGCCTAACCCAGGCGCCAAGCTTGCCTAGCTGCTCCCCTTCCAGAGTTTTTCTTGCGTTGAGCCAGCTACCATTGAACGAACATCGGAGTGTCTGGTTTCTTACACGTACGATTGGCCAACTGGGGAAAAGGCTGTAAGTATTGTGCCAGCCAATATTTCACGCACTATTTAGATCCCTTATAGCCCTTTTTTCTTACTTCTCCCTAGCCGAAAGTACTATAGAAGTAGACTGAATTTAGGTTTATCATCATATATAATATATGGTACTAATTGGGGATTGGTGAAAACATGATGCTCCAAGTAATTGCTAAAGGCTGGCACGAGTAGCTGATATGATAAAAGTAAGTTCAAGAAGGCTAATAAAGAAAGGTCATCAAATGAGACCCCAGGTGACCGATAGCAAGATAGATAAGATGCCAGATTCTAAAAAGAAAGACTTGGAAGTAAATAATGCAAGACTTGACCTTCTCGATAAAATCTGTAGGCATGTAAGGTCAACAGAACAAGAACTGCCGGTGTTTTCAAATATCACTGAGATAACTCGATATGCGCTCAACGCTTCAGCATCATCTCTGCTTCTGCTCGATGAAGAAAATAAAGAGCTACTATATAATTTTTCTGATGGTCCACTGGGAAAACAGTTCAGAAGATTGCACATGAATAGAAAACTTGGTATTGGTGACTGGGTGCTACGAAATGGCAGGCCATTAATAGTAAGGGATGTCGATAAAGACGAACGTTTTAGTGAATTCAAAGATGAAGTTACTGGCTTGGTCACGAGGTCCGTTATTTGTGCACCATTGGTTATTAAAGGTACAGTCACTGGTGTAATTGAAGTGCTTAATAAACTGGATGGGAACGATTTCGATGAGCATGATTTAGGAACGTTGGTAAGATTGGCAACCAATGTCGCCTTGACGATTGAAAATGTTAGATTGAATGAAAGCTTACTATATTCCTATAAGGATACCGTTCAAAAATTGGTATCACTACTTGATGTTAGAGAAAATACCGCAGGTAAGCACTCGAGACGGGTATCGGAATATGCTCTTATTGGAGCAGCTAGACTCTCACTTTCAGAGAAGGATACAAAAACTATTGAATATGCGGCAATTCTTCACGATATAGGTCTACTTAGCATTCCCGGAAGCATACTTAACAAAAGTGATACTCTAACTCAAGAAGAATGGAACCTAATACGTAAGCACCCGGTGATAGGTTATAATCTTCTCAGAGGAATTCCTTATCTTAATCAAGTGAGCAAGCTTATTCTCTATCACCATGAGAGGTATGATGGTAAAGGCTATCCATGTGGACTAAAAGGTGAGAATATACCTATAGGAGCTCGGTTGATAGCGGTTGCTGATGCGTTTGATAGTATGACTGTGAAGCACTCCTATCGCGCTGCAATGAATACCGAAGACGCCCTTACAGAATTAGGCAAATGCACGGGCAGTCAATTCTGCCCGGTAGCTGCGAAAGCATTCTTCCTTGGCTTTACTAAATCTCATCCACCCGCCAGACAAGTATCATCTAGAATTTAGAAGGTTGTCCTAGATTTGTATGTCCAATCTGCCCTCCCCCACCAACCTGATTTTGGTTACTATTTTCTTTCCTTTCCAGCATCGCAGCAATCAGTTCCGGTAATTCGCGAGTATTGATGGGCTTTGACAGATAGGCGTCACACCCGGCCTCAATAAATTTTTCCTCATCCCCTTTCATAGCATAAGCAGTAAGGGCGATGATGGGAAGATTTGCGAATTCCGGCATCTGCCTCAGCCTTTTGGTTACTTCATAACCGCTCATCTTGGGGAGCTGAATGTCCATTATAACTAGCTCTGGACGCTCCCTAACCACTATATCCAGGGCCTCCTTACCATCGGTTGCTTTAAGTAGAGCGTATTTCTTGGCTCTGAGAATCATCTCCATCAGTCGCATATTTTGCGGGTTATCTTCTACAATGAGTATCTTCTCGTTCATAGCTTGTGTTCTCCAGAATGACTTTTATAAATCTTTCTTATCATAATTGTTATCTATCAGAGGGATGGTAAAGGTAAACCGGCTTCCTTTTCCATAATCACTTTCTACCCAGATTCTTCCGCCGTGCCTTTCTATAATCTGGCGGGCAATAGTTAAGCCCAGTCCGGTACCTCCCCTAGCATCGACTGGAGGGTTATCTAACTGGCAGAAAGGCTCGAATATCTTCTTACTGTCCCCACGCCTGATGCCAATGCCATTGTCAACCACACTGACCCGGCACCAACTGTTATCCCTGATTGCTTCAACTCTTAATTTACCACCATCCGGTGTGAACCTCGTCGAATTGCTCAACAGATTGAGAAGCACCTGCTTTACTTTGTCCTTATCAGCATAAATAGTAGAAAGCCCCTCCTCCACACTGACTTCCAGGCTCTGCTTCTTCGGGGCAAGAATGGGCATCATTACTCTACGCAGCGATTCTATCAATACAGGCAGAGAGAGGTTCCTCAGCTTCAGATCCATCTTGTTTGACTCTATCTTCGATAGGTCAAGGATATCATTAATCAAACCTAGTAAGTGCTTGCCACTGCTTAGAATATCATTTAAGCTCTGCTTCTGTTCTTCATTTATGTGTCCCGTTACTTCATCGAGTAGCAATTCGGAAAAGCCAATAATGGCATTAAGTGGAGTGCGCAACTCATGAGACATATTGGCCATGAATTCGGATTTTGCGTGGGTTGCTTTCTTCAACTCCTCATTAGCTTCAAATAATAGCTTATTAGAGCTCTGTAAACTGTCTACGAGTCTTTTATTCTCCTGTGCGAGTCTTTGCTGCCGAAGGGCATTGGCAATAGTGGTTTTTAACTCATCCGGATTAACGGGCTTGACGAAATAGGCGTAGGCACCCTGGTTCACGGCGTCTATCGCTGTTTCCACACTGGCGTAGCCAGTCATCATAATTACGGCAGCATCCGGGTTAATTTCCTTGGCCAGTTCCAGTATCTCCATACCGCCGACATCGGGTAACCTGATATCAGTAACAACGACGTCAAAAGGTTTGGCTTGTATTGCTTTCCGGGCTTTTGCCCCTATTCCCACGCCAAGAACTTCGTATCCAGCGTCCTCCAGAAGGCCGCACAGAGTTACCCTGGCACCCTTATCGTCCTCGACCACTATAATAGTAGAACATTCCGGCAACGTTCTTTCT
>Ga0180432_10006202_pt1 | contig 15622 bp, 16 predicted proteins | sample SS_ome_10_FD_132414 | JGI IMG/M metagenome (GOLD analysis project Ga0180432, IMG submission 132414) | Hypersaline lake sediment archaeal communities from the Salton Sea, California, USA - SS_1_MS_2 metaG | ecosystem: Environmental > Aquatic > Non-marine Saline and Alkaline > Hypersaline >... | reverse complement strand
CTCACTGCCTCTTTGTACTCTTCTATACTGCCTCTCGTCATGCTCCCCCTTCTGGGTAACATTCTTTCTGAGGCAACTATACCACCTTCGGTAACATTTATTATCAGTCAATTCGCATACTTGACAAAACGTGCTAAATAGTCTACAGTCCGTGCAATGGCAGAAACTGCCAGGGACTCGCTATCGCTCTGGCATGTGAACGTGCGGTTCGACACAGTCCGCAGACTGTAACTTGGTTAGAGCGAAGAGACAAGGAGGAAGGCGATGGTTAGAACACTGACGGGGCCGGCCTTTCTGCTGTTTGGCGTTGTAGTGTGTTGGGTCGGGTTCGCTCTGTGGCGGAGCGCCGATCTCAATTGGGCTTCATTCCTGGACTCGGGCTGGGGTGCCCTCATCTGGGTCAAGGACGAGCTTTGGCGCATCGGGCAGGACCCGCTTGGCATAATCGGCCTGCTGGTTATGGTCGTGGGTGCAGGTGTGTTGCTCGTGGGTGCCAAGCGAGTCAGAGTCCTCATATTCGGACGCTGATCTTCCGGATTCCCTCTCTCGTGTTTCCGCACTAGTCCTCAGTTCCGTATGTCAACGTGTGGTCTGCTGTTAACTTGGCTTAGTTACGCGCACCTCCCATTCTTGAGACCCTGCCCAGAAGTGTCCGGTTTGGGGCGTTGCAAATCGCCGGTAAGCTGGTATGCTAGTAGGGTAACAGATACAAGTGTGCGCTGGGCGCACCGGAGGCTGGACGTGACTGTCGAAAGGGAAAGCAGGGTAGTCAAGAAGACGGTGGCACTCAACCCGATCATGGATCTCTACGTGCGGAAGCTCTGGGCCTGGATGATCGAACTGGGGTATGACGCGACATACTCTACGGCCTTGAACTTCATGCTGCTGATTGCCGTGGTTCAGGCTAGTGGCAGCGATGGGCTCTCACAAGAGACGAAGGACGTGGTCTGGGCCTATGCGAAGAACAGGGAGTTGGTCAAGGCGCTCGATCTAGAAGGCCACGTGACAAGGCTCAAGGAGATGTGGGGCGACAACGCCAACCAGCGTTCGTAAGGAGGTCTGCAATGGGATTCTTCGCGATACCAGCCGCGGGGCTGGGGTTCTTCTTCAGCGCTTGGCTTCTCATGATATTTTGGGGTATCGTTGCGCCGGACCTCAACGTGCCCACCGTGAGCTACCCCATGGCCATGCTGATAACGATAGCGCTGTGGCTGGTCATCTCACCGCTCATCGCCGCGTCCGTGAGGAAGACCAAGGGACGCTAGCACACTCGAGGCGCATCACATCTACGTCTCCTCGATTGTAATGCGGATGATCTCGTCCCCCTGGTAGCTTGGCCCGGTGGAAGGATCGCGAGCCGTCAGGCTCTCCAGGACGTCCATTCCTTCCACCAGTTGGCCGAAGACGGTGTACCCCCCGTCGAGATCATGGCTGGCGACGTATGTGATGAAGAAGTGGCAGCTTCCCGAGTTCGGATCGTCCCTGTTGGCCATGGAGAGAGCACCCTGCACGTGAGTGTGACCGCTGTCTTCGTACGGTATGGTGTAGCCGGGAGAGTATGAACTCGTGCCGGTCGGGTCACCGGCCTGAGCCATGAAATCTGGCAGCACTCTATAAAACGTGGTGCCGTCGAAGAACCCGTCGCGGGCCAGAAACACGAAGTTGTTCACTGTCACTGGGGCTTCCTCTGCATAGAGCTCCAGCACGAGATTGCCCTTCTCCGTCTCGATCGTCGCGACATATTCCTTGCTGGTGTCGATCACCATCGAAGGCGCACTGGCGTAGGTGCGCTTCTGCACTATACCCAGCAACTCGATCTCGAACGTCAACGACTTGCCGGCGAGATAGTGGTTTCCGTCCAGTGTTGCGGTGGTCTCTGTGACAGCGACTATGGTGTAGGGCCGACCGTAGGCGTCATAGACCGTACCGCCGACCACGAGCTCCAGCCCCTCCTCAAACTGCTCGCGGGAGACTTCCTGGACCAGGCTATCGTCGTAGGGATAGGCCTCTTCCGGGGACAACGTCACCGTCTTGATCTCACCGGTACTCATGCCCCTTACTGCCTGGTCGAAGCCGGATATCACCGACCCGGAGCCCACTATGAGGTCCAGGGGCTCGCGGCCCGCTTGCTGGGAGGTGTCGAACACGGTGCCGTTGCCCAGAGTTCCGGTGTAGTGCAACCTGACCGTGTCACCGACCTCGGCCTGCCCTGCAGCCAGCGATGGTGTTGGTGTCGGTGATGGTGTAGGTGGTGGGGAGGTCGGGGTGGGCTCGGGTGAAGTCGTCTCTGTCCCGTTGCAGCCCGCTAGTGTGATGGCTGCCGTCGCGATCAAAAGAGGTATGAGAACATGTACTTTCATATGCCTGCCTCCCCGCAGAGAGAATATATTAGATACGGACGAGTGTCAATCATAGTACGCAGTTGGCCAAGGGTAGGAGTGCCAAATATGTACTTGACAATAAGTTGACTAGGTCTAGAATACTCGTAGGCATATGTGCATCAAGGAGGAGACATGAGGCTGATAAGTCTGATGTTAGTAGTGCTTATGGTTCTTGGGGTGATATTGGCTGCATTCGCTTGTGAGACCGAGGAAGCGACACCATCGCCTACTCCTACTCCCACGGCGATGGCCACGCCGACGCCCACGCCCACGCCGACACCCACCCCGACGCCCACGCCCACGCCGGTGCCCACTCCTACGAAGCTGGGCATTGGGGATACAGGCGAGGAGGGAAGCCTGAGGGTGACTTTTCACAGCGCATGCTTCACCTATGCTTCCCAGGGGGGTAAGCTCTTCGTGCGCCTGACTGTGGAGAACACCGGAAGTGCCCGCCTGCAGAGCATCGTCCCGTACATGGTGAACAGCAAAGGCGAGACGAAGTCGTCAGAGTTCACCGGTACCCTCCTGCCGAAGGAGGGAGATACACAGTGGGCGAGGTTCACGAATGTATGGGCGGACGGGTTTGCCACAGACAAGGAACTGCCGCTACTCATACTGGCTGAAGACGCGTCAGGCGGCAGCTCGCTGGTGGAGTTCGCACTACCGCCGTTGAATACCCTGCCTGAGTGTCCGGAGTAGTCACTTCGCCGGGCTTCGGCAATCCTCGATCTGTGTGAGAGCCTGGAGATCGTCCTCGGGGATGATCTGGATGCCGTTCCGTCGCAGCAAGGCTGCTGTGATGCCGTCCCCGGGGACGATTCTGCCTGAGAACGAGCCATCGTACACGCTGCCGACGCCGCATGAGGGGCTGCGTGATCTTCCCACGAACGTCGTGACGCCCATCGCCGTGGCGATCCGCAGGGTTTCGTCAGCACCCCTTTTCAGAGCATCGGTAACGTCAACGCCATCCTTGTTGAGTACACGGCATCTTCCAGACAGGACGTCGTCGCCGCTGCCGCCGTTGATCTCCTGGGGCACTCGTGGAGTCGGCAGCCCGCCGAGCTGCTCCGGGCATACAGGCACGAGGACCTCTTGCCGTGACAGCCGGATGGCAGCGTCGCAACGGTTATGACCGCCGTTCCAGGAACAGCGCACGCCGAGCAGGCAGGCACTTATGAGCTTCATGACACCGACGATTATGTACCGCGTCGGAGGACGGCGCAAGGCACACGGCCATTGTTATGTGGTTGTGTAAGGGCAATACGTCGGATCGGGACTGGTGGAATTCTGGGACTACTGCTACAACACTGCCGCGCGCAGCCGGCGTGGTCTGGAGGGCCTGGCTGCGGGTCTTACGCCCATTCGGTCAACGGTTGCGTGGACGTATCCGTAGAAGCAGGCTATCCGCGTTTTTCGCCCCAGCGGCCTGAAGTAGCGTTCTTCCGAGAACCGGCCATCAACGTGGCTGGTGACCCTAAGGCCCTTGTCGGAGAGTACCTCGTCGACACTCTCTTCATCCATACCGAATATGTAGGGTTCTCCTCGCCTGGCGACGGCCTGCAGGGACTGCTTGGCCCCTCTGAGGTTGCACGTGCCCTCGATGGCAGAACGGAATACGTAGTCGAAGATCACGGAACTGCCCTCCCCGGAGCCGGTTGTCACGAAGGACAGGACCTCGTCCACGGCATTGGTCGCGAGGTAATAGGACACACCCTCCCAGATGAAGAGCGTCTTGAGGTTCGGATCGTAGCCGCTTGACAGGAGGATTTCGTCAAGCCTTTGCGAACCGAACTCGATGGGTACGTAGACGACGTTGAGAGGCGTCTCGCCGAGCACCCTCCTCACCTTCTCCTTCTTGACTCTCTGGGTGTTGGGATGGTCTACCTCGAAAACCTTGACCGCCGCAGCGAGCCCGTCGAACCTGTAGGCCCGTGTGTCGTTGCCGGCCCCGAGGACCACAAGCTGATCGATGCCGCCATCAAGGCATGACTGAAGGCATTCATCAATGTACCGTGTCCGGGCGACGACGTTGTCGAACGACCCTGGGGCCTTCCAGTCGGCATACTTCGCGACGACCCTTGCCAGGAAGCGGCTCTTGACAATGATCGCGAATACGCCGTCCAGGAAGTAGCGTGCCAGGGGATCGCAGCACACACGTTGCTCCTCCGGCCTCATCCACTCTATGGCTCGCACGAGCGTAGTGCCGTCCGACGTCCGGCTTGCCTTGCCATTGTTCACGATTGCCCCTGGGTGCCAGCCCTGCCTGAAATCACCTGACTCGATGCCGGAGATAAGGTATGCGTCTCCGACGAGCCTCGATAATTACAGCTATATCGTGCACTTATGTGATGTCTTGACCTGCTACTGTGCACAAACATCCTAGACGACCTATTGGAATATGTCAAGTAGATATGCTACTGATGCAGGGCTGCGATCAGGAGGCGCATGACGTCAGGTTGAAGTCGGCTTCAGGTGCGAAGACGATCTCGGATCTGTGCCGAAAGGGAGGATGTCTATCCGTTGGTAGGCTCCGGCTACGGCTCTGCTTGACAAGCTCAGGTTCGCCCAGCTAGAATTATGTTCCCGTCACTATGCAAAGACCGTATGATATATCATGATGCCCATGGGCGGCTCAGGGCTGGCCTTGTGGAGCTGTGCTGTACCGGGGTGTCTGATCAGACATACGGCCTTGGTGGTGCAGCGACATGCCTAGGGTGGAATTAGACCTGACGTCTGGATCGATCTTACGTTGGCTTCTGCTGTGCGGGGTGCTTGCGCCGGCGTTCATGGTCGGCTTCGTTGTCGCTTCGGCGCTGATGACGTCCGATCACAGCTACCTGTCGGCAACGGTGAGCCAACTGGGTACCAGCGGTAGGGAGTACGCCTCTGTGATGAACTCCGGGTTCGTACTCTGCGGCGTCCTGGTCATCCCCTTCGCTTATGGCCTGTACTGCCGTCTCGGCCGCAACTATGCCGCCAAAGCGCTCTGGATTCTGCTGACGGTCGACGGCATCGGCACGATACTGATAGGCATGTTCCACGCTGACTCGGTGCTGCTTGGCGGGACAGCCACATTTGAGGGTGACCTGCACGGCATCTTTGCCGGCATAGCCTATCTTGCCTTGGTCATTGGTATGGTGGTGTTCGCGGTGGCGGTTCACCGCAGGCCGGAGTGGCGCGGCTTCATGCAGGCATCAGCCGTAGCCGTCGTCATCAACTCGGCAATACTGCTCGTGTTCTTCCTGGGGTTCTATGAGGCGTTCGAGGGTGGTCTGCAGCTGGCGTTCTTCGGTACCGCGATGCTGTGGATGGAGGCGGTCGCAGTTCGATCGCTCCGGCAGACCGCACAGGCTCACGAGTACGACACGTTCTGACTCTTACGGACACTGGTCGACCAGCTCCCTCGGGAGACGCCGCCTACTCGCCGGATCGACTGCGGTAGAGCCTGGGATCGACGGCGGCGGTAGCCCGGTCGAGGTCGAACTCCTTCCCGAGGAACTGCGCGACTCTCTCTATCTCCTTCCTCGGGTTCTTCATGAGGTCCGCGTGCTTGACCGTGACATACTCCACGTCGTCTCGGGAATCCATCAGGGCGAGGGCTACTCGGTTGAGCTTGCGCAGCAACGGCCCGTCTTTGGCCGGTTCCGTGGGCGCGCCCATTCTCGCAGCAGAGCTGAGAACCTCGTCGATGTTCCGCAGCATGTAGACTACCTTGTAGCGGCCCTTGGGCAGGAACTGCAGGCCGTAGGCGGTTACCTTGACGATCTGGCCGCCGCAGGTCTCCGGGTCGAAAGAACCGTCCATGAGACGGCTGATGATCTTGCCCCCCGCCAGCTCGAAGTACCCCCGGGGGTTGTGCTCGTCGGCGGGCCTGGAGTCATCGAAAGCAACCGGCAGACCGCCTGCGTGCAGCATCTGCATCATGAGGGAAGTGCCTGACCTCTCCAGGCCTGACACAATGTAGTTCACGTTCTCATCCAACATCGGTGGCGCGTCTCCTCCTACGGGCTTGACCATTGCTGCTTCTGTCCATGCTTCTTGTGGCTACAACATCAGCACCGGTGCCGGCCACGTTGCTCAGTATGACCTCTGACATCTTGACCGGGACCTCCAGCTCCACTTGAGCCAGCTCCGCGAGGACTGACGGGAACAGGCGCTTCGGTATCGCGTTGTCCGTGCGGACGGGCAGCATGGCCCATCGGGCGCCTTTTATGCGTACTGTAGAGGTCAGGGTGCGCATCGGCTCCTTGAGCTCCTGCAAGACGAACTCCTCGCCTTTGGAGCACTTGTTTCCACTCATCGAGACAATCTCGCCGTCCCGTGTTTCCACATCTATCTCGCAGCCGATCGGGCAGGTTACACAGATGAAGTGCCTCTTCTCTGTTGACATAACAGCTACTCTTCTATGGAAACCTCGATGGAGCCCTCCACGTCGGCCAGCTTCTCCCGGGGGACTCTTACTCTGGCCATCTCGTTAGGCCTCGCATATGGTCTCTTCATCTTGATTCCTGGGGGCGAGATAACGATTCTGACGCTCTTCTCGATCGGTTCGGCGGACCTGATGAATAGAACGAGATCGTCCCTGAAGGAGTAGCGCTGTGGGAAGACCATCCTGACGTTGTGGCCTGCCACGATGTCGGCGGTTCTCTCGGGAGCGGCCATCTCGCCCCGCGCGAATTTGGCGGCGCTCTCCCCGGCTCGCGTACCGGTCTGCGCTACGTAGTCCACCAGGTCGAACACCGTCGACACGTTGCCACAGGAGAACACCCCTCCGACCGAGGTCTCCATCGTTTCGGTGGATACCGGCCCCTTCGTGTAGGTGCTGAGCTCTACTCCGGCCTCCTTCGACAGCTCGTTCTCGGGGATTAGACCTACGGATAACAGGAGCGTGTCGCATTCAATGAGTTGCTCCGTACCCTTGACGGGCTCGAGTGCATCGTCCACTGCACAGACGACTACCCCCTCGACGCGCTCCTTGCCCCGTATATCCACCACTGTGTAAGACAGATGCAGGGGTATGTCGAAATCTTGCAGGCATTGCACGATGTTTCTCCGCAGGCCACCGGGGTGTGCCATGATCTCGTAGACGCCCTTGACGCTTGCCCCTTCCAGGACGAGCCTCCTCGCCATGATGAGCCCGATGTCACCGGAGCCGAGGATCACGATCTCTTTCCCCGGAAGATAGCCGTCGATGTTCACGAATCGCTGCGCTACCCCGGCCGTGTATATGCCGGCCGGTCGAGTGCCCGCGATGTTGATGCTGCCTCGGGCGCGCTCCCGGCATCCCATGGCGAGCACAACGCCCTTCGGTTCTATGGTGAGGATGCCTTTCTCGGGGTTCACTGCGGTGATGGTCCGGTCTGATGTGAGTCCGGTCACCATAGTGTTCAGCAGACAGCGCACATTGGCCTGCTCGACCTCATCAATGAGACGTTCGGCGTACTCGGGCCCCGTGTAGTCCTTCTTGAACTGCTCCAGTCCGAAGCCGTTGTGAATGCATTGCTTGAGGATGCCACCCAGCTCCTCTTCCCTCTCCAGCAGCACGACGTTCTTCGCCCCGGCCTTTGCTGCGTGGAGGGCAGCGGTGAGGCCGGCAGGGCCACTGCCTATTACGGCTACGTCAGCCTTCATTTCGATTTCGGGTATCCCGTGATCTCAGCTATACGCTTGTGCAGCGGCGACAGGGTCGAGTACATCTTGACATAGACCTCGTTGAACAGCCTGTCGTAGATCGCCACGTTCTTGGCGTCCGGCGTGAAGGTCCGGCTTACCCTAACCATCTCGGCGACGGCTTCGCTGAAGCCTTCGTACATGCCGAGGGCGACCGCCGCGTCGATTGCTGCTCCCAGCGCTGCGAGGTTGCTCGTATGAAGCCTCGTGGCTGGCAGGTTGAAGACGTCGGCGGTAAGCTGCATCACCTCGTCGCTCTTGGAGCCGCCGCCACCCACGCGCAGCTCCCTTACCCTGGCCCCGGTCCGGCTCTGCATCAACTCGCCGAGCCTGCGAAGTTCATACGCAATGCCTTCGATGACGGCCCTGTAGATGTGTGCTCGCTTGTGCTCCCCTGAGAACCCGATGATGGCTCCCTTGGACAGGGGATCGTTCTCGCGGGGATGCCAGTAGGGTTGGAGGACGAGGCCCATGGAGCCGGGAGGCACCTCGTTTGTCTGCTTGTCCAGCACCTCCTCCGGGTCAATCCCCAGCTCTTTGGCTGTCTCTTCACACTCCTTTGCCAGCTCCCTCTTGAACCACGACACCATCCAGTATCCCCGTCCTATGAATCCCTCCAGCGCCCAGTGTCTGGGGATGGCCGCCCCCCAGGTGAAGAAGTCCATCTCGGGATGCGTGATGTACTTGGACGAAAGCAGCTCGATCACTGCAGCCGTCCCGTAGCTGATCTCGGCGACGTCATTGGTCACGACACCGGCCCCCAGCAGCTCCGACTGCTTGTCACCGGCCCCGATGATGACCGGCAGGCCGCGCGGTACCCCGAAGTCCTCCTCGCCCTTCTCGGACACATATCCCGCTATGTGGGTAGGCGAGACGAGGGGCGGCAGCCTGTCCTTCTCCACCCCGAAGATGTCGTAGACCACCTTCCAGCTGTGCCACTGCAGCTTCTTGAGGTCTATCGGGAACAGGCCGACTATCATCGAGGAGCAGTCCTTGAACTGCCCGGTGAGGGCATGGAATATGTGTGAAGAGACGGTCAGGAACATGTGCGTTCTGCCGTACGAGTCTGGCTCGTGCTCCCTTAGCCAGTTGAACTTGGACCTTCTCTGGTACTCGACCAGCTTCCGCCTCATGCCGATGAGTCTGAAGGCCAGTGATAGGGCCGGCCCGCCCGGGAGCTTCAGGCCCTCCGTCTTGCGCTCGTCGAGCCAGGTAATAGCGGGCCTGACCGGCCTGCCATCGTCATCTACCGGGACAATTGTGCTTCTGTGTGTGGTAATCGCGACCGCGGCCAGGTCGCTCTTGGGCACGCCCGAACTGGCCACTGCATTCCTGGTCACGAGCTGAGTTATTCGTAGATACTCCTCGGCGTGCTGTTCGGCGAAATCGGGCTGCGTGGCGAAGTATGGGCTGACGGGGTGTGCCTCGGAAGCTACCTCGTTTCCTTTCTCATCGAACAGAAAAGCCTTGATGTTCTGTGTCCCTCCGTCGATGACAACGAAGTGCTTCATCGCCTTTCCTCTTTCGTCCTGCTACCCAGAACGAAGGATCGCCCACCGCACTTGGTGATCGAACCCTTGGCATTGCCGGTCTCCCTGCTGATGACTTCGAGTACTCTGGGCAGGCAGAATCCCCCTTGACACCGCCCCATGCCGGCGCGTGTTCTTCTCTTGACGCCATCGACCGTTGTCGCGGCGATGCCTTTGTGGAGCGCGTCCACGACCTCAGCCTCAGTCACATTCTCACAGCGGCAGACGATATGGCCGGACAGCGGGTCGGTCCGTACCAGCCTGTCCCGCTCCTTCCGCTCCATGTCGCTGAACCTGATGGCTGCCTTCCTGACCGGCTCGTACTCGTTCTTCTCGGTGGGTTTCCACTCGTCGACTATGATGTCCCTGGCCCTCTCGGCGATTGCCGGTGCCGACGCGAGGCCGGGCGACTGTATTCCTGCGACGTGCACCAGGCCCTTCACGTGCCTGGAGCGCTCTATGATGAAGTCCTCTTTGTACGTCGCCGCACGGCACCCCGCAAAATGCGTGATGACCTTGCCCTTGTCGGGCTTCTCATAATCTGGCTTCAGCCTCTCCAACACAGGAGCGAACTTCTGGAACAGGGTTTCCAGCGCGTCGCAGGTACTCGACGTGTCCTCTCTGTCGGTGACCTCCTGCGCGCTGGGGCCGAACTGCAGATTGCCGTCCACTGTCGGGATGATGCCTCCACCCTTCGAATAGCGACTGGTCCTCGACGCCGCCATGCTCACAGATGCCAGGACGGTTCGCACAGGCTGATAGGACTTGTCGAAGATGACTGTCTCCCCCTTCCGAGGATGGATTGTGAAGAACCGGTCCCCTGCAAACTCGGCGATTCTGTCGGAGTAGAGCCCGGCCGTGTTCACCAGGATTCCGGTCTTGATATCTCCTCTGGTCGTCTTCACGGCCTTGACCGAGCCGTCCTCGACGTCTATCCCGGTGACACTCGTATTGAGGAAGAACCGGACTCCATTCGCCATCGCGTTCTCGGCGTAGGCGAGTACCAGCTGGAACACCGACACAATGCCCGTGTTCCAGATGTGCAGGCCCTTCCTCACATTCGGCGCGAGACCCGGTTCGATGATGTCCAGCTCCTTCCTGGAGAGCTCTCTCGGGTCAGGGTCTTTGTGCTTCTTGACCGCATCCACGATGAATGGCAGGATCACTTCCTCGTTCTCGCTCTCAGCTACGATCAGTGTCCCTATGCGCTGGAAGCTGACGCCGAGCTCCTGTGCGACCTGGTCGTACATCGCGTTGCCCTTGTAGTTCATCTCCCACTTGAGCGTACCATGTTCGGCGGTCACGGCCGGGTGTATCATGGCGCAGCTGTGGAAGGTCTGGTCCATTCCCAGATCATCGTGCCGCTCTATGACCGCTGTGCGGAGGTCGTACCGGGAGAGCTCCCTGGCCACGGCCACGCCGATCACGCCCCCGCCCACAATCACGACGTCGAACTCTTCACCCGTCAGCTCATCGGAGGTCTTCTGGGGTACGGCGAACTGCGGCTTGCCGGGGTAGTCGATGTCGTTGACCACCTGCCGGACGTGCTCGTGCTCACCGGCGATGTGTCCGGCATCGACGACCTTATCCAGCGAGGTGAACCGGCCGATCAGTGTGGCGATGCCGTCCGAGACCGATACCTCGGCGCTTTCGCCGGTGGCCTCTTCTATGCTGCCCCGGATGTCACGCGCGAGCTTGTCCTGGTCCATTGACAATACGTTCCGCCACCAGTTCGGTGACGTCCTTGATTCCCGACTCTGACAGTACGGCCTTGCAGGTAGGGCAGGCCGATGCGTAGACCTCCGCCTCCGTCTGCTTCAACTCCGCGATTCGCATCGTGCGCACCTTGTCAGCGAGACCGGCGTGTCCGATTCGCGCACCTGCCGGGCCGCCGCAGCAGTGAGCATGGTTCTCCGAGTACGCAGGCTCCTGAAGCTCGAACCCCAGTTCGCCAAGTATCGCCCTGGGGGCCTCGGTGATGTGAAAATCATTGGCGAGGATGCAGGGGTCGTGGTAGGTGGCCCTTGCGGACTCCTTGCGCACCTCGATTCTGCCTTCCCTGAGTAGACCGAGGAGGAACTCCGAGGTATGGATGACCTCAGCCTGGAGGTCGACGCCCACCTCTGGGTACACCTTGGTCATCATCCTCATGCAATTGGGGCAGTCGACGATGACCCTGTCAAGGCCCTTCTCCCGGATATCCGCCGCCATCTTCCTGGCTGCGCCCTCGAACCCGTCCGTGTCCCCTGCATAGTACAGCGGTGCGCCACAGCAGATATCAGCCCCTCCGAAGATCCGCACCTGCTGGCCTGATGCCTCGACTATCCGCCGCATGGCACGGAGCACGCCCTCGTCTTTGTAACCGGAGCAGGAGAGGAAGTAGCCCGCTGTACTAGTCCCTTCGTCCACCAGCTGGCGCTCGCCGTTGGGATTGCCGAACTCCCTGAAGGTCTCCAGGCGCTTCCGGGTCTCCTCGGGAAGTGCACCCTCGCGGTGGGCCTTCGACCGCGCCTTCTGGATGAACTTCCTGAGGTCATACGCTTCGTAGATGCAATGCCTGCTGCAGGCTCCGCACATGGCGCTGCTGAACACCACATCAAAGAAGCCCTGCCTGTCTTCCAGGAGGTCCTTGTCCTCATAGAGGATCAGGCGCGCTATCTTCTGTGGACTGAGTGTCTCGCTGCCGGACGCCAGATAGATGGGGCAGGTGTACTTGCACATGTTGGCGCAGAGCGCGCAGTTGGTGAGGGCTTGCAGCTCCTGCTTATCCAGCATCTACGACCTTGCCCCTGTTCATGATGCTGTTGGGATCGGCGGCCTGCCTGAGCCGCCGCAGCAGTTCGACACCGGTGTCGCCCAGCTCGCGGTTCATGTAGCGTGTCCGCCAGAACCCGATTCCGTGATGGTGGCTGATGGAGCCGTTGTGCCTGAGTGTGGCCTCCATCGCGGCATTCCACGTGTCCAGGTAGTACCTGTGAGCGTCCTTCGGCAGGCCGGCGAAGGTGATGTAGAGGCAGGCACCCTCTTTGTAGAAGTGCGAGAAGTGCCCCGAGACCTCCAGCGCGCCCTCGACAGCCTTCATCGATGCAAGCATGTCGTCGTAGAGCGCCTTTGCGTCCTTGAACAGAGAGACCACCTCGATCGTGTCCACGACGCCGCCGTGCTGCATGATCATCGGGCCCAGGCCGATGTCGAAACGCTTCCTGAGCCATATGTCCACAGGGGCCTCCCCCCGCGCCTCGCCCCCGCCCTCGCTCGCGATCCGGCGAACGACCTCGGTATCCCGGGCCACGAGGTCTTTCTCGCCCTCGATGATGAATATCACTGTGACCCTTCTGCCTATCTCTGGGAAGTATCTCTCGCTCTCCGAGTCGTCGAATATGCGCACCACCGCGGGCCTCGCCTCGGCCCGCATGACCCTCCGCACCACGTCCAGCGCTGCCGCGACCGAGTCGAGGACGAACGACTCTTTGACGGTGCTCTCAGGGAGTGGGTGAACGGACACGACGGCCTTCGTCACAATGCCCATGATGCCCTCGCTGCCCAGTAATAGCTCCATAAGGGACGGCCCGACGGAGCGTCTCGGGACCGGTTTCACCTTGAGCAGTTCGCCGGTTGGCAGTACGGCCTCCATTCCGAGGACCATGTCTTCGATCTTCCCGTACTTGGTCGAGAACTGCCCGACGGCGCGCGTCGCGATCCATCCACCGAGCGTGGAGCAGTACAGCGACTGGGGTATGTTCCCCATTGCATAACCCCTATGGTTCAACTCACGCTCCAGGTTGCCACCGATGATCCCCGCCTCCGCCTCGGCGACCATTGACGTTTCGTCAAGGGACATGAACCTGTTCATCCTTTGGAGGTTCAGAACGACCTCCCCACCCAACGGCACCGCCCCACCCAGGACGCCCGAGCCCCCACCGAAAGGCGTGACAGGCACCTCGAACCGGTTGGCAAGCCTCAGCACCTCCTGGACCTCTTCGGTGGTCCCTGGCGATACGATCGCGGAAGGAAGCGAAGGGAGCTTGCCGTCCTTCGAGAGGAGTATGCCGTATAGCCAGTAGTCGAGAGAGTAGGAGATGAGATCACATTCCTTCTGCGAGACATTGTCCGGGCCCACGATGTCCCTGACACCCTCGATGAAGGCGGGAGGCGCTGCTCCCCTCTCAGAGAAGTAGGTCGTAAGCTTCATCCTTTGTCAGGCTCTCCTAGCGGTGTGTGGCTGCGGGACGCTGGCAGTTCGCTAGGCCCTGGTCTATAGGAGGGGGTATCCGTGATGTCTAGGTATCTGTAGGCTACCACGTTCCGGAGGTACTATCAAGCCTGCGTGCTTGGGACAACAGCAAGCGCTCGCCAACGACCGGCATGATCAGCTGTTTGAAACATCGCTGCTATGCATGTATACTGGCTCTCACCACCGGGTTAGTCGCACACAGATTGCCTGCCGGAGGTAAGCCATGCAGTCAAGCAAGCGAATACCTCTCAACTGTGTAGACAAGTGCCTGCTTGCGCTCGATGGCATCAGGGAGCGCATGGTGCCCCACATATTCCTGCATCTCGAAGGAGAAGTCGACGCCGACAGAGTGAGGCAGGCGATACTGTCGTTCATCGAAGCCCATCCCATCATGAGGTCGGTTCTCCGAACACCTCCGTTCCGGGTGTATCGCGAGGTGCGGGATGACCTCGGGGGCGACGTGCTGGTTGTCAAGGACCTCTCGGGCCTTCCCGAGTCGGCATACGAGGAGTACATCGACGAGTGGGTGAACACACCGCTCGACCTGGGGAGGGACTACCCGTTCAAGATGGTCCTCATCAAGCGGGCGGAGGCCCGTTTCACGCTGGTCTTCACCATCCATCACATGGCGTCAGACGGGCTCGGCATGGCTCTCTTCGTGATAAGTGTCATCAACAGTTACGGCCAGGTTGCCCAGGGCGAGCAGCATACACCCGAGCGCATCCGGGGGTTCAATGAGGGGGACCAGCTCCTGGGGTTTGCCCGCGAGCAGAGGCCGGGGACGGAGCGCTACTACCTCAAGATGCTCGGTGACCTCTTCAACAGATTCATCACCTCGTCTTTCACGCCTCCGGCCAGGATCCACCACGATAAGTCGGGGCGTTCAGACGACGTTGGCTTCTGTTTCGCCGACGTGCCCAAGGATGGCTTTGGCGTCCTCAAGGCGAAGACCAGGGAGGCGGGCGTCACTGTCAACGATGTGCTCATGGCCGCGTGTTACCGGACCATCGAGAAGTGGAACAGGCAGCACGGCAAGCGCGCCAACAGGCTGCGGATCATGGCACCCGTTTACATTGGCCCGAAGGGCCCGAAGGGGATCGTTGCCAACCAGGTCTCCTGGATCTCACTTGTGACGCTGCCCCACGAGAGGGTCTATCCCGTTGACCTCCTGCACACGCTCAGGGGGAAGATGGCCGCGCTGTTCAGAGACGCTATCCCCTATTCCCTGTTGTATTTCTTCTACTTCTGCTCGCGGTTCCCGCTGTCCGTCATGCGAATGATGTGCCGGTTCCTGATGATCTCGCGCATATACGTGGACTCGATTCTGCTCAGCAACGTGGGGGTTATCTGGTCGGAGGAGTTGGGCGAGTTCATGATGGGCGACGTCAAGATAGCCGACCTGACAGTGCTTCCCCCGGTGGTGACCCCTCAGGGCCTCAGCATCGTTGTGTACACCTACTACGGCAGGCTCCAGATATGCCTGGGCTACAAGACTGCCCTGTTCTCCCGCGAGAAGGCGGAGGCCTTCCTGGCCCAGTACATGGAGGAGCTGAACAGCTACCCGGTGGTGGCGAAGAGTTAGGTCGGCCTCCCCCTGCCGCCATCGGGCGTTGGGTGGAGCCCACCCGCCCGCCCACGGGCGCTGCGCTCCCGGGCCCTCGCTCTGTCCGGGTAGCGAGGGAGTTGAGTAGCAACTGTGTTGGATGTCAATAGCGTGAACCGATAGTCTGAGGCAGGGCGTGGTCCCAAGAAGTGTGGTGTTTGAGCATGGCGTTGAGTATGGTGAGTAACTTGCGCATGCAGGCGGT
>Ga0180432_10006201_pt1 | contig 15623 bp, 21 predicted proteins | sample SS_ome_10_FD_132414 | JGI IMG/M metagenome (GOLD analysis project Ga0180432, IMG submission 132414) | Hypersaline lake sediment archaeal communities from the Salton Sea, California, USA - SS_1_MS_2 metaG | ecosystem: Environmental > Aquatic > Non-marine Saline and Alkaline > Hypersaline >... | reverse complement strand
CGCTCGCTCTCGTTCCGGTTCTCGTGCGCGCGCGGGGCGCGGGGGCGCGGGGGCGCGGGGGCGCGGGGGGGGGCGGCCGGGGAGGGGTGGGGGTTGGACTGTACCCTGCCGGGAGGCCCTCGGGGGCGCGGCAACGGAGGTGGCTTGAGGTGGACCGGGAGTATTACGCGACGGTGCACGGGTTCGACCCGGGCCGGGACCGGGAGCGCCTGGGGCGGCGGTCTCGCGATTTCAAGTACGAGGCGTTCTTCCCGCTGGCCGGGAGCCCGGGCGTCGAGGTCGGGGCGCGGGTGCTATCCATCGCGGGGGACGCCTATAACGAGATCGCGTTCCGGCACGGGGACGACGAGGCCGTGGTGACCTGCACCCACACGGTCGTCAAAATGTCCACCGGGTGGGACGAGGCGCTCGGGTACGCCGAGGACGGGATGCTCCTCGGGATGCGAGCCGCCGAGGACGACCGGGCGTGGATGGTGCCGGTCGAGTTATCCCCCGAGGAGCATTTCGGGGCGTTAAAATCGTACGTGGCGGGGATCGCAGAGTGGGGGATCGAGGCGCTACTGGACGCGACTTACCGGGCGGGAGATTGGGTAGATCTCCCGTTCGGGTTCAACTCCCAGATGCAAGCCCAAGTAATGCTCGCGTTGCTGGAGGTAGTCCCGGCGGTCGCGCGATACCGCCTCGCGGACTACCTCGGGGGCTTGGCGGCGGACTACCCGGGATGGTTCCCCGCGCGGGCGGGATTACTGGCGCGCCGGTTCCACCTGCACTTGCTACTGGAAGATCCCCGGACGCGGGCAATTGTCGAGGAAATTTTCCCGGGGCGCGTCGTCCGGGCGTACCAGTACCGGGCGGCGAACCTCGCGAGTGCCCGGCGCCTGGCCGAGAGGGTCCCGGCGCTCGGGCGCGCGGCCCGAGCCAGTCGCTGGCTATCAATGTTCTCCCTCGGGGTCGTCCTCCCCCTCCTCGGGACATTGCCGCGTTCGGCGTGGGAGTTTTCTTCCTTCCTGCTATTGGCGTGGAGTCTATATTTCCACAAGATCGAGACCCACGTGGAGACCAAGATCCGGTGGATAAAAGCCACCCTCGACGACGCGCTGGGGGTGATGTGAGACGACGCACTTGAGGATCGAGTGGAAATCCTACTGGAACGCGAGGACGGAGTCCGAGGACGTGCGTTTCATGAACGTGCTCATCGGAAACGGGCACGCGCGACCTCACGACGATTTCTATATCACGCGGGGGGTTCACTGCGTGCCGTGGACGGGAGAACTGGAGTGGACGGTCTCGTTCTTCACGCTACAGGTCGTCACGCCGCGGCAAGAAATCGAGGTCCCGCACCACTTGTTGCTCGGGCTGTCGCTCGTCGGGGAAGCCACGCCCGAGGAGCAGGAATTATTTGCCCAGCTGGAACGAGATTGTAGCGACCAGAAAACCTTGTTCGTGGAGAGCGTGCTGGCCGAGGGCGTCAAGGACGAGGTCGCCGCGTTCGTGTGCGAGCATCTAGCGAAAGAACCGAAGTTTCACTCGTGAGGTGACGTGAGAAAATGGCTAAAAAACAAAATTCCAGAAAACGATCCAGACGACGGGCCGCCGACCGGCACTTCCGCCTGGCAGGGATCGCGTTCCTGCTGGTGGTGGTGCTCGGGATCGGGTACTTCCTTTTGGAAAAGGCCGGGTTCGCCCCGGTGTTGAACTACCAAGCGATGCCGGGACTGACGAGCGGGGAGACCATATTGTTCCTGCTGGCCGGGTTCGGGGTCCTGTTGTACGCGGGATTATTAATTACCGACCGGGTCCGGGGTGGTAAGTGAGGGTAGAGGTTCAACGGAATTAGAGGTGGAAAACATGACGTTCAAAAGAAGACGGCTCGCGGGCGGAAAACTCGCGACGGGGAGGCCACGAGAGAGCCTAGTTTCATTGATGACAGAGGTGACGTATCATGAAAAAACTCCCTAAAGAAGCAAAAATCGGAGACGTGAAAAGTCTCACGCGCACGGTTAAGGGTCGGCGGCGGAAGTTAACCTACGAACGGGTTAAAGCCCACGGGCGAGGCCGGAAATTGAAGTGGAAAATCATCAAGAACGAACCCGTCTAGATCGGGTGAGAGAATCATGTCCAAGAAAAGAAGGCGAAAAATTCCCCTGAAGGATCGACCCAACGTGAGACCGAAAATGTCCCGCGCGGAATACCGGAAGTTCCTCGAGAAACATCGCGTCGTCGACCTGAAAGATTACGCGAAACACCGCGGGCTCCGAGGGTACAGTAACAAGCGAAAGAGCGCTCTCGTGACCCAGATCGTCGACTTCAAGTACGGAAAGAAGCGGGGGCGCAAGCGGAAGACGCCCCCGCTCGCCGAGGCGAAGAAAGCCCAGGCGAGGCGATCAGCACAAGCACGAAACGCGGACTCGGGACAAACGGCCAAGAAAACGCGGCGGCCGACGGCGAGAAACGTCCAGAAATGGAAGAAAAATCCAAGGCGATTCGACCTAGAGGGCGTGGACACGCGCGGAGAGAAATAACCGCGTTATTAACCAAGAAAGAGGAAGGGGGTCCTCCGCTGGCAGCTTTGCCGTTTCCCCCGACCTTTTTCAACCTTTTTTCTCAATCTTTTATATCTTCAAAAAAAAATCAAGGTTTTGCGAAAAAAAATGCCCAGGAAAAATGATCCCCGGGAAAAAAAATCGCGGGGCAACAAGACAACGAAGGCGAGGCCAAGTGAACGGGGACGGTTTTACTTCAAACACGTGCGCTCGGTTGTGAACGACGATTACAAGATCGACAAGATGACCTACGCGGAGTTGCGGCGTTATCACCCGCAGGTCAAGGCCCTCGAGAAGGGGGCGCGGGCACGGGAGAAGAGGCTCCGCGCGAAAAAACATCTTTCTGACGAGGATCGGAAAGAATTGCGGCGGGTCCGGAATTTCAAGAAAAAAATGAATCGCGACGCGCGACGCGTCCAGCTCCTAATGGCGAGGCAGATCAATTACTCGCCCTTCGGAAAGATCAAGTTTCAAGGAGATGGCGTCCCGGAAAAAAAAATCGAGACCGCGAACCTCAAATTACTGGAAGCCGCCCAGCGGGTCGAGTACTCGAAAGGGTCCGGGACCAAGCGGCGTACCGTCCAGCGCGAGTGGGGCGGGGGGATAGACCACCAGCGGCGCGGCGTCGGGAAAAAGGGGAAGGTGGAAAAGAAACAGAGCGTGACGCTCACCCCGTGGCACCCCACCCACGCGTATACCTCAGCCCACGACCTCGAGGTTCACACGCACCCTAGACGCGGCGAGGACCTCGAACCCACGCGGGAAATCATCCACCTCAAGTGGGCGCGGAAGCGGGTGGAACGGCTGGAGCGCGAGGCGTCCAGCATCCAATGTGATGATCGACCCTCCGCGCAAGACATCCTCGCGGCAATCGTGGACGCGCGGCGGGGGGAAGGTCCGAACCTGATCGTGACCCCGCGGCGAAACATCCTCCTGACGCCCACGGACGAGGCGATCCCCGTGCCCATGGATAACGACGTGAAAACCCGGGAGCGAAAGTGGAATAAAATAGAGCGAGACATCCGAAAAAAGATCAACGAGGCCGATGACCTCGCGTGGGATCGGTCGGGCGCGAGTACCCCCCGCTCGCAGGCCGACGCCGACGCGAAACTGGAGCGCTACCAAGCGGAGCGCGAGAAAATGATCTCGGCGGCCATCGAGCGGGAGACCGGCGTGCAAGTGCGTTATTTCAAGAAGGGAAAGCGGATCAAGTATCGGAAATTGCGCCGCAAGCGGAAATCGCAGTGAGGGATTTACTTGTCCATTAGGGGAAAAATTAAGATAGTCTTGTGGTGGGGCCGGTGGTGGAGGGTCGTGTTAGGAGTGTGTGCCCTTATAGGATCGGTGTGGCTCCTCGCACCTTACATACAGGCGCTACCAATGGGCCCAAACCCGAACTTGGAGGGAAGTCCATGGCGGTGAAGACGATTTTGAACTACACGTTGGCGAGTTTCCTGTTCAGCCTCATTATTTTAAAAACCTTGGTAAAAACTTGGTAAAAATCTAACTTTTGAACCAATCCTTCCCATCCCACCAGCCACATTCGTCTTCTAAACATCGAGAAAACTTTTGGTTTGCCTCGAGTATTGGACATCGTACACGGTACGGGGCGGGGAAACACGGGGTTGCGGTGCACACCCGCGCGGAGACGCGGTACGATCGGGGCACGCACGCAAATATCTATAAAACGATTTACATATTTATTTTTTTTTGTAAATCAAACACTGATTTAAATATTCTTTTACTTGATGAATGTCAAGTCTCGGGGCCGAGGCCTACTCGCGCCGGGATAGATTGAAATTATTATTGGTTACATGTCAATAGCGAGATCGCCACGATCTCCTATTCTCCTTTTTTTCCGCGATCTATCCTCATCCTCCGCGAAGGGGCACTCGCGTCGGTCCATGCGATTATTTGTTTCTTCCATCTAGATCTCAACTATGAAAAACTTTTTAAGTTCATAGTCATTACTATGATTATGAAAAAATGAAAAGTGATGAGAAACTTAAAATGGATTTAAACACCGCCCCGATCGTTGGCGAGGACCTGTTATATCAAATGCCAGCGCATGATGCAAGCCAGTATATTGCGTACACCAGCAACGGACAAATCCTGTCAATCGTGGGGTACCAAGCGTGGCGGTCGGAATCGGAATCAGTGTTGGAGATCCGAGTTATCTGGACGGACCCAACTCGGCGGGGGCGGGGACTCGCCCGCGACCTGCTCGAGGTCCTGATCGATGCCGCCGACGCGGATCGAGTACAATGCACTGACCCAGTCCACCCGGCGAGCGTGAGGCTCGCACGGGAATTCGGAATCGTGGAGTGAAAAAAATCGAGGCAGGGAAAGAAGATAAATAAAAAATAATGGGTTATGTAGACCCCAAGACCGGCGGGGAGGTCTATGGGTATGTATATCGAGAACCGATATCCCGACGATTGGACCAACCATTCGTGGGTACACGTGGACGAGGAACAGTTCGCGGGAGAGAGCCACACATGTTTCAACAAGCGCGATCTCTACAACGCGCTTCCAAAAATAAAAAAATGAGTGAGAAAATAAATGAGTGAAAAAAGAAAAATCGTGTACGAGAACCTACTCGTACTACGAGTCAAACTGCAGGACGCGTTCGACGAGATCGATTCGATGTTGACGCTCCTGACGGACGAAGTCTATCCCGAAGATCGGGAGCGGAAACAATTCCCGAACCCGATCCCGGGGTGCCCGCACCTCGCGCAGTACCTGAGGAATGGACGGACGGTCCGGGTCTGTGGCCTGAAACCTGCGGGTCAGAACGCGTGTGAAATGCCGTGTCCCCTCCAAGAGCCGAGGGAATACGCCCCCCAGCAATACTGCTTGCGATGCGGGGAACTCGGGCACGAGACTCCCTTGGCGATCATGCCCCGGTGCCGGGTGCAATGTCCCCGGTGCGGGTGGATCAACGAGGTTGCCGATGACCTCTCGGTCGCCGCGATCCGGGTGATCAAGGGGGACGGAAACCAGTGGTGTTATCCGCCCCTTTTCCAAGGCGCGGACGCCCAACTCGCGAAGGCATTACCCGAGAGCTGGCGCGAGCTTCTCGACCTGTACGTCCAAGGGGGAAAAAAGGCGTTGACGAAGATCCAGAAGAATCGCCTGTATTTCCTCCTCAACAACAACGAGGCCTTTGACCTCGAGCAACAGGTCGAGGAGCTACGAGCGCGCGCCCAATTCCTCCGGTTTTTCCGCGAGCACTATATCTAGTCCAACTTTTTTTTCTTTTTTTTTCCGAGGGACATATTATTGCGAAAAATATATAGAGGTATTGAACCTCTACTTTTTTTTTGTCTCGCGCGAGAACCTCCGCACGAATTCCCACGCGCGGCGGAACACGGCCGAGCGGGGGCGGTAGACGCGAAACCCCGCCGCGTTCTCGAATTCTCCATAACGAGGCCCGGGGATGTAAAATAATTTTAACGCGCAATAGACGAGCGTCCAGACGCTTTTCCTGTAGTCTATTTGAACCCCGTGAAACGCGAATCCGTCGTCCCGCGCGTATCGTTCAACGAGGTCGGAGAGGAACGCGCAAGTGACCGCTTGGAACCCGAACTTGTGGACGATCGTTTCCAGGACGGTTTTCCACGGGGGAGTTCCCCTCGGATATCCGCTGCGCTGGCGCGTCTGCCACCGCACGATCTCGCGGATCTTGGCGGCGCGGCACCGCTCGCTACAGTACTTCTCGCCAGGACTCGCGGGATGAAAGGCTCGCCCGCAGGACGAACATTGCCGTGGAAGTTCTCGCAAGAACCGCGAGATAATGTTCGGCGGGATCCCGAACTCCCGCGCGAGAGCCTTGAAGGTGGGGGGCTCCTCGCCCGCCTCGGCCTTGGTCTTCCAGTACCCCCTGACGGCGGCGCGTTGTCTCGCGCGCTTCTCCCGCCTCCGGGCGGTTTGTACCCGCCGCCGGTCCGCGGGCGTGAGAAACTCCTTGACCACGAGACCCACAAGCGTGACCGAGACTCCGTGCTGTCGGGCGAGATCCGCGTAGGTGTATTTCCCGGAGGCATACTTCCACGCGATCTCGCGCTTCTGGGCGATGGACATCCCTGGGCGATTATCGAGCCTTGGAACCATCACCGGGCCTCTTGAATATTGTTGGCCTGCTGGAGGATCCGCTTGACCTCGTTGCGGACGAGTTCGTTGAGGTACTCGGAGACGGAGCGGTAACCCATCTCCGGGTGCTCGTCGATGAACTGCTGGATCACATCCTTCAGGGCGAGAGGAATCTTGAGGGTGTATTTATCCCGAGTCATTATGACAATATTTGCGCGATCATAGAAAACCTTTAATATGATGCGAGTACAACTGTAGTCATCTTGTAGTCCGATCGTAGTGTCGGAAAAAATTACGAGATGAAAAAAAATGGCCAGAAAAAAACGATTCTTGATCAATTTTGCCCACGCGCTCCCGGAGAGCGTGGAGAAGAAGTACCGAATCATCTCAGTGCCCTTCCAAGTGCCGCTGGAAGTGGCCAGCAGCAAGGACCCGCTCGAAATGCGGGATTGGGTCGCCGAACTCACCCTCAAGACCGTGGAATCCATTCCGGGATTGTTGGGGGCGGTCCAGACGGGCAAGGTCACCTACGTGCCGCCGGGACTTGCCACCGCCGCCACGGTCGTGGCGAGCGCCCTGCACGGATTAGCCGGTCACTTCCTGCCGATCTTCTGGCAGGTGAAGATCGGGAACGATTACGAACCGATCAACGCGTCCTGTGACGTGCAGGCAGTCCGTGAGCAGGCCCGCGCCGGCCGGAACTTTGGCCGCGCCGTGCAGGCGGCGCGGGCGTAATTCTTTTTTTTATTTTTTTTATTTTTTTTTCGGTGTTTTCAAAATGCCCGAGATTCGATTTCCCCTCACCGCCGACATCGAGGAGAAAGTGGCGGTGATCAAGGAACGCTTGAAAATCCAGCGGTCGACCGAGTTACTAAAATTCCTGATCACCGAGAAATACCAACAGTTAACCGGGCGGGGGCACGAGGAGTGATCCAGTTACAATTAACCCTCGGCCTGCCGGGGCGGTACGATCCCCGGAAGCGCCCCTACGGGCATACCCTACGCGCGTTGTTCCTCCGGTGGGTGAAGGCATACGACCCCGGGTTAGCGGCGTGGTTGCACGCGGACGCCCCCTACGCGTTACAAGCTTGGCGCGGCAGGAGGCAAACGCTCCGGTGCGGGGTGACGATCTTTCACGAGGCCGTGGGAAACGATCTCCTCCCGGTCGTGACCGCCAAGGCGGGAACGGGAGTTACACTGGGGGGAATGAACTACCAAGTCCAAGAGGTAGGGGTTCGCCGGGTGCTCGAGGATCCCGGGAAGTTACTGGTACTCCCGGCGGCAATAAAATTCGAGCTGGAGTTCCGGACGCCCACCTACTTCCGGGCGTTGAATAAAAAAAGTGACGTGCGGCTCCCGGTCCCGGTCACGGTAGCAACAAACCTCGCGCACCTCTGGAACCAGATCTCTCACGGGAAGGCGGAGATTGACGTCGAGGGACTCCGGGAATGGGTCGAGGAAAATGTGACGGAATCCTCGTTCACCCTCGAGACCCGCGCGTGGGCGGCAGGTGGGCAGCGGCGAGTAATAGGTATCGTGGGAAGGTGCCGGTATATTGCCCGGCCGGATCCAAACTGGGGGAAGTGGCTCTCGATCCTCGGGGCAATGGCCGAGTACACGAATGTCGGGGGCGGCCGGACGGCGGGGTTCGGGGTGGTGGGGTTCAAACTCTTGGAGGCGAGTTCGTGAGCGCCGCGCCGCGACCCCCGATCCTGAGCGACCTACTCTCGCGAGGCGTGGAAAACCTCGCGAGGGGAACGACCCGCGGGCGGTGTATCTTTTGCGGGCGCCAGACGGGGGAAGGTCTCCCGCCAAAACTGGGCTCGAAATTTACTGGGGGCGAGTTCTTGCAAGGAGGGTCGTGTATTTGTCCAATGTGCTGGTTCGTGTACAAGACCCAGCGGTTCCGGCAGTCAATGTGGGTCGCGTCCCTCGCGGGCACGCGGTTTTTCAAGCACGGGGACGCGCGCGCGATCTTGCTCGATCCCCCTGACCCCCCGTTCGCGATCTACCTGACGCGGACGTGGAAAAAACAGGGCTGGTTGTTGCTGATGAACCGCGTGAACCTCGACCGGGACCGGTTTCTCGTCGCGGAAGACGAGCGGCTGATCGCGGTCTCGCGCGCGGACTTGCGGCTGAAAAGCGAGTTGGCCGACGGGATGCTCCGGCAAGGATTAACGAAAACGACACTACTGGAGGGACGCCTCTCGGCGTACCAGTTCACGCGCCTGAGAGACCCCCGCACGGCCGAGCGGCTCTTGGCCGAGGTCAGGGGAGATCCCGTCTGGGAACTCGCGGTGTGGTACTCTCCTATGAAGCGGGGTAAATTGCCAAAGAAACGTATTCAAGGAGAATGAACAAACTAACAAGAAGTGTAAGGAATAATGGACAAACTAACAAGAAGTGTAAAGAGTAATGAACAAACGATCAAAGTTTCGAGAAATGAAAATCGACGATGACCTCCTGGAGGAGATCGCGGAGGTGTTATCGGCGGTTTACCGGCGGGTGCGGTGGCACCGGATGGGGAACTCGAACCCGCACGACGTGTTTCAACACCGGCTGAAGTACGCGGCGTACCGGGGGACGGTCTACGAGTGCGTGGATAAGTTGTGCCAAGGTCTCGGGATCCAGAGCTTGAAGGTGCCGGCGGATCGCTTGGCGAGCTTGCAGGCCCGCGCCCGGGAGGTATTACACGCGCTCCGGCACGAGTCTATCTATCTCGTGGCGCTGGCGACGGAGAAGGCGCGCGTCTACAAGGAACGCCTCAAGGCCGCGCGGGAGCAGGAAAAACTCGCGCGCGGAAACGAAACATTAACTTTTAAATCAAGATCGAATAATTCTAAAATTGTAAACGAGGACTTGAAGGATGAAGGTTGAAGGAATTTTAACCGCGCTGTCCCCCGTCCACCAAGGTGGGAACGAGAAGACTGGCGCGGAAACGACGCTAAACCGCCAGACGTATTTTATCGGCGGGCAACAAGAGGAAGTTCCGATCATCTCGGGGAACGGGATCCGGGGGGCGTACCGCCGGCGGGTGGCCCGCGATTTCTTGGACTTGGCCGGGATCGACCGGGTAGCGAGCAAGCGAGTATATTACTTGCTGTACTCGGGGGGCGCGAACTACGAGGTCGTCCGGGACGCCGACGCGGGGGCGATCAACCTGCAGGTGCGGGAGCAGGTGCGCCGGCACATCCCCCCGGTGGCGTTGCTCGGGGGGAACCTGGGGAACCAGCCATTCGAGGGCGCGTTGAAGTGCTCGATCGCGCGGCCGATCTGTGAGGAACTCGTCGGGGCGGGAATGATCCCGGTCCAGTTTCTCGGGCGGGCGGGATTACCAACCGACGCGGGAGCGTACCCGTCGTTTTACAACTACCTTGACTCGAGTTTCGCGACCCGGAAGGACGACATTCGCGACTCCGGTGGTTCCAGGGAGGGAAAGAAAAAAAAAAAATTAACCGTCCAGATGCTGTTCACCCAAGAGGTGTTTGTCCCCGGGACGCGGTTCTATCACAAGTGGGTCGTGACGACCCGGGATCCCGTGGTCGTGGGGTGTTTCTGGCGGGGGATCAAGTTATTCCTCGCGGACCCCTACGTCGGGGGCGGGCATTCCCGGAACATGGGGGAGCTAGAATTAGCCTACGAGGGCTACGCCGACGAGAACGACGCGCCCTATCTCGCGTTCATGGACGAGCACGCCGGGGAGATCCGGCGGGAGATCGAGAGCCTGTGCAAGACGTGGAAGTAGGGGCGGGAAAACTACCGGCGCTTCCCGCGCGATTCGCGCGAGTGATCAAGGCGAATCATCCCGACCCGCGCGAGTTCGCGTTCGAGCCGCTGGCGGTGACGGTCCGGGTGGCGACGCCCCTGGTGATGACGTGGCCGTGGCTGAACTTCGATGGCCTCGTGGCGCACCTGTTCCTGAAGCGGCTCCTCGGGGAGTTATATTACCTGCTCCCCGCGAAGGATCCCCTCGGGGTCGTGGACGGGATGACGCTCCCCCTGGCGCGGGATCCCCGGGGATTTTACAAGGCGTCCGCGAGTCACCTCGAGAACTACCTGCGGAAGACCCTCACGATTTACAAGCGGTTCGAGACGCGGGACTTGGCGCGGGTGGACCCGGGGCGGGCAACGAAGATCAACTTGCAGAGCGGGACGTTCAAGAGTTGCGCGATCCAGTTCGTGTACTTCCCGCCGCAACCGGTCAGGTTCTGGTGCATCGGCGACCGGGCGCTCCTGCGGGTACTCCTAGAGGAGGATCTGGCGTACCTCGGGAAGAAGCGGGCCGCGGGGTATGGGGAAGTGGTCGGGGTCACGGTCGAGCCGTCGGCGGGGGACTTTTCGGTCGTCAGGCGCGGGATCTTGGCCCGGCCGGTGCCGGTCCGGTTCTTGACAAACGCGGAACGGGTGATGAACGTCCCGTGGTATCCGCCCTACTGGGCAAAAGGGACGGCGGAACCTTGCGGGGTGCCCTTCGCGGGAGGAAAACTGCGTGCCTGAACAAAAACGATTAGACGATTTCAAGCTCGAGTCTAAAGAAGATCCGGGGAATTTTTCAACTACGGGGTGGCTCGCGGACGGGGAACTAGCCCATATAATGGCAGAGCAGGAGACGGATCCCCGGTGCGCGAACAAGATCTATCAAGCGGAAGATGTGCACGAGGCGGCGATGCGGCGTATTAATCTCGTGCTGGACGAGTTCGAGACCGTCTATACCTCGTTCTCGGGGGGGAAGGACTCGACCGTGCTCCTGCACTTGCTGGTCCAAGCGGCCCGGGAGAAGGGCAAGTTGCCGGTGAGGGTGTTGTTCATCGACCTCGAGGCGCAATACCAAGCGACGATCCAGCACGTCGAGGAAATGATCATCGGAAACCCCGCCGTCGAGGCGTACTGGGTGGCGCTCCCGCTGAACCTCCGGAACGCGGTGAGCATCTACCAACCGCAATGGGTTTGCTGGGACGCGGAGGTACGGGAGAAGTGGGTTCGGGAAATGCCCCCCCACGCGTGCGTCATCAACGAAAAAACGATGCCCCCGGAATGGTCGGCGTGGTTCTACAAGGGCATGGAGTTCGAGGAGTTCATCATCAAGTTCGGCCTCTGGATGCGGGATAAAAACGCGCCGGGCGCGATGACGGCGGCTCTGATCGCGATCCGCGCCGACGAGTCGCTGAACCGGTTCCTCGCGGTGAAGGACCGGAAACCGGAGGCGACCTTCGCGGGGCACCCGTGGACGACGCGGATCCGGAAGGCCTTGTACAACGCGTACCCGATCTACGACTGGCGAACGGAAGATATCTGGACGGCCGTGGGAAAATTCCACCTGGCATACAACAAAATTTACGACCTGATCTTCATGACGGGGCGGTCGATCCACGAGACGCGGATCTGCCAGCCGTACGGGGACGACCAGCGGCAGGGCCTCGACCTGTTCCGGAAGGTCGAGCCGGAGACGTGGTTCAAGGTGGTCGAGCGAGTGGCCGGGGCGAACTACGGGAACATTTACCGGGGCCTGAAGATCCTCGGGAACGGGCAGGTAGTCAAGCCGGACGAGTACACCTGGCGCGAGTACGCGAATTTCCTGCTGAACACGATCCCCAAGTGGCAGGCGCACGTGTACCGAGAGCGGATCGACCAATTCTTGGCGTGGTGGGACGCCGAGGAAGGGTGGCCGCGTGCCGAGGTGCCCGACGCGAGGCTCCCGCGGGACGATCCCCGGTGGCTGAGACCCGCCGGGACGCGGCACCGGAAGACGCCGAGCTGGGAACGGATCGCGAAGTGCATCCTGAAGAACGATCTAAATTGTAAAACGCTCTCGTTCGGGTGCGTGGTCGGGGGGTATCCCCGGATCCAGCGCCTGCGGGAGCAGTACGGGGAGTGGTGAGATTGGAAAACAAAGACGAGAAAGAAACGATAAAAAAAAACTTTCTCGCGCGCCTGGAGCGAGTATTAGCCGACCTCGAGGATCCACGCGTGGGGCTCGCCGACCGGATCGCGCTCTTGAACGAGGCGCGGGCGCGGTTGTCCGCGCGGAGTCCCCAGCAGGTGGAGCCCGTGGACTGCGTGCGGTGGGTCCCAGCGGCGAAAGTGGTCGGGAACGAGTACAACCCGAACAAGGTTGCCCCCCCGGAGATGCGGCTCCTGCACCTGTCGATCAAGGAGGATGGGTACACGCAACCGATCGTCGCGTATTATGATAAACAAGAAGACCAATACGTCGTGGTGGATGGGTTCCACCGGTATCGCGTCGGGCAAGAGTACGCCGACATCCGGGCGCGCGTCCACGAGTACCTGCCGGTGGTAGTGATCGACAAGGACATCAACGCGCGGATGGCGTCCACGGTCCGGCACAACCGGGCGCGGGGCACGCACCAAGTCCAAGGAATGGCGGAGATCGTCGCGGAACTACACCTGAAGGGCGTGAGTGACAAGCGGATCGCGGAACAACTCGGGATGGAGAAGGACGAGATCCTCCGGCTGAAACAATTCGTCGGCCTCGGGGACTTGTTCCGGCACCGGGACTTCTCGCGGTCGTGGGTGTGAGGGATTCCAATGGTCTCGTCCCCCTACGAGCAGTCGGCGGGCTACCCGCGTTCGTTCCACCGCGCGATGGAACTCCACGCCGAGACCCCCGCGTTCCGGGAGCGCGTCGCGGCCACCAAGAACGAGGTCTCGGAGATCGTGCAGGAACACCCCCGCCCCCGAACCTACGTGGCGTTCTCGGGGGGAAAGGACTCGACGGTGCTCCTACACCTGGCCGAGGATTGCGCTCCGGGGGAAGTCGCGTGCTTCCACTGGGATTATGGCGCCTATTTGATTCCCCGGCCGGTCGAGGCCGAGATCTTGGGGAACGCGAGATCGTTGATCTCCCCGGGGCGGATTATCGTCCGGTGCAGGCCCGCCCAAAGGTCGTCCCGGGACGGTCACGCGGTAGGATATCGCGCCTTTTTCGCGACACTAGCTATGCTAACGAAGGAGCGCGGATGGACGGCCGGACTCGTGGGATTTCGCGCCGAAGAATCGTGCACCCGGACCCGCCGGGTGGAGCGAGCGGGTAGAGAAGGCGAGTGGCATTCCGGTCAACAATGTCGATTATTTTATCCGCTCCAAGACTGGACATGGCGGGACGTGTACGCTTACCTGATCACGCGCGATTTACCAATCCTGGGGGTGTACCACGCCTACGCAGAACTAGTGGGCTACGATCAAGCCCGGTTCGTGACGTTCTTTGACTCGGAGTTCGCCGCCCTCGGGAACGCGAACCTTGACGGGCACGTGCTCCCGGGTTTCAAACATCTCTAATAAATAGTAGAACTTTTATCACCAGATTTTTTTCTTTAAGAAACTTAACCATCGATCTATCTTAGATGACGAGCTACGATCTCATGCGTGCCATGAGCATGGGCGTGGCGCGATACACCCAAAGATTTATATGAACGCGTTGGCTTAAATAGAATAGGTGTGAATGAATTGAAAAAAAAGAGCGAACAAGGGCGGCCGACGGCGGTCGATCTATTCGCGGGATCCGGAGGGCTTTCCCTCGGCTTTGAAAAAGCGGGATTTCGCGTGATCGCCGCCAACGAGGTCTGGGAGCCAGCGACCCGGACGTACGCGCATAACTTCCCCGAGGTAGCGCTCGTGGAAGGAGATATCCGGGAGGAGCCGACAAAAAAACAACTATCGAGCGAGGTTCGAAATCAAATAGGCAGGATCCCCCCCGACGTCGTGATAGGAGGACCACCCTGTCAAGGGTTCAGTACGTCAGGATATCGCGACGTGAACGACGACCGCGCGAAATTATTTTACTCGTTCTTCGACCTCGTGCGGGATCTCGAACCGAAAGTTTTCGTGATGGAAAACGTGAGAGGGATCCTCTCGGCCAAGACGCCCCGGCGGGACTTGAACGAGAAACAGCGAGCAGAGTTCCGCGCCGCGAGTCACGCGATCTACCGTTATAAAAAACTACGCAGGATTCGATCGCAACGAGACTTGGAACCCGAGGAAGGGCAATTCCTGGAAACGTATGCTTCCAAGAGCAAATACTATAAAAAGACCATCAACAAGTGCCTCGTGCCCGTGGTCGCCGTGATCCACGAGATAGCTACCGAGTTAGGGTATTCCCTACAACAATTCGTGTTGCGAGCCACGGATTATGGGGTGCCACAGAAACGGGTTCGCGTGTTTTTCGTGGGCAACCGGCTCGGCGTGGAACTTGATTCTCCGGGCGAGATCCCCCTAATCGAGACGCCCCGGAGCCTCTTGCAGGACTTGGAGCGGAAACCCGAGGATTACTTGCCGAACCATAATTACACGCGTCACTCGGCGAAGTTCGTGAGCCGGATTCGCGCGACCCCTCCAGGTAAGGGGGTCTATAAAAATTATAATTCCGCGTGGATCCGGTTGGAACCCGATAAACCTGCCCCGACGGTGAAAGAAAACCACGGGGGCGTATTAATTCATTACAAGGAGGATCGAGCGTGCACGCCGCGCGAGTTAGCCCGGCTCCAAGATTTTCCCGACAGTTTCGTGTTCAAGGGCACCAAATCGGCCGTGTTGAAATTAATTGGAAATGCCGTGCCGCCCGCCCTCGGGAGGGTGATCGGGGAGCAAGTACTCGCCGCGCTATCCATTGATCAAAAAGAAGAAATAAAAGAAGAGATCCCGCCAAGGATCTCGCTAGTGGCAAGCTAGTCGTTTTTCCACGAGATATCTTGTTCTTCCAGAAGCCCCCGGATAATTTGTTCCCGAACTCTTTTTTCCATATATTCTTCCGAGAGCGTCAGGAAAAGGACATCGTCCCACCAGTCCAGTCCGGGTCTACTTGGAAGGTGCGGGACTTTATTACTCCTCAGGCGCTTTATCCCGTCCACAACTTTTCGATACAACTCGAGATGATTTTCCTTGAACTCTTCATATTTTGGTCGTTTTTTGGCCATTTGATTTCACCTTGACTTGTCTATTATTCCTCGTATGAATTTAAAAAATTAACGTCGT
>Ga0180432_10006200_pt1 | contig 15623 bp, 8 predicted proteins | sample SS_ome_10_FD_132414 | JGI IMG/M metagenome (GOLD analysis project Ga0180432, IMG submission 132414) | Hypersaline lake sediment archaeal communities from the Salton Sea, California, USA - SS_1_MS_2 metaG | ecosystem: Environmental > Aquatic > Non-marine Saline and Alkaline > Hypersaline >... | reverse complement strand
TGATATTTATGGTATGGTTGATTTGATGATTCCCGCGGTGATTACCAGCATCAGCACGGAGATCCTCGAAGAAGCCAGGGAGATCCGGGAGGATCTGCACAAGAATCCCGAGCTGGCCTTTCAGGAGCGGAGGACCGCCGGGATGGTGGCCAAGTACCTGCACGCGCAGGGCCTCGAGGTGGTGACCGAGGGGGTGGCCGGCACCGGGGTGGTGGGGTTGCTGCGGGGGGAGCGGCCGGGGAGAACCGTGGGTCTCAGAGCCGAGCTGGATGCGCTGCCCATCAAAGAGAAGACCGGGTTGCCCTGGGCTTCGGTCAGCGAGGGCGAGATGCACGCCTGCGGGCACGACGGGCACATGGCCATCCTTCTGGCCACGGCGCGGGTTCTTTCAGGCAGGCGCGAAGATGTACAGGGAATAGTGAAGTTCATTTTTCAGCCCGGAGAGGAGCGGGGCGGAGGGGCCAGAAAGATGGTCGAAGCCGGCGTGCTCGACAATCCCAAGGTGGCCGGCATCTTCGCCCTGCACGCCCGCCCGCAGATCCCTATGGGGGAAATCGAGCTGGACCTGGTTCCCGGCGCGGCGTCCAACCCCTTCGAGATCCGCATCATCGGCAAGGGCTGCCACGCCGCTTATCCCCACATGGGGATCGATCCGATTCCCGTCGGCTGCCTGATAGTCAACTCCCTCCAGCAGGTGGTCAGCCGTCAAGTGGCCCCCTACCAGCGGGCGGTGGTGACCGTGGGGTCCTTCCATGCCGGCAGCCGGGGGAACGTCATTCCCGAGGAGGCGGTGCTGCGAGGAACCATCCGCACCCGTGACCCCCAGGTGCAGAAGAAAGTCATCGGATCGGTGGGAAGGATCGCCCAGGAGATCGCCGGAGCTTTCGGCGCCAAGGTGGATGTACGCATCGAGAGAGGAACCCCCCGGGTGGCCAATGCCCCTCGGCTGATGGAGCTGGTCCGGCAGGTGGGCGTTGAGGTGCTGGGGGCCGACAAGGTGAAGGACGCCGAAGAGAACACCATGGGCGCGGAGGACTTCGGATGCTACCTCGAGGAGCAGGGCGGTGTGCCCGGCTGTCTGTTCCGCCTGGGGGTGGAGACCGACGAACCGGTGCACAGCGCCCGTTTCGACTTCGGCCACCGGGCGCTGGAGCCCGGAATTTTAATGATGAGTAATCTTGCGATCAGGTGCCTCTCGGGTGGATAATCAGGCTGTGATGCCTGCTCGTTGGATACTCCTGTTCCTCTTTGCCCTGCTGTGCCTCTCCGGCTGTCCCAAGCGCGATACCGGCGAAATCAACGTTGATCAGATCCAGAAGGTGGTCGATGCGGTGGAGGACCACCTCCGGGGTATGCGTGTGGCCCTCAAGTCCAAGAAACTGGATGAGGCCGAGGATCACTACGAAGAGGCTCAGGAGCTCATGCAGGACAACCAGGCCCAACTAGCCGCCTATCCGGAGGTGGGTCTGCTCAAGGAGCGGGTCCAGCAGGCCGACAGCGATCTCTGCTACGGTTTTGCCAATATAACCCTGGCGGAGTTCTTCGACGCCATCCGGGGAAAAAGCATACCGGATGCCCGCTCACGGCTGAAGCGGGCCAAGAAGGAGTTCGAGCGCTGCAAGTCGAAGATCGAAAGCCGCGACGATTTCATGGCCCTGCAGATGAACCTGGACACCGCTCCGCAGTCGTTGAAGGACTTGGAAAAGGAGTTGCTGCGCGAGGTCTGGCTGAAGCAGATCGCTTCGATCAAGAAGGAGTGCGGGGAGAAGCTCAAGTCAATCCGCGGCAAGCTCGCCCGTTTGAAGAAGCAGCCCAACCAGAAGGAACTGGCGCTAAAAATCGACCGGGATATCAAGTCGGTGCGCGAGTCGATCTCCGGGGACAAGGAGTTTTCCGAGGATCCCGAATGGCTGGCGGTGGCCGGGACCATCACCGGCGAGCTCCAGGAGTTGGACAACCAGCGGGCATCCCTGGTCCGCCGCGGCAAGATCCTCTGGACGGTCAAGGAGATCCTGCCCAAGGCATCCAAGTCGGCCACCATGGCGGTGACCACCCGCAACCGCGCCGAGGCCCTGAAGAAGGTGGAGACCGCCTACAAGGGTTACCTGAAGTGCGAGGAGTTGCTGAACGAGGTGCTGAAGGAGGAGAAGAGCCTGGGGAAGTTCACCTTCTTCTGGCGCGGGGCCCGCAAGAACGCCAGGTGGCTGCGTTCACACTGCAAGGCCAACCGTCGGATCACCGAACGGATGGTGACCAAGCTGTCCGGAAAGAAGCCCCCCAAGAAGAAGGAAGTCAAGGAAACCAAAGAAGCTCCGAAGCCTCCCAAGAAGAAAAAGAAGAAGAAGAAAAAGCGCAAGGGACGCATCCGGCGCTGGTGACCTCAGTGCGCCGTGGGCTCCGAGTCGATGGTGGGGACCAGGAAGAAGCGCGAGCGGCCTATCGTGATCTGATCGCCGAGCTTCAGGGAGGAGGACTTAACCTTGCTGCCGTTGACCTTGGCCCTGTGGTTGCCCTTGCATCTCAGGCGGAAGACCCCTGGGCCCTCGGGCCGGATGTAAGCGTGAATGGCACCCACCCGGAATCCGCGGGCCTGCACGTCCACTCCCGGGGACCTGCCGATGGAAATCTCCTGGCCCAGGGGAACCGAGACGTCGTCTCCCACCAGGTAGGCCAGTTGGCCCTCCTCCTCCCGCGAGGTGATAACCATGGTCTCGTCGCCCCGGCCGGTCTCAAGCGGTTTGATCAGCGATAACTCGAACTTGCCCAGGCCGATGCGGTCGCGCAGGCCGACCGGCGCCCGCCGGATCGACTTGGCGTTGAGCCGGGTGCCGTTGGCGCTGCCCAAATCATCGAGGTAGAACTCGCCGCGGTCCCAGGAGAGCCGCGCGTGGCGCCGGCTTACGCTGAGGTTGTCCAGGATCAGCTCGCAGGTGTGATCGCGCCCGATGGTCATGGCCGGGGGCATGAAGGGCCGCTGCATCACCACCCGGCCGCCCAGGCGCACGATTATGGACATGGGCGGAGGGGGCTTGGCCGCCTTGGCCAGTTCGACCATCCCGGTCCCCGCGTCGGGATCGGGTTCGATGGTCAGCTGCTTGAACACCTCCACCTTGCCCGGCCCCAGGGAGGGCTCGAAGGCATGCAGCAGGAAGGCGTCGCGGGTGTCGGCCTCCTCCCAGGCGTCCTTGGGATCGCCGAAATACAGCCGGGTGGGTTTTCCGTCCTTCAAGAACAGCAGCGTGCGCGTGCCTTTCCGCTCCAGCGCCACCGCGGCGTCCTGGCCCTCCTGAGCCAGCACATCCAGCACGTGCTCCAGGCTGACCAGCTCGGTGGAGGCCTGCAGCACCGGCCGGTTGCGGAAGTGAACCGCGGCCAGCAGCACCCGGATGGGATCGCTGCGCACCAGGCTGCAGATCGGGTCCTCCAGCTGGCGGGCGCGCAGGGGGAAGTCCTTCAACGGAACCCAGGAGAATATGTCCCGGTCCAGCAGTCCCGCCAGGTGGGGAACCGAGCGGTGGATCAAGCAGGTCAGGCGGGTTTCCTCGGTTTCCAGCTCCAACCTTCCGTCCGGACAATGTCCCTGGGACAGCAGCCGGTCGATCTCCGGGAAGATCTCCTCTTCCTTGAAGTCCCTCCCGGTCAGGACGATCTCGCCCGGTGGAAACTTTACGGGGGCCATAACCGAATGATCGATCAGCGCTGGCAGGATGGCAAGGGGGTTAATGGTCCTCGTACCATACCCGCCTGCCCTGCGGTGTTTTCAGGAGGGTTCCCCGCTCGGTGAGCTTCAACACCGCGCTGGGGGTTATGGGCACCTTGCCGTCCTTTCCGGGCAGATCGACCATCAGGTGGGGGATGATCAGTCCCGAATGCTTCGCGCGCAGGCGGGCGATGATGTCCAGCGCGCTTTGCATGGAGACCTGGAAGTGGAGGGTGCCGGCGGCGCGGTCTAGCTGGAAGAGGTAGTGGGGCTTGACCCCCGCGGCCAGAAGCGCCCGGCCGAGGCCGGCCTGGGCGGCCACCGAGTCGTTGACACCGCGCAGGAGAACCGCCTGGTTGAGCAGGGGGATCCCGGCGTCACGCAGCCGCACCAGGGCTTTTTCTGCCGGGGCGCACAGTTCCTTTGCGTGGTTGAAGTGGGTGACGAACCACAGCGGCCGGTGCTTCTTGAGGGTGCGCACCAGCCCGGGGGTGATCCGCGCCGGCAGGGTCACCGGCGCCCGCGAGTGTACGCGCACCAGGTCGACGCGCGATCGCGAGCGGGCGGCCTGCAGCCGGTCATTCAGGGCGCGGTCCGACAGCAGCAGCGGTTCGCCTCCGCTGAGTATCACCTCGCGGACGCCCGGGTTATTCGAGACCGCGCGGGCGATCTCTTTGGTGCCGGCCACCGGGCCCGGCGCGGACCAGTAACGCTTGCGGTTGCAGTGCCGGCAGTGGGCCGGACAGCCGGCGGAAACCAGCGCCAGCAGGCGATCGCCGAAACGGCACAGCACTCCCGGCTCCACCTGGAAGGACTCCTCCTCCAGCGGGTCTGGTTGTCCCCCGGGGGCCAGTTCGCGTGGATGGGGCACCATCTGCCGGCGGATCGGACAGCGGGGATTATCCAGATCCATGAGACCCATCAGGTGGGGGGTGATCCGCAGCGGGTAGGCGTCGTTAAGCTTGTGCGCGATGCCCAGTCGGGTGGGATCGGTGATGGATTCAGACAGCTCGTCGCGCCAGGTCATGAGAGATCAGAAACGGTAGATGACCCCAACGTGCATCTTGCCGCCGAGCTGGGTGAAATTCTTGGTTTCGAAGTACTCCGAGAACTTGAATCCCCCCTCGACGCAGAAGCCCACGCGCTCCCAGGGATTTATCTCCAACCCGATCAGCAGGTGCAGACTGAAGGCGCCCCCCTGGTTGTTCAGGTCCAAAAACTCCAGGCCGACTCCCAGGCCGGCGTAGGGGGTGACCCAGGGACGCATCCAGCGGTACTTCAAGCCGATAACCGCGGGGATAAAGTAGGCGTCGTAGCTCCGGTCTTGATCGTCCTCTCCGGCGCCGACGGTCAGGCCGATCTGCAGGTAGGCCACCAGCTGCTGCAGGATGAAGAAGTTGGCCTCGGCCTCGAAGGCGGTAAGCCAGGTGTTGAGGTCGCCGCTTCCTCCCAGGTAACCGCTGAGGATGCCGCCGACCCGCAGGCTGGCGGCCAGGATCGGCTCCCACTTGGGCTTGGGCTTCAGGCCCAGGGCCAGGCGGATCTCCTCGGCCAGCTCGCGGGTGGTCTGGATCATCTCCTCGCCGTCCTCGGCGTCGGCGCTTTGCGAGGCGCGTCCCAGGGTGGTGCCAGCCTGCACGTCAACCGCCGCGACGCTGATCACCACCCGGTCGCCCACCTTGCCCACCGTGCCCCACACCAGAATGGCGTTGCCCAGCGCGGCGCCGTGCTGAACCACGCAGCGGGGATCCTCCGGCGGGCAGCCCACCAGGATCTTGGCCTCCTCCAGTGTGAGCATCTTGCCCAGGTCGGATTTGCCCAGCAGGTCGATTCCCCCGCCCGCGGAGAGCCCCGATAGCAGCACCCCGCTGAGGGTGGCGGCGGTGTCCTCGGGCACCCCCTGCGCCTGCAGGTCGAGTACGGCCACCTTGGGCTTCTTGGCGGCGGCGGGAAAGGCAACAATCAGCAGCAATGCGGTGACGGCCAGCGGTTTCATCGGGCGGGATGGTAACACGCCTGTTTCACCCCTACAACTCGGGCGGATCGAACTGCCCGTTGCCGTCCACGTCGACCTGGACCGCGTTGGTCATGCCCACCGCCCGGCAGCCGCGAAAGACCGGGCCCATATTTTCGGATTCCGGACCGGTGGCCACCGCCGCGTACCAGGTGTCGGCGGTGGGGCTGACGGATACATCGCCGTCGAAGCGCACCGCCGGATGGGAGGCATCCACCTGGCCCGGAGCCTCGAGGGGCAGGGTGGCCACGGTCTCGCCGTTGGCGACGAGGATCACCTGCTCCACCGGGACCCAGTCGGCCGCCTGCACCTGCAGGTGCACGTCGAAGGGCGGCGTTGCGGTCACCAGGTCGCCGACGGTGCCGCCCTCGATCTGGATGGTAACGAAGATGCCCCCGCCCACCATGGCGCGCCGCGCCTTTAGGTTCGCCCAGATCTCGGACAGGTCGATGTCCGCGGGGTCGTCGGTGGACGAGGCTATCATGGTGCGGCCGAAGCCGGCCTCGGTGTCGCGCTGGTGGGAGTCGGACACCGACACGGCGGTCCTGAAGACGCCCTGGTTGTTCATGCTGTTCCACACCGGCAGGACCTTGTTCAACATGGTCTCCCAATCGTCCCGGTTGAGCAGCTCGATGGTGTCGAAGTCGGTGGTGAACTTCGCGGGATCCAGCGAGTCCAGCCGGGGGATCACATCGGGGGGGTCGAAGCCCAGGTAATCCAGAAAACCCTGGTGGGAGAGAGGGTGGGCTATGTTGATGATCTCCGCGCCCAGCTCGCGCATGCGCACCCATATCTCGGGATACTGAAGCTGGCGGACGAACTCGTCGTCCTCGTACAGGGTCCAGGGGATCTGCCAGTAGACCCACCCGGTGGGGTCGCCGGTCAGCGGGAAGGCGGTGTTGTGGCCGTACAGGGGGGAGACTTCGTTGCCGACCACCGTGCGGATATATGCGCCCACGTCGAAGCCGAGCTCCTGCTCCATTTTCTCGACGTACGGGGCGAAGTCGGTCTGGCAGTCGTGGTCGGTGACCACCAGAACCTCCACGGTCTCGACTATGTTGGAGCCGATCTTGTCCTCGATGTCGAAGGTGGAGTCGATCGAGCGGGTGCAGTGGTTGTGCACGTCCGCGCCGATGAAACCGGTGGTGTCCACCTGGCGGGTGAGGGTGCCGGTCACCTCGGCCTTTTCTCCGGAGGCTATGCTGACGTCTTCGCGGTGGATGGTGTACTCCCAGCCGCGCGACAGAGTCACGGTCCAGTCGCCGGCCGGAACGATGAACTCGCCGTCGCCGCTGACGCCGAAGGTCAGGCTGTCCATGTGCACCGGGGCGTTCATGTCGGCGCCGGGGCCCGGCTGAATCGAGATCTTGCAGGGCAGCGGATCTCCCGCTTCGTTCCGGCAGTGGTAGGCCAGGCGGGCGGGCGGGGGGAAGTCGACGTCCGCCGGGGTGGTCTGGTCGGCGGCGACGGTCAACGCATCGAAGGTCAACTCGTCCCGGCCGGCGGCCCGCGCCACCAGCTGGTAGTCGCCGGCAGGCAGCTGCATCTCGAAGGTTCCGTCCGCGGCGGTGTAGGTCTGGTTGATGTAGTTATTCTCGGTGGTGAAAGAAGGATCCCGCGCCAACACCATGACATCCGCTTCCGGGTTGCCCGAGGTGTCGCTGACCGTGCCCCCCAAAAGGCCCAGGCCGGTCTCCCCCCGCAGCTGGTTGAGCGTCCGCAGGCAGGCGTCCATACCGCCGTCGCCGACTATCAGCAGCCGCTCCACCACCAGCGGTTCCGAGTCGCTCCGCACCGAGGGCGCGGTTCCTTCCCCGGCTTCGACCGGGGTGATGCCGTCCAGGGAGATGAGCACCTTTATGCCCTGGTCGGACCCGGTGTACAGGTTGCAGGAGTTCTTCGAGAACCCGCCCAGGTAGGGATGCTCGCCGCCGGGCAGCTCGCCGCCGTACATGCCCGGCCCGCGAACGAAGTCGATGGTGGGATCCCCGTTGAGATCCAAATCGCCCACCGACACCGACGCGTCCGAGGGGCCCCGCGAGCGGATGGAAGTGCGGATGCGCAGGTAGGAGGCGTCGGGTTCGAGAATATAGTCGTTGATGATCTCCAGGCTCTTTTTTTCCAGCGATCCGGAGAGGGCGGCGTCTACTATGGGTATGCCCCGGTGCTTGCCCTGGATGCGCACGACGGCGGCCTGCCCGTCGCTGCCGTCGGAGAGAATCTCGGCGGCGGTGGGCTGCATACTCAAAAGGTCGATGATCAGAAACAGCTCCTCGAACTCCTCAAAGCCTTCTTCACCCTCCTCGCGGATCACGTCGGCGTCCAGCAGGCTGCCGCCGTAGGGGCCCCAGCCGCGGGGTTCGAAGGCATTCTGCACCACGAAAGCCGCCTTCTGGTTGTAGAGCTTGTAGTCGCCGATCCAGCCGTGGGCCTCCACCCCCTCGAGCAGCTCGCTCTCCCTGGTGATCACCCCGGCGCGGACCTCGCCGGGGCCCAGGCGCTCGTCCAGGGGTGGGTCGCCGCCGGACTCGCCGTTGCAGGCGGCGGCGCCCAGTATGACCAAAATCCATGCCCGCCCGAGTATTTCCCGCATAAAGGTCTCCTTTTCTCCGAAATACGATAGCACAAACCGGATGTCTTGGGGACCCTTGAGAAAAACCCCGATTTCGTTGTAGTATGGGCCACTTCGGAAGAACGAAAGGAGTGTTGTCATGAGACGTAGCTTGTGGATCGTATTGGTGAACTGCTTTGCAATCATTGCCTTGGCCGGGTGCACCGAGAACAGCCCGGCGGGTGACAGCTGCTTGACCGACGCGGACTGCCAGCCCGACGAGCAGTGCTTCAACAACGTCTGCAAGCCGCGGGCCTGCTCCTCGGATACCGACTGCGCCCCGGGCAAGACCTGCCAGGACGGCACCTGCACCGACGTAACCGGTTGCACCAGCGACTCGGACTGCAACGGGGCCGTCTGCGACACCACCACCGGCGACTGCGTGGAATGCTTGGAAGACGGCGACTGCGGCACCGGCGAGAAGTGCGTCGACAACCACTGCCGCGCCGGCTGCACCACGGACGCCGACTGCAGCGATCCCACCCCCAAGTGCGACGCCAACAGCGGAACCTGCGTCGAGTGCCTGGAAGACGCCGACTGCGGCCAGGACGAGGTCTGCCAGGACGGCCAGTGCGTGTCCACCGGCTGCACCTCCGACGCCGACTGCAGCGATCCCACCCCGGTGTGCGACACCGCCACCGGCGACTGCGTAGAGTGCCTCGACGACGCCGACTGCGGCGTGGGCGAGACCTGCCAGAACAACGTCTGCGAGGGCCAGGCCTGCACCTCGGACGCCGACTGCGCCGATCCTACACCGGTTTGCGACACCACCGCGGGCGTCTGCGTCCAGTGCCTGGACAACGGCGACTGCGGCCAGGGCGAGGTCTGCCAGGACGGCCAGTGCGTCTCCACCGCCTGCACATCCGACGCCGACTGCGCCGACCCCACTCCCAAGTGCGACACCAATACCGGAGAGTGCGTGGAGTGTTTGGACAACGGCGACTGCGGACAGGGCGAAGTTTGCCAGGGCAACCAGTGCGTTTCCACCGCCTGCACCTCGGACGCCGACTGCTCCGATCCCACTCCGTTCTGCGACACCAACACCGGAGAGTGCGTGGAGTGCCTGGACGACGCCGGCTGCCCGCGCGGTTCGATCTGCGAGGGCAACGTGTGCCTGGAAGGCTGCCGCTCCGACCGCGATTGTCCCCAGGGGTTGTTCTGCGACACCTCCGACGGGGTTCCGGGCGTCTGCGTGGAATGTCTGGAAGACGCCGACTGCCCTAACGGCTGGACCTGCGGTCCCGACGGCACCTGCCACGCGGCCTGTCAGAACGACCGCGACTGCCCCCAGGACCAGGTGTGCGACCGCAACCTGGGCTACTGCGTCGACTGCATCGACGACACCGACTGCGAGCCGGGAGAAGCCTGCGTTGACAGCGTGTGCGTGCCCTGGTGCGAAACCGACGCCGACTGCGGCGCGGGTGAGATCTGCGAGAACAACACCTGCGTGGTCGGCTGCCGCACCGACGAGGACTGCCAGGACGTGGCGCTGGGCCTGATCTGCGAGAACAACCAGTGCGTCGAGGGCTGCCGCGACTCCAGCCAGTGCCCACCGGGTAGCTATTGCGAGAACAACGTGTGCGTGCCCGGATGCGAGACCGACGCCGACTGCCTGCCCGGCGAGACCTGCATCAACCACGAGTGCGTGCGCGGCTGCCAGTCAGATGCCGAGTGCGACATGGGCTTCATCTGCGAGGGCGGGGTGTGCGTGGAAGGCTGCCGCGACGACCGCGATTGCCCCGCGGGCACATACTGCGACAACAACCAGTGCGTGCCGGGCTGCACCTCCGACATGGACTGCCCCCGCGGCATGCGCTGTTGGGTCGAGCAGCACGAGTGCGTGGAGTGCCTGGAAGACGCCGACTGCTTCGGCCCCGGAGGGACGGCTTTCTGCGATCTTACGACCCACACCTGCGTGCAGGGTTGCCAGGACAACAACGACTGCGGCTGGAACATGGTCTGCGACACCACCCAGGACCCGTCCATCTGCGTGCAGTGCTACTCCGGCGACACCAGCGTCTGCGATGACATGAACATGGTCTGCGACGACACCCAGAAAATCTGCGTCGAATGCGTAGAGGACGCCGATTGCCAGGACGCCGCTCTGGGCCACTGCCTGCCCGACGATAACATCTGCGTGGAGTGCTACGAGGACGCGCACTGCGCCGCCGACGAGGTCTGCGACCTGGACTCCTACACCTGCCTGGCCGGCACCGGCCGCGGCCTGTGCGAGCCCTGCACCGACGACGGCCAGTGCGGCGGCGCCGCGGACCTGTGCGTTGATTTCCGGCTGCCCACCGGCGAGCTGGTCGACCAGGGCTGCGGCCAGGCCTGCGGCGCGGGCAGCGGGCCCTGCCCGGACGGCTATCGCTGCGCCCAGCAGGGCCAGACCATGCAGTGCGTTCCCCACAACGCCGAGGACGTCCCCACCTGTGCGGGCATACGCGCCATGGGAACCCCCTGCGACGGCTGGGACGCCAACTGCGGCGTGGAGGGCGTCAACGACGGCACCTGCCTGACCGAGAACGGCATGAACTGGGCCTGCACGGTGGCCTGCTCTACGGACGCGGTCATTCCCATGTGCATAGAAAACTGGGAGTGCTTCAGCCTGGGAGGATGGTTGGCAGTCTGCCGGCCGCAATAGTCGTTTGAAAGGAGTATGCACATGAAAAGTAGTGTCTGGATCATCGGGCTGATCCTGGCGGTCGGATGCCTGCTGGTCGCCTGCGGGAAATCCAACCCGGCGGGCGAGACCTGCCTGACCGACGCCGACTGCGCCCCGGGCAAGACCTGCCAGGACGGCACCTGCACCGACGTCACCGGCTGCACCTCGGACGACGACTGCTCGGACCCGACTCCCAAGTGCGACATCGCCACCGGCGAGTGTGTGGAGTGCCTGACGATTGACGATTGCCCGCCGGGTTGGTCGTGCATGAACAATGTCTGTACCTTCGACGGCTGCCAGACGGATTCCGATTGTCCTCCAGAAAATCCGAAGTGCGACCTGGACAGCGGGTTATGCGTCGAGTGCCTGGCGGACGGCGATTGCGACCAGGGCGAGGTGTGCCAGGAAAGCCAGTGCGTGGCCGTCGGCTGCAATTCCGACGCCGATTGCAGCGATCCGACTCCCAAGTGCGATCCCACTACCGGTCAGTGCGTAGGATGCCTGGTCGACTCTGATTGTGCCCAGGGCGAGGTGTGCGTGGACAATCAGTGCCGGGCGCAGCCGGAGTGCGCCGACAACTCGGATTGCCCCATCGGCCAGGTCTGCGAGGGCGGGGTGTGCGTGGAGGGCTGCCATACCGACCGCGACTGCCCCCAGGGTTTGGTGTGCGACACGTCCGGCGGGACGCCGGGAGTGTGCGTGGAGTGCCTGTCCGACGCCGACTGCCCCCAGAACTGGACCTGCGGCGTCGACGGAGCCTGCCATCCCCAGTGCCAGGACGACCGCGACTGTCCCAACACCCAGGTGTGCGACCGCAATCTGGGCTACTGCGTCGACTGCATCGACGACACCGACTGCGCGCCGGGGGAATCGTGCATAGACAGCACCTGCGTTCCCTGGTGCGACGCCGACGCCGACTGCGGGACCGGCCAGATCTGCGAGAACAACCAGTGCGTTCGGGGCTGCCGGACGGACGCGGACTGCGCGGAAGTGGGGGCCGGCTTGATCTGCCAGGACAACCAGTGCGTCCAGGGCTGCCGCGACTCCAGCCAGTGTCCGGCGGGCACCTACTGCGACACCAATACCAACGAGTGCGTATCCGGCTGCGAGAGCGACACCGACTGCGCGGCGGGCGAGGTGTGCATCAACCATCAGTGCGTGCGCGGCTGCCAGACCGACACCGACTGCGATCTGGGCTTCATCTGCGAGAACAACCAATGCGTGGAGGGCTGCCGAGACGACCGCGACTGCCCCGGCGGCACCTACTGCGATCCCGGCACCAACCAGTGCGTGGCCGGCTGCACCACCGACACGGACTGTCCCCGGGGCGAGCACTGCTGGGTCGAGCAGCACCAGTGCGTGGAGTGCCTGGACGACAGCCACTGCGGCGGCATAACCCGGCCGGGCTACTGCGACCTTAGCACCCACACCTGCCTGGCGGGCTGCACCGACGACTGGCAGTGCATCGATTTGGGCATGGTCTGCGACACCACCCAGGATCCCGGGGTGTGCGTGGAGTGTTACGCCGGCAACACAACCGTCTGCGACAACCAGGGGCTGATCTGCGACACCGACAACTACGTCTGCGTCGAGTGCCTTGACGACTCCGACTGCATGCTCGGCCCGGCGCCCGAATACTGCCTGCCGGTCGAAAGCATCTGCGTGCAGTGCTACCAGGACTCCCACTGCCCCGCGGACATGGTCTGCGACATCCGCGAATATGTCTGCCGGCCCACCAGCGGCCGGGCCCTGTGCGAACCCTGCAGCGACGACGCCGAGTGCGGGGTCGCCGGCGACATGTGCCTGACTTTCATTGACGCGACCGGCGCCGAGGTGGACCGCGGCTGCGGCCGGTCCTGCACCGCCAGCGATCCCTGCCCGGCGGGCTACCGCTGCGCCACGGTGGGCGACAGCACCCAGTGCGTGCCCTACAACGCCGAGGAGGTCCCCACCTGCGCGGGCATCCGCGACATGGGCCGGGCCTGCAGCTTCGGATCCAACTGCGGCGTGGAGGGCGTGCCCGACGGTACCTGCGTGCCCACCATGGGCGGGGGCTACTGCAGCGTTCGGTGCACCATCGGCGAACCGGGCGACCCGCCCAGCTGCATAGAACCCTGGGCCTGCACCTCGCTGGCGGGCTTTTTCGAGGTGTGCACCATCCAGTAGTGAAGCGGCTACGGAGGTTCTTGCATGTACAAAATAACCGGCGCTTGCCTGCTTTTCTTGGCGGCAAGCATGGTTTTGTCTACCTGCGGCGGTTCGGGAGATCCGGCGCGGCCCGAGTGCATCCACGACGGCGACTGCGCCGCCGGCCAGCAGTGCCTGCAGGGCGAGTGCCAGTCCCTGGATTGCTCCGGCGACTCCGACTGCCGGGGCGGGACAAGTTGCCAGGGCGGCGGCTGCCAGGCGGTGACCGGCTGCACTTCCGATGCCGACTGCAACGGCTGGAGCTGCCAGACTTCCTCCGGAGATTGCGTCGAGTGCCTGGACAACGGCGACTGCAGCGGGGAGATGCTGTGCATCTCGTTCACCTGCCGGGGGCGCTGCACCGACTCCGGCGACTGCCGGGAGCCGGCGCCGGTGTGCGACACCCTGACCGGATCGTGCGTGCAATGCCTGGATTCCCAGGACTGTGAAACCGGCGAGCTGTGCGAAAGCGGCTGGTGCGTCCCCCGGCCCACCGGATGCGAGTCGGACGCCGACTGCCCGCAGTCCGAGCCGCGCTGCCACATCGCCACCGGCGACTGCGTAGAGTGCCTGGGCCACCAGGACTGCCAGCCGGGCCAGACCTGTCAGAACAACACCTGCACCGGAGAAACCGGTTGCACCAGCGACGATGATTGTCCCCTGGATACTCCTTACTGCAACACCAACGTAGAGCCGGGTAAATGCGTGCAGTGCCTGCGCAACGCCCACTGCGAGTCCGACCAGTCCTGCCACCCGGATCAGATGATCTGCCTGGACGGCTACCTGCCCTGCGAAGCCTGCGACGAGGCCGGCCGGGTCTGCCAGGCGGGCACGGTCTGCCACCAGTTCGACGCGGGGGACACCGGCTGCCTGCGGCTGTGCGAGGACAGCCAGGACTGCACCAAGGGCTTCACCTGCGGCGAGGGCACCTGCCTGCCCGCCTATGACCGGCAGGCCGGATCCTGCGAGGCCATCCGCGACATCGGCGAGCGCTGCCAGACCGGCGCCGACTGCGGTCTTTCCCGGCACAGCGACGCCCTGTGCCTGGGCGGTCTGAGTGGGGGCGACTGCTCGATTCCCTGCAGGGGCGATCAGGACTGCCCCTGGTTGTTGATCTGCCGGCAGTACACCGATCCCATGGGTGAGATCATCTTCGCCTGCGGCCAGAAAACCTAGCTCCATACAATCCCATGCCCCGGGCCCCATTCACGCTGGCCGAAGACATCGACGATCTCAAGCACGCCATGAACCGGCTGGCCGGGCGCAAGCTGTTGGCCCTGGATCTGGAGACTTCCGGCCTGGATCCCCACAGCGACCGGGTAGTGCTGATCTCGGTGGGAGACGATTCCACCCAGCTGCTGGTGGACTGCCGCAAGGTCTCCCCCGAGCCGCTGGCCCCGTTGCTCGAGGGCCCGGTGGTCAAGGTGACCCACAACGGGGCCTTCGACCTGGCCATGCTGCGCGGCTTGAAAATCCGCGCCGAGAACGTGTTGGACACCATGTTGATCGAGCAGGTGCTCGAAAACGGCCGCGAAAGCGGGCCCCGCTCGCTGGCGGCGCTGTGCGATCGCTATCTGGGCTTGACTCTGGACAAGACCGAACGCCTGGGTTTCGGGCGGGCCTCCGGCGAGTTCTCCCCGGCCCAGCTTGAGTACGCCCGGCGGGACATCCTGGCCACCTATCAGATCCTGCTGGAGCAGATGCCCCGGTTGTCGGAAGACGGCCTGGAAGACACCGCCCGGGTGGAGTGCGAGGCGGTGCCGGCCTTCGCCGATCTTTTCTACGACGGAGCCTACCTGGACCGGCGGGCCTGGGCGGGGCTGATCGACGAAGCGCGCGGGAAGCGGGACGACCTGCGGGGGGAAATCGACCGGCACCTGAAAAAGGTGGCATCCGCCGATCTGTTCGGCCGGGTGGACGTCAACCTGGAGAGCGAGGCGGAGCTGAAGGCGGTGTTGTCCAGGCTGCTGAAGAGAAAGGTGTCCGACGTTAACAAGGCCGCCCTGAGGGCAGTCGACCACCCGGTGGGCGCAGCGCTGCTCAAGTACCGCGAGATGAGCAAGATCGTCTCGGCTTACGGGGAGAGCTTCCTGGAGGCCATCCACCCCAAGACCGGCCGGATCCACGCCGACTTCATGCAGATCGGAGCCCCCACCGGACGTGTGGCCTGCTCGCGCCCCAACATGCAAAACATCCCCCGCGGTAGCCGCTTTCGCCAATGCTTCCGCGCCCCCCCAGGCCGCCGCATGATAACCGCCGACTACAGCGGATGCGAGCTACGCATTCTCGCCGAGATGAGCCAAGACGACGCTTTTATCCGCACCTTCCGCCAAGGAGGCGATCTGCACGCCATCGTGGCCTCCCAGATATTCAACACACCCGTGACCAAGGACCAAAACCCCGCGCTACGCGATAGAGCCAAGGCCATCAACTTCGGCCTGGCCTA
>Ga0180432_10006199_pt1 | contig 15624 bp, 9 predicted proteins | sample SS_ome_10_FD_132414 | JGI IMG/M metagenome (GOLD analysis project Ga0180432, IMG submission 132414) | Hypersaline lake sediment archaeal communities from the Salton Sea, California, USA - SS_1_MS_2 metaG | ecosystem: Environmental > Aquatic > Non-marine Saline and Alkaline > Hypersaline >... | reverse complement strand
AGGGAAGATATGTCACCGTGAGGATTCCAGCGCTTGACGGCCATGGGGTGGTCTCCTTATTCAGGATTTCGGCAGTCGGAGGCTGTGTTCCACCCAGAACCAGCCGGAGGAAAATTCCCCCCGGAACTGCTTGCACTGGGGGCAGAACGAATAGCGCGGGTGCTGGTTCTTTCGGGCGCGGAATGCTTTTTTGCATCGGAAGCAAACAGCCTTCTGGCTCATGTCTCTCTCTCTGATTTCAAAAGGAATATAGGATTCCCCGGAATGTTTGTCAAGCGAAGCCCCACGGCGGGAAGGGATTCAGAACGGCCAGATGCGGGGGATGAGAAGAACAGAGATCAACCAGAAAATAAGGTTCAGGGGCCCCCCCGTGCGGGTAAAATCCGCGAATCGATATCCTCCCGGGCCGTAGATCATGGTGTTGGTTTGAAATCCGATGGGCGTGGCGAAACTGGTGGAGGCGGCCACCGTGACAGCCACCAGGAACGGCCGCGGGCTGACGCCGAGGGCGGCCGAGGCGGAGAGGGCGATCGGGGCCAGAAGCACGGCGGCCGCGGGGCTGGACATGCCTTCGGTGAGAACGGCGGCCAGAAAATAAACGGCCGCCAGCGCCGCCGCCGGCCCCCAGGCGAAGAGCGGCCGAAGCAGGAGATCGGCCAGCCAGGCCGCGGTCCCGGTATTCTGCAGGGCCAGCCCCAGGGGGAGGATTCCCCCCAGCAGGAAGATCACCGACCAGTCGATCGAGTGGTAGGCCTCATCCGCCGTCAGACATCCGGTCAGGATCATGCCCGTCGCTCCCAGCAGCACCGCGGTCAGGAGGGGGATCCAACCCAGGGCCGAGGCGGCGATGGCTCCGATGAGAAGACCGAGGGAGATCAGCGCCCGGTCGCGTCGAAGATGCAGGGCGGAGAGCTCATTGGTGATCACCAACTCGCTGGAACGGAGCATTCGACTCACGGCATGGGGAGGGCTCATCATGAGCAGGGTGTCTCCGGCCCGCAGGCGGATGTCTTCCAGGCGTTCGCGGATGACGCCGCCCCTCCTCTGCAGGGCCAGCACCAGGCTTCCATAGCGACGACGGAAATCGGCGCTTTCCAGAGTTCGTCCCACCAGGGAGGAGCGGGGGGGGACCAGGGCTTCGATCAGATCGGCTTCTCCCGAGCTCAGCCGGCGGTCATCGATACGGGACTCCGCCCGGGCGGCGAGCTTGAACCGGTCCCGGAATTCGAGCAGGCGGGGGACATCCCCCCGAACCAGCAGCACGTCCCGGTCCCGGATCACGGTGCGGGGGGGGCGGCGTACCGGTTTGCCGGATCGAACCAGGTTGACGAGGTCGATATTTTTAAGGAAAGGATCCTTGATCGTCGTCCAGCGATGACCCGTGAGAGGAGAATCCGGGCCGACCGTCAATTCGGTCAGGTAATCCGCCAGCCGGTATTTGTCGATTTTTTGAAAAGCGGCCCGGCGTCGGGGGAGCAGCCGTCCGGAAAGCAGGAGCAGGTAGAGCATCCCCGCCGCCGCCAGCACCAACCCCAGGGGCGCGAATTCGAACAGGGAGAATTCCTGAATACCGTTGGCCACGGCCACGGTATTCATCAGGATGTTGGTGGAAGAACCGATCAGGGTGCACACTCCGCCCAGCTGGCTGGCGAAGGCCAGGGGCATGAGCAGCCCGGAAACCGGGATCCGGCGGGAATCCGCCAGCGCGAAGACCACCGGGATGAAGATCGCCACCACCGCGGTGTTGACGATGAACGTGGAGAGCAGAGCGGCGGTCAGACCCAGGATGAGCAGGAGACGGCCGCGTCCCCGGCCCGCGACGCGGTCGATGCGCCGCACCAGCCAGTCCACCAGCCCGGTCCGCACCAGCCCGGCGCTGATCACGAACATGGCCGCCACGATCGCTGTGGCGGGGCTGGCGAAACCATACAGGACTTCCCCGGGGCGGACCAGGCCGGTCACGGCCAGTACCGCCAGCACGCAGAGGGCGGTGACGTCGGGACGCAGTTTTTCCGAGACGAAGAGCGCGACCGCGGCGGCCAGGATCGCCAGCAGGACCAGGCTTTCCGGATTCGGCATGGGTCTCCTCCGTTGTCATCCTTACCGGGAGGACGTTCCGAAGATATGGTTATTCTCTCCATTCCGAGGAGCCGGGTCAAGACGGCGGCCGGCAAGCGGGAAGGGAAAGAAAGCCGGGGCCGGGAAATCATCCCTGTTTGACGGGGACGGTGTTCAGGCGCGGGAGATACGCAGCCGGGTAAAGAGCGCTAAGCCTCCGACGCCGATCAGAAAAGCGGTGACCGCCGGAAGCCAGGCCCCGGGGTGAAAGGCGCCGGCTGTCCGGAGGAGGGGATACAGGCTCCATATCCCCGCCAGGGCCATGGCCGGGGGATCGATGTGGGTGTCGGCATGAATGAGAAACAGGCAGGCGAACAGCTCGGCCAGCCAGGCGGCGGTCAGGCCCGCCGCCAGTCCCCACCAGACGGAGCCGGTTCCGGCCGCGAACAGCTCGGCCGCCAGTATGACGTGATGGGTCACCGGGACCTTGCGCCCGAACTGAAGGAATACCAGAGAGACGGCGGCGAAACCGAAGAGCATCCCCCGAGCCGCCGGCATGGCCAGTGCCAGCCAGGCGGACGGCAGCGCGAAAGCCAGGCCGATTATGAGCACCTGTCCCGGACGGGCATGCCAGGGCAGGGCGTCCCGCTCGTTTTCCGGCCGCCAGCGCCGGCCCGCTGGGGGGCGACCGGCCAGGCCGGCACGTCCGAACAGCAGACGGGCGGCGACCCCGGTCAGGACGATCACCAGAGCCATGCGGTTGGTCCATTCCCCGGCGCCCGGGTCGGGAACGGCGTAGAAGGCGGCCAACAGGATATGTCCGAGCGAGCCGAATAATCCCCCCACGATCAGGACACCGGGAGAGTTCAAACCCATGAGAGGGGAGAGAACATCCCGGCCGCTCTCCAGCCGGCCGCGGCGGGCGGCGAAGGCGGCGGCCGCCGCGGCGCCGCCGAAAGCGGCATGGGGTCCCAGGAATGGTCCCCAGGCGATCAGATGAAGAAAGCCCGGATCCCCGGTGGCGGCGAGAACTCCGGTCCCGGCGATCACCGCCAGCCCGCACAGAACGAAAACGGGCAGGCCCCCCAGAGCGGCACCGAAAACGCCGCCCGCGAAGGCGACCGCCAGGGAGAGAGGGGCGGCGCTCATCCTTCCCCGGCCCGGTCGATCAGCCCGGCCAGGTCCTCCACGGCGGGGTGGTCGAGGACGTCGCGGATGGAGATCCCCGCTCCGCCCTCCCGGCGAAGCCGGTTGAGAAGGGTGGTGGCCAGCAGGGAATGCCCTCCCAGCTCATAGAAATTATCCCCTCTTCCCACTTTTTCAATTCCGAACAGATCCCCGAATATCCGGGCCACCATCTTTTCGGTCGAGGTGCGCGGGGCATCGAAGGGGGTGGTGAGATGGGGCCGGTTGTAGCGGGGCTTGTCCGCTTTTTCTTCCAGGAGCGATTCTTTCTCCTTGATGAATCGGCCGCGGATCCAGAGGTCGAAACGGGCATCCAGGTCCCGGGTGGCGACAACCACGCTTCCGTTTCCCCCCCAGGTCAGCAAACGCTGAAGCGCGGCCACCCCTTCCCGGGAGGTGATGCCGCTGAGAAGCTCGTTCTCGAACCAGCCCTTGAGCTCTTCCGGCATCTCGGTTTTCAGGCCCATGCCGGTTTCCCCCCACATGTCCCAGTTGATGGAGATGAACGGCCCGGTCGATCGGGCCCGGCTGAACGCCGCGAAGGCATCCAGAAAATTGTTGGCCGCGCAGTAGTCTCCCAGACCGATCCCGCCCAGCACCGCGGCGATGGAGGAGCAAAGCACCACGAAATCGAGCGCGCGGCCGCGAAAGATGTCCATGAGAACCAGAGTGCCCTGAAGTTTGGGGGAGAGGACGCGCCGCGCCGCGTCGATGGATTTCAGCTGCAGAATGCCCTCTCCCGGCACTCCGGCGGCGTGCACGATGCCGTTGACGGGGCCGAACCGCTTCTCGGCCCGTTCGATCCCGCGCCGCATGGCCGGGGAGTCCGCGGCGTCCGCCTGAATGATGTGCACCGTGCCGCCGCGTTTTTCCACGGCCCGCAGGGCGCGTATCTTACGCGAGACGGGATCCCGGCCGTCGTGGGAATTCAGCCAGCCGTCCCAGTCAACGCGGGCGGGGAGGGAGGAACGCCCGGTGAGGATCAATTTCGCCCGCGCGGCGCGGGCCAGGCTTTCCGCCAGAACCAGTCCGATCCCCCCCAGTCCGCCGGTGATGAGATAGACGCCGCCTTCGCGCAGAAAGCGGCGTTTCTGAAAAGAACGGTCCAGCCGCAGGCGCTCGTATTCCTGAGCCCAGCGGTGCGTCCCGCGCCAGGCGGCGACACGGATTTCGTTCCCGGACAGGCATTCGGCCAGCACCCTTTCCGCCGTGGTTTCGACGGGATCGCCGGAGCAGCCCACCTGCGCGAAATCCAGCCCGCTGCAGCGAATGGTGGGGTATTCCTGGGGGATCACCTTGATCGGTCCCAGGATCGTGGATTTTTCCGGGTAAATGGATTCGTCCCCGGTCACCTCGTGAACATGGTCGGAGACCACGAGCAGCCGGGTCTCATCCGTCGCGCCGCTCGACCCGATGACCTGGGCCAGGAGCAGCAGGCTGAAGAAGCCGGATTCCTGAGCGGCGTTCACCCCCTCGGGATCCAGTCGCCGGGGCTGATCCCCGGAGACGCTCCAGAGATGAATGATCCGCCGGGGGAGGCGGTCGCGTTCCGTCAGTTCCTCGAACAGCCGGTCGTAGTCGGGTTTGGACGCGGGGGAGATGATGAAACCGGTCCGGCCGGTCTTTCCGAAACCGGCTCCCGGGCGGACCGTGATCACCCGACGCCTTTTTTGCCGCAGGCGGCGTGCCAGACGTTCTCCCAGCCCCGTATCATCCAGGAAGATCAGCCAGTTTTCCGGCCCGGTCGGTTCGATTTTCGGAGCGGGGATCCGTTTCCAGGACGGCACCGCGAACCAGTCGGCCATATCCGGCTGTTTTTCCAGGCGGGCCAGGCGGCGCAGCGCGTTTTCCCGCGGCTCGGCCGCGTCGAGCCAGAATCGCTGACGCTCGAAGGGGGAGGGAGGGAGGGAGATCCGGCCGCGCCGCTGACGCCGGAAGAAGCCCGGCCAGTCGATCGGGATTCCGGCCTGCCAGAGGCGGCCGATTGCGTTCAGGAGGAACTCGACCTCGTCCCGACTCTCCGCCGCTCCCGGAAGAGTGGGGACGACGGCGCGGTCGGGCTCGGGATCGGTGTGCATGCGCACCAAACCGGACAAGGTGCGACCCGGTCCGATCTCGATCAGGGCGGCGTCGGTTTCCCGCAGAAGCCGGGTGAGGGCGGCGGAGAATCGCACCGTGCGGCGCAGGTTGCCGGCCCAGTATTCCGGCCGCGTCAGATCGCCGGAGGCCGCCCATTCCCCCGTCACGGTGGAAAGAACCGGGATTTTCGGCGGGCGGGGGGAGATGCCTGAAAAAAGCCGGGTGAACGGATCCAGCACGGGGTCCATCATCCGGGAATGGAAGGCGTGGGAGGTTTGCAGCCGTCGGCCGGCCGTTCCCTTTTCCCGCAGCCGCCGCCGCAGCGATTCCACGGCCTCGGTCGGACCGGAGAGAACACAGAGCCCGGGGGCATTGACCGCCGCCAGGTCGATCTCCGATGAAAGCCAGGGCTGAACGGCGTCCTCGGAGAGAGGGACCGCCAGCATGGCTCCGGGAGCCAGGCTTTGCATGAATTCTCCCCGGCGGGCGACGATGTGAAGGGCTTCCTCGAGGGTGAAAACGCCGGCCGTGCACGCGGCGGTGAATTCCCCGATGCTGTGCCCGATGCAGGCGGCCGGTCGGATCCCCCATTCGGCCAGCAGCCGGGCGACGGCGTAGGAAACGGAGAAAAGGGCCGGCTGGGCGATCGTGGTCCGGGAGAGCCCTGGGGAGGCCTCCTCCCTGTCGCTCGCCTCCGGGTAAAGCATGCGCAGAATGTCCTGGCCCGAGTCCCGCATCAGGATACGGCGGCATTCGTCCAGGGCATCCCGGAAAGCCGGCTCGTTTTCATAGAGGGTTCGGCCCATGTCGACATACTGGGCGCTCTGCCCGGGGAACAGGAATACGGCATCCCGGTCCTCCCGGTCCGTGTTTCTCACGGTTCCCGGTTGTCGCAGCAGGGCGGCCGCCTCCCCGGAGTCCCGCGCGACGATCGTCCGGCGGTAGGGGAACGGACGGCGTCCGACGCTCAGGGTGAAGGCGGCGTCGGCCAGAAACGGGCGCGGCCGGGCTTCGAGCCGGGCGGCGAGGCGGACGGACAGCTCCTCGAGGGCTTCGGGAGAACGGGCGGAGAGAACGAGCAGCTGCCGGGAGCGGGTTTTCCGGCCCCGCCTCCGACGCGGGCCGGCCTCCAGGATGAGATGGGCGTTGGTGCCTCCGAACCCGAAGGCACTCACGCCGGCGCGGCGCGGCCGGCCGTCCTCTTCCCAGTCGACCGGTCGGACCGGCACCTGGAAAGGGCTGCCCGCAAGAGGAAAATCGGCGGGGGGGGACTTGAAGTGCAGGCTGGGAGGGATGCGCCCGTTTTCCAGGGCGAGCACGGTTTTGATGAGAGCGCATACTCCGGCCGCCACATTCACGTGCCCGATGTTGCTCTTGACCGAGCCCAGCCAGCAGCGGCCGTTGCGCCGGGCCCGGAACGCCCGGTTCAGGGCCTCGAGTTCGACCGGGTCCCCCAGTCGGGTGCCGGTGCCGTGAGCTTCGATGTAGCCGATGCTGCCGGACTCGACTCCGGCGGCATTCACGGCCGCCTTGATGCAGTCGGACTGCCCGAAGACGCTGGGGGCGGTGAAGCCCGCCTTGCCGTTTCCGTCGTTGTTGACCGCGGAGCCGAGAACCAGGGCCCGGACCGGATCGCGGTCCGCCCGGGCCTTGTCCGCGGCCTTGAGCACCACCAGGCCGACTCCGTCCCCGAAAACGGTTCCATCGGCACGGGCGTCGAAGGTGCGGCAGTGCCCGGATCGGGAGACCATCAATCCTTCCTGAAAGAAATACCCCCGCTTTCCGGGCAGGGTGATCGAGGCCCCACCGGCCAGGGCCATGGTGCATTCCCCGCCGCGGATCGCCTGACAGGCGAGATGAACGGCCACCAGGGATGTGGAGCAGGCCGAGAGCAGAGTGAAGCACGGCCCCTTAAGGTCGAGAGCATAGGCGATCCGGGTGGCGGCGTAATCGCGGTGGCTGAGCAGAAACCCGTCGATTTCGCACGGAGTCAGGGATTCCCGGGCCTTGACCCTCCGCAGCCACTCCTGATTTTCATTGGCGCCGAGAAATACTCCAACCCGGTTGTCGCCGCGGCCGGGAGCATATCCGGCGTCCTCCAGAGCTTCCCAGGCGCATTCGTGAAGCAGCCGGAGCTGGGGATCCATCTTTTCCGCATCCCGGGGCGGATACCCGAACAAAGCGGCGTCGAAACCCTCCAGATCCTCCAGGATCCCCTTGGCCCGGACATAGTCCGGGTGGCGGAGCCGAACCGGATCCTCTCCCGCTTTTTCGAGTTCCCTGCGGGAAAAGTGGGAGATGGTTTCCCGGCCGTTCATCAGGTTGTCCCAGAATTCCCCTATGGAACGGGCGCCCGGGAAACGCCCCGCCATTCCGATCACGGCCACGGGTTCGGCGACCCGTGTCCGGTTCTTCGGTGGTTTTCCGGCTTTGCTGCGTTTCAAGTATCCCTTCTCCCCGTCCTCGTGTTGTCTCCGGAACCGGCGGCCGGACGCGAGCCGATCACCTTCCGGACGATTAAGACTCCGGCCGGTCCCCTCGGGTTGCCGCCCATTATTAGTTTATACGAAGGGAAGGGGAAAAGGGTAGTCCGAACTTCGCCGCCGAATTGACGGGGTGGGGGGCTTGTGGTAATAAAGGCTGTACGGCCTCCTTCCCGAGGAAGGGAAGCGGGGAAAGGAGATGTATAAGTGATTAGACGGAAAATCGCCGCTTTAACCCTGATGCTGGCGGCTCTGGCCGCTCCATACGCCGCCCAGTACACGCCCTGGCTGCACTGGACCCTGCTGCCGGACGCGCATATGGCCGAGATCATCGGGGAAGCCTCGGGGGAGACGGCCTGGAACACCATCATGGAGACCGGCGGATATAATCAAGACCGACCGGCCGAGGCCTATGGGAAAGGCACGTTTTACGAGGCGCGATATATTCTCGAGCAGCTGCGGAAATACGGTATCCCCGGAGCCGCCATCGAAAGATACCCCGGCGGCGAGGTGTGGGACGGGAGCAAGGGCGAGCTCTGGGAGATCAAACCCATGCGACAGAAACTGGCCTCCTACCGGGACATGACCGCCCAGCTGGCCAGCGGCAGCCGCAGTGCCGACGTCACCGCCGAGCTGGTCTGGGTGGGGCGTGGAACGCGGGCCGAGATCCAGGCCGCCCGACCCTCCGGGAAGATCGTTGTGACCGAGGGAAGCGCGTCCGCGGTCCATACCCTGGCCTGCCAGCAGATGGGGGCCGAGGGGGTGATCGCGATCAGCCGGTCCCGGCCCGCCTTCGATCCTCTTCAGATCCCCTGGCGGGGGATACGGAGCCGGGGCCGGGAAACCAGTCCGGCCCGGTTTGCCTTTCTTCTGCCCTTCCGCGAGGGAATCTTCCTCAAAGAGCGGCTGCTGAGAGGGCAGAAGATAACGGTCCGGGCCCAGGTGGAATCCCGGATGATGCCCTATGAGCTTCAGGATCCGGTCGGACACATCCCGGGAACGGATCCCCGGGCGGGGGAGATCATCCTGTCGGCGCACCTGTTCGAGGGTTATGTCAAACAGGGCGCCAATGACAACAAATCGGGTTCCGCCGGCATTCTGGAGGTGGCGCGCCTGCTGCATACCCTGATCGAGGAAGGGCGCCTGCCCCGGCCCCGGCGCACGATCCGTTTCCTCTGGGGACCGGAATTTTCCGGCACCGGCCCCTGGGTCCGGGCCCACAAGGATTTCATGGCCGAAACCCTGTGCAACATCAACATGGACATGGTGGGGGAGTGGCTGAGCCTCAACCAGGCCTTTATGTGCCTGATGCGCACCAGCTACGCTCACCCCCACTACATCAACGACGTCATGGAGAACTACTACCGCTTCGTGGGCGAGGGCAACCGGGAGCGGATCCACCGGGGGGCCCCCTTTCCCTATAAATACCCCCGCCGGATCGTGGCTCCCACGGGGGCGGACGAGCCCTTTTTCTACAGCATCGAAAACCACTTCGGCGCCTCGGACCACGAGGTCTTCAATGACTGGGGGGTGATGGTGCCCGGAGTGATGATGATCGCCTGGCCGGACCAGTGGTACCACACCTCGGGGGATCGGGTGGACAAGTCGGATCCCACCCAGATGAAGCGTGTCGCGGTGATCGGAGCGGCGGCCGCCTACACCGTGGCCGCGGCGGACGACGACATGGCCGTGCGCATCGCCTCGGAGATCGCGGGCAACGCCGCCCGCCGGTTGGGGCATCAGCTGATGCGCGGTGTGGAGAAGCTGAACGCCGCCGCCGGATCGGGTCTGGGCGAAGCGTATCGCCTGGCCCGGGTGTTCGTCGAAACCGGCGCGGCCAATGAGAAGGCCACCCTGGATTCGGTGATGGAACTGGCGAAGGACACGAAACGCGTCGGCGGTCACGTGGCCGCCCTGAAGGGGTCGGTGGACGCGCTGGCCGCCTCCCATCTGGACACGATCGCGGCTCATATGCGCCAAAGGGCGGCGGAGCTGGGGGTCGAACCGGTCCGCCCCGCCTTGTCCCCTGTGGAGGAGAAGGCGGCCCGGCTGGTGCCGAAGCCCACCTCCCGGGTGCGGGCCGGCGGGTATCGGGCGTATCGGGATGACATCGAGGCGGTGCCGGAAGAGGTCCGGAGACAGCATGCCGACAACACGCGGGCCATCGCCAATACGTCCGAGCTGCAATGCCTGATCGACGGAAATCGCAGCGTCCTCGATATCAAGAACAATCTCGACGCCCAGTACCAGCGGGAATCCGACCTGGCCGCGGTCCTCGGCTACCTCGAAATTCTTCGAGCCGCGGGATTGATCGAATACCGATGAGCGGCGAGGACTACCGGTTCAAACCGATCGGTTTCGCCAGAACCCCCACGGAAGATGTGCCCCGGCACTGGTCGATCTCCGATGGGGAAGGTGATCTGGTCATCGATGAGGCCTATGCGGAGGGCCTGAGCCACGTGGTTCCGGGGCAGAAGATCGTGGTGATCTTCGTTTTTCACCGCAGCCCGCGCTTCACGCCGGACCGGCTGCGCCAGATCCCGGCCACCCGGAGGGAAGGCCGCGGCGTGTTCAGCATCTGCTCGCCCATCCGTCCCAATCCCCTGGGGCTGTCGGTGCTGGAGGTGCTGGCCGTGGAGGGCGGCGTGATCCGGGTCCGCGGCATGGACATGCTGGACGGTACCCCCATCCTGGACCTGAAACCCTATGTCACCGGGACATCGGACTGCCCCAGCGGCGGGAGATGAATCCGCCGGTCACATTTTTTCCCGGGCGGTGCGGCTCTTGCTCCCGTCCATTTTCCAGAACTCGATGTCCGAAAGCGGCTCCCCGTAGCCGGAGGCCTGGTCCAGGTCGACCATGAGATCGTTGAGAGGCCGGACCCGGCCTTTGATCACCTCGCGGATCAGGCGATGCAGCCAGGAATTGTTAGGCTTGGTGAAGGGACAGACCCGCTTGCAGGTCGAGCAGCTGAAGCCGTTGTAGTCGAAGCAGGTTTCCGGGGTGATGTACCATTTATAGGTTCCGGAATTATTGGAGGGAGATCGCCCCTTCCAGGTCCGCGGGCCGTCCGAGACGGACCCGCTGGGGCAGTGCTCGGCGCACAGCATGCAGGTTTCGCAGAATTCGGTCACCCCGAAGCGAATGGGGCGGTCCGGGATCAGAGGCATGTCGGTGATGACCTTGGCGAGGCGAACCCGCGGCCCGTATTTTGGAGTGACCAGCAGGCCCATGCGGCCCAGCTCGCCCAGCCCGGCGTCGATGGCGATGGGGATGCTCAAGCCCACGCCGTTCCCGGCCGGAAGGGCGCGGTAGCCCAGGGCGCGGATGAACTCCGCCAGGGTGGATGAGGTAACGGCCATGCGCGAATATCCGTCTCCCACCGCGGCGGAAGCCAGCTTGCCGGGGGAGTTGGCGATCGCGAAAAAATCCTCCTCGAAAGCCAGAGCGACTACCCGATTCATGGACCTCGGAATATACCAGGCTTCCGCGGTCTGTTCGAATCTTTCTCCTTCGGTGAGCACGGGAAGGGCGCGGCCGCGGTCCTCCCGGCCGGGGGAATGGATGTCGGTGTAGATCCAGAGCGGGTTGAGCTCGGCCACGCCGGCCAGCGAGGCCCCGTAGAAAAGCCCGGCGTGTTTGACCGCGCGGGTGGCATCCTCCCAGGTCATGTCGATATCGCCGGGGTTCCAGGGGCCCAGTTCGGCCATGCCTTCGCTTCGGGCCATTCCCGAGGGGCCGTGCCAGCGGTAGGTAAGCCCTCCGGTGAAAGCATAGGACCAGGCGGCGGTCATCAGGGCGTAGTCCAACCGGGTGTTTTCCGGGACCCGGCCTTTCCCTTCGACCAGCCGCTGATAGGCCAGGTTTTCCGCGTTCTTCTGCGCCTCGATCCTCTCCGGGTCCCACAGGTTGCGGCTGAAGACCGTCATCTTCTCGCGCATGGGGCGGATAACCCCGGTGTCGACCTGGTAGGGTTTATGGGGGCCGAACAGCCGCTCGACCGGGATTTCGCCGTATTCCCGGGGGGATTCGACCGCCACCCCCCGCCGGGTCCGCCCTAAAATTCCGGGAGATGAGGCGCCGAATCCCCACCCGGCCGCTCCACTCGACAGCCATTTCAGGAAATTCCGTCTTTCCATGATGCCTCCCATGAAAATCGAGAATCAAGGCTCCATTATACCGACGGAGGATATTGTTGCAAGAAAACCGGCGGTTCGACAAGAGAGCGGTCGCGGTTTGCCTCGTCGGCCGGATTGGATTAGGATGGGGAAAAGTGATCGAGAGGAGAATGATATGCAAGGTCGCGTGTCGGCCCGTTCGGCGGGCCTTCTGGTACTGGCGGTCTTAACGGCGGGAACGGGGCTTTTCGCCCAGCGGACGGGATATTCCAACGAGGAGTTCTCCCGCCGGCGCCGAGCCCTCATGGATAAAGTGGAGAACGGCGTGATCCTGCTTTTCGGCGAATCACTACCCCAGGCGGGGACCCATTTTCGCCAGGACAACGATTTTTTTTATTTCACGGGAGTGGAGGACCCGGGCGCCGTTCTGCTGATGGCTCCGGGAACGCGGGAGTCGTTCCTGTTCCTGCCCCGCCAGACCCCGCGCGAGATCATGATCGAGGGACCCAACCTTCTCGAGCGGCCGGGGGAAGCGCCCGGTTTCGCGGCGATCCATCCGGTGGACTACCTGGACGAGTTTCTGGCCCGAACCCTCCCCGGACGGGGCCTGGCCCTGCATGTGAGGCTGTCTCCCGGTGACAGCGTGGACAACGCCCGCTGGGAAACGGGGATTTTTGCGGCCCGCGCAAGGCGCTGCCATTACAACGACCGCCTGAGCGCCGATCAGCACCGCGTCGTGGAGCTGAAAAAACTCTATCCCATGTGCGCATTCCGGGACATCATTCCGGCCATCGACGCCCTGCGTCTGATCAAGACTCCGGAGGAGATCGAGATCATGCGCCGCAACGGACGGATTTCGGCGGAAGCCGTGCGCCGGGCCATGCTGGCCTCCCGGCCCGGGGCTTTCGAATACGAAGTGGAGGCGGCGGCCGTGCATCATATCCTGAGAAACGGCTGTCAGGGTTTAGCCTTTACCCCCATCGTGGGATCGGGCCCGAATTCCTGCGTCTGGCATTACAGCCGGAACGGGCGGCGCATGCGGGAGGGGGAGGTGGTCCTGATGGATTTCGGCGGCGATCTGGATTATACCTGCATGGACATCAGCCGCACCTGGCCGGTCGACGGGCGCTTCACCCCGGAGCAGCGCGCGGCCTATCGGACCGCCCTCACGGTTCAGAAAGCCTGCATCGAAGCCTATCGCCCCGGGGTTACGGCCGAGGACGTCCGCCGGCATGTGGGCCGGGTGCTGGAGCGGGAAGGCATCGACCCCCGGGGATTGACCGGCGGAATCGGCCACTATGTCGGCATGGCCACCCACGACGTGGGGCCCCGCGGGATCCCCTTGAGCGAGGGCATGGTGTTCGCGATCGAACCCGGCCTCTACTACCCGGAGCAGGGTTTCGGGATCCGGATCGAGGATACCGTCCTGATCACGGCCGAGGGATGCGAGGTTCTCACGGCCGGAGTCCCCAAGGAGATCGAGGAGATCGAGTCGCTTTTAAGAAGCCGTTAGGAACGCGTCCGGCTGAGGAATTCCTGCTCATCGACGATGAATCGGCGGTGGCTCGCCTGGCCGACGACGCCCCGTGCGTCCCGGGCTTCGATGGAGAAGTCCAGGGCCCGGTCCTCCCGCCTGACCATCACGGCCTCGGCCGTGACCGTTTCACCCACCGGGGTGGGCCGCAGGTGCTCCATCTCGATCCGGCTGCCTACGGTGGTGAATCCCGTCGACAGATACTTTTCCACCGCCTCCACGGCCGCCGCTTCCATGAGGGCGATCAACATGGGGGTGGCCAGCACCTCCAGACTGCCGGAGCCGATCTGAGCGGCGGTATGAGCTTTCTCCACGACCAGGGACTGCCGGGCGGAGGCGTTCATGGGGATCATGTTCGTCATGTCGATTCCTTCTGTTTCGTTAAACCGAATTATATCGCACCTTTCGATTTTCGGGAAGGCGGATATCCGCTGTTCCTCGAACCGTCTTCCCATAGAAAACGGACGGCCCGAATTTCACCCCCTGATTCATCCCTGAGGGCGATTGTCAATCCACGGATGGTGAGAGAGGATATCCGTATCATAAGAGACCAGAGCGGACATGAGATACCGGGAAGGATGGGCATGGCGGGTTTTGACTCGGAAAGTTCTCGCGGTTTTCATCCTGATTTTTGGAGGAGCCGGCGCGATCCGGGCTTCCGAAGCGGTGTATCAACCGAAATTTCGACGGTATCTGATTGAAGACGGACTCTCCCAGAGCACGGTTTTCTGCATGCTCCAGGACAGCCGCGGATTCATGTGGTTCGGGACCGAGGACGGCCTCAACCGCTATGACGGCTATGAATTCAGGACGTATAAGTCCGATCCGGGGGATGAATACAGCATCAGCTATAATAATATCCTCTCTCTGTTCGAAGATCGGAGCCGGTCCATCTGGGTGGGAACCTTCGGAGGGGGGCTGAATCGTTTCGATCCGGATGAGGAGCGGTTCCATCGGTTTCGGGCCGGACCGGCCGGATCGGGGAACCTCAGCAGCAATTATATCAATGTCCTGTTCGAGGACGCCCGGGGGAGGCTGTGGGCCGGGACGGAGAACGGCCTGAACCGGTACATTTCCGAGACGGGGTCCTTTACCGTGCATACTCAGGAAACATCCCGGCGGGCCGGGGCCAACGTCAATAATATTCATGTCATTCATGAGGACGGGCCGTCCCGGTTATGGATCGGAACGGATGCCGGCCTGTACGCGTTCGATCCCGAGACCGCGTCCTGGTTGTCGGTCGCGGAGATCATGGGCCCCGGTATGGATCCGGGAGAGGTGCCGGTGTACGCCATGTATGAGGAGAGCCCGGGAAAGTACTGGATCGGGACCGGAGACGGGCTGTTCGTACTGGATCGAAACCAGGGAACCCTTTCCAACCCGGGCCTCACCCAGGAGGAGCCGGGCTGGCTGTCCCATCGGGTGATCCGGTCCATCGCGTCGGGTCCGGATGGAGGGGTGTGGCTGGCCACCGAGGGCGGGGGGATCGATGTCATCGATCCCGTATCCGGTGATATTTCGAATTACAGAAACCATCTCTCCGACGGCGCCAGCCTGAGCAATGACATCGTCTACTCCCTGCTGGTGGATCGATCCGGTTTGATATGGGCCGGGACGGATATCGGCCTGAATGTCGCCAATCCACGAACCAAACGCTTCGTTCACTATCAGGCCCGCACGGGCCGGAAGGACAGTCTGAGTGGAAACCATGTCTATGCCATCGAGCAGGATGGGGGAAATATACTGTGGATCGGAACCTACGGCGACGGTTTGAATCGGATCGACCGCGCGACCGGGGATATCCGGGTTTATCGAAACCGACCCGGGGATTCCTCCAGCTTGAGCGGAAATTATGTCCGCGCCCTGTGTCTCGATCGACGCGGGGGCCTCTGGATCGGAACGGAATCCGGGCTGAACCGCTATGACCGGGAAAGGGACCGCTTTGTGCGGCTATTCCAGGATGCAAACCGGGATGGCGGATTGAGCAGCCGGCTGATTCGGGTAATTCATGAGGATCGACGGGGGTTTCTCTGGATCGGAACGGATTTCGGATTGGACCGGCTCGATCCCCAAACCATGACGGTCCGATCGTTCCGGCAAAATCCGGCTTTCGAGGGGAGACTCAGCCATAATTTTATCTATTGCATCGCCGAGGATCTCGATAATT
>Ga0180432_10006198_pt1 | contig 15625 bp, 18 predicted proteins | sample SS_ome_10_FD_132414 | JGI IMG/M metagenome (GOLD analysis project Ga0180432, IMG submission 132414) | Hypersaline lake sediment archaeal communities from the Salton Sea, California, USA - SS_1_MS_2 metaG | ecosystem: Environmental > Aquatic > Non-marine Saline and Alkaline > Hypersaline >... | reverse complement strand
GTCCTCCTGGAGAGTATCTGAATTATCCTGTCAATTTCTTTTTTCCTGCCTATAACCGGATCCAATTTGCCTTCTGTAGCCAGAAGTGTCAGTTCCCTTCCGAACTGGTTTAGCATCTTCAAAGTCTTCCTGGGCATATTAGCCCTGGCGGGCTCACCCTTGGATTCGGCATACGGGGACTGGCTGTTAAGTATTTCTTTTACTTTTACCTTCACGCTATTAAGGGTTATCCCCAGGCTGTTAAGTACCCTGGCGGCAACCCCCTCACCCTCGCGCAATAGTCCCAGGAGTATATGTTCGGTCCCGATATAATTATGGCCCATCTGCAAGGCTTCCCTCAGGGACAGCTCCAGCACTTTCTTTGCCCTGGGGGTGAATGGAATATGCTCATAGGACTCTGAAGTGCCTTCGGTCACTACATCCTTTATGGCAGCTCTTATCTCATTTATGGAGATCCCCAGCTCCTGAAAAACCTTTGAGGCTATCCCTTCCTTTTCATCAATAAGACCCAGCAGTATATGCTCAGTCCCGATATAATTCTGCTTTAGGAAGCGGGCTTCATCCTGAGCTTTTACAACTACCTTCCTGGCTCTCTCTGTAAATCTTTCAAACATATTATTTTAATCCTCCAGTATACTGTCTCTTATAAGTTTGGCCCTTTTAAGGTCTATTTCATCCTCAGTAGCCCTGTCTCCCATCTCAAAGCTTGATATGACATGGGCATCGCCTATCATATTTATTATCTCAAAATAATCAAAATCCCTTATCTTTCCTATAATCCCCAGGTCAAGCCCCAGCCTTAAAATAGACAATAGCTCAAGAGCCTCCTCAAATGATAATATCCTGGCATATTTTAGAAGGCCATATGACCTGAAAACATTATCCTTAGCCCCCAGACGGTCTTTTTTTAGCAGCTTCCTGCGGGCACTTTCTTCTTCGTCAACTATATTTAAGCAAATTGCATTCATTTCTTCAACTATCTCTTCCTCGCTCTTGCCCAGCGTCCTGGAGCTGGAAATCCTGAAAATATTGCCGGTAACCTCGGGGCTACTGGATGAATAACCTCCCACAGTACACCCTATCTTTGACAGGTTTTTCATAAACTCGGCAATATCTGGGCTGATGGCCAGTGCGGGGAGATGCACCAGAAGTGATATTTCAAGAGCTGTTCCCAGGCTGGCGGGGCTGGAGGTAAGATAGCCCCATTCCTTGCTAAAAGAAAAATTAAGCCTGGATTCAAATTGTTTTTCGATGGCCCCAACCACTTCATATACATGACCGATAGTATTCCCTGGCGCTGCACACTGGATCTTCAGGTGGTCATTCCAGCACAGGGGGATGGCCAGTGCATCTTCTTTTATGGAAGTCCTGGGCTTGATCATTATTGCCCTTCCGGACAGGCTGGAGATAAAATCTTCATCTATCTGGTAATCGCTTAAAAGTACCTGCCTCTGTACTTTTGTCATACCTGACAGCTTTAAGAAACATAACTGGCTCAAATCCTCTGCTTTTAGGGAGCTATTTTTTATTATCCCGATTAGCTGGTCCTTCTCTTCACCGCTGCACGAAGAAGGGAATTTATGGTTTGAAAGGTTCCGGGAAATGCTGGACCTGGAACTAAGTATGATAGATGATCTCTGGGAACTGCTGCCGGAAGAGCCTTCAGCACCGGGAGTGAGGCTTCCTGGTTCATTCATAGATATTTTTCTCCAATTGCTTTATCTTATCCCTTATCCTGGCAGCTTCTTCAAAATTTTCTATAAATATCTCCCGCTTTAACCTCTTTCGGAGGTCACTGATACTTTTTTCCAGCTTTACCTTCCTGGGGACGGCCTCAGGGATCTTGCCCCGGTACTGGGTATCCCGGTGAATAGCTTTTATTATGGGTAGGAGAATGCTTCTGAACTCACCATAGCAGTGAGGGCATCCCATCACCTGCTTTTTCTTTATGCTTTTAAGATCGGTTCCGCAAAAGGGGCAGCTCTTGTTTTTCTTTATATCGATACTTGCCAATGACTGGCTGGTCCTGCTGTCATATATACTTTCCTGATCGGACTGGAAGATCTTGGAAAGTATATTGCTGAGGTCTTTATAGAAGTCATCCTCAGAGAAAAATGAGAAGTCCCTGGCGCATTCGGAACAGATATTTACTTTTTCCACACTGTCATTCTGCACCCTTATCAGGTGGACTGTGGCAACATTCTTTTTACAAAAATCACATGTCATATTATTTATTATCCTCAAATTTTACTCCGGCCGCAAGAGGGGGAACAGTATTACATCCCTTATGGAATCGCTATTTGTCAGAAGCATTACCAGCCTATCTATCCCGATGCCTTCTCCCCCGGTGGGAGGCATTCCGTATTCAAGAGCCTTGAGGAAGTCTATATCTATCTTTCCGGTTATCCTTTCTTCTTCATCAGCGCTTTCAGCCTGCTTCCTAAACCTCTGAAGCTGGTCAGCCGGGTCTATAAGCTCAGAGAAGGCATTAGCCATTTCCTCACCCCCTATAAACAGCTCAAACCTTTCGGTCAGCTGGTCATTGCCGGGTTTTCTTTTTGCCAGCGGCGATATCTCCACCGGATAGTCTTTTATAAATGTGGGCTGTATGAGCCTGGGCTCAACTGAAGCCTCGAATATCTCATTTATAAGCTTGCCTTTGCCTGAGCCTTTTATGGGCTCTACATCCAGGCTGGCGCATATGGATTTAAGCTCTTCAATGCTGGTATCAAAATTTATGTCTATCTTGCCAAAGTGGCTTATAGCCTCCAGCATGGTAAACCTGGCCCATTCCCCGTCCAGGTCTATATCATCACCCCTGTATTTCAACTTAAGGGTACCCGCAGATTCGGCCGCTATATATTTTATAAGTTCCTCTGTAAGGTCCATGAGGTCATTATAGTCGCAGAATGCCTGGTAGAACTCTACCATGGTAAATTCAGGATTATGCTTATAGGATATGCCTTCATTCCTGAAATTCCTGTTTACCTCATAAACCCTCTCAAAACCTCCGATAATCAGCCTTTTAAGGTAAAGCTCAGGAGCTATCCTTAAATAAAGGTCTAGGTCCAGGGCATTGTGATGGGTGATAAAGGGCCGGGCGGCGGCACCTCCGGGTATGGACTGCAGCATGGGCGTCTCTACTTCCATAAAGCCCCTGTCATTCATAAATTTCCTCAGGGCATTTATAGCTTTTATCCTGGTCTGGAATACTTTCCTTACATCAGGATTTACCATAAAGTCCAGGTATCTCTGACGGTAGCGGAGTTCCTTGTCCCTGAGTCCATGCCATTTTTCGGGAAGTATCCGGACCGACTTGCTTAAAAGCTCAAAGCTCTTTACCCCGATAGAAAGCTCCCCGGTTCGGGTTACAAATACGGACCCCTCTATACCAACCCAGTCACCGATATCAAGATCATTATTAAACTCTTCATATTTTTCATCACCGATGCTTTTCTGGCTTAAGAAAAGCTGGATCTTGCCGGTAGCATCCTGGATATCGCAAAAAGTAGCCTTGCCGTGCCGCCTGAATATCATGAGCCTTCCGGCTATCCTGAATGTACCTTCGGCTTTTTCCCCGGTATTAAGGCCTGAATATTTATCCCTTATATCAATAATATCTGTATTTTTATCAAATTTTGCTGCATACAGCTTTTTTCCGTTTTCCTTTAAGTCTCTGACCTTATCCAGTTTTATCTTAAGGGTTTCTGCCAGGGGCTCTTCTGATTCCAGCAGATATTCCTGTTCGCCGCTTATAATGCTATCGCTGCTTTCTTTCATATTTTTGATTTATAACCTTCCAAAATATCTAAGCCCTTTTAAGATAATTTCAACCCCATAGGCATATATTACAAGTTTATATCCGGGGAAAATAAAATACCAGTAGATATATTTGCTATTTTACTTTTACTATCTTGAGTTTCAGTTTGCTCTGGGGTGTCTTGACCTCTATCTCGTCTCCGGATTTCTTTCCCAGAATGGCCCTCCCCATAGGTGATTCATCGGATATCTTATGGTTTTCGGGATCGGATTCTACCGAACTTACTAGAAGGTATTTTCTCTTCTTATTATTTTCAAGGTCTTCTAGCTCTACCGTAGAGCCGATATCTACAATGCCCTTTTTATCATTTCCATTTATTATGACATGATTATTAAGGATCTCATTTATCTGTTCTATCCTGCCTTCTATAAAAGCTTGCTCATTTTTAGCATATTCATATTCAGTATTTTCTGAAAGATCCCCGGCATTATCCTTGGCATCTTTCAACCTTTCAGCAATTTCCTTCCGCTTATTGTTGATAAGGTCTTCCTGCTCCTTTATGAGCTTATCATATCCTTCTTTTGTCAGACGGTACTCTTTCATGGATAATCCACCCCGTTACTAAAATATCTTCCTGCCGGTGACCTTTACCGGCAATACTATTCCCGTATGGTATTTAATTTGGGTATTATATTGTATGAAATTACAGATGTCAAAATAAATAAAATAAATCTTGGGTACCCTGCTTTTTCACCCTATTGGTGTTATGGTAATGCAATATTCAATATATTATAAGATCCTGAGATCTTTCAGAAAACCGGGTTTAGGCCTGCAGATAGATATTTTTAAACAGATCAAGGCATGAGGATGAAGCATTATAGAGGTTTCTAGCCAAACCTTCCGGTTATATAATCCTCTGTCCTCTTGTCCTGGGGATTGGTAAAAAGCTTATTGGTATCATTATATTCAACCAGCGTTGCAGGAGTTCCAAAAGTTTGCATCAAAAGAAATGCTGTCTTTTGGGATACCCTGGCAGCCTGCTGCATATTATGGGTGACAATTATAATAGTATAGTTCTGCTTGAGTTCATCTATAAGGTCCTCTATCTTCTGGGTAGAAATGGGGTCAAGCGCAGAAGCCGGTTCGTCCATCAGGATTATATCAGATTCCACTGCCAGGACCCTGGCTATGCAAAGCCTCTGCTGCTGACCGCCGGATAGGTCAAGTGCACTGGTATTTAATTTATTCTTTACTTCATCCCAGAGTGCTGCTTTCTTAAGGCTTTCCTCTACAATATCATCAAGTTCTGCCTTTGAGTATTTTTTATGCAGCCTGGGGCCGTATATTATATTTTCATAAATAGTCTTAGGAAATGGATTGGGCCTCTGGAATACCATACCTATCTTTTTCCTGAGCTCCACTACATCAATATTATCCTTATAGATGTCAATACCGTCTAATATTATATCGCCTTCTACCTTTGTGCCAGGGAGGAGGTCATTCATGCGGTTAAATGTCCGCAGGAATGTGGATTTACCGCAGCCTGAGGGGCCGATCAGGGCAGTTATGGTATTTTTCGGTATTTCCATAGATATATCACTAAGCACTTTATTGGTACCATAATAAAATCCATAATCAGTTACTTTTATTTTTACGCTATCCACAACCGGAAACCTCTCTTATCCTTATAGAAATATACCATTATTTTCCATCTGGAATATTATCAGAAATGGAGCATTAAAATAATAATCATAAACTAAATTTAATATTTTTTTAATATTCCAAAAGCTCGGGTCTTAAGTCCCCAGATGCTTGCCTGAGCATGGCAATATCAGTCTTCCAGGTCTTTCTTGAATTTTTCAAGTTTTACCGCAATATCCTTATCAGAAAGGGCCAGGATCTCTATAGCCAATAGGGCTGCATTCTTGGCGCCATTAATGGCCACGCATGCTACCGGTACTCCTGAAGGCATCTGCACTATTGAAAGAAGAGAATCCATTCCTCCCAGGTCCGAAGTCTTTATGGGTACGCCTATTACCGGTGATGTAGTATATGCGGCGATTACCCCGGGAAGGTGGGCTGCTTTTCCGGCTCCGGCTATAACTATGCCTATGCCGGCCTTATCCAGATTTGAAGCAAATTCTTTAGTCTTATTGGGCATCCTATGGGCTGAGAGAATATGGATCTCATATTCGATGCCGAATTCCTTTAGCGTGTCAGAAGCTTTCTTCATGATGGGCTCATCAGATATGCTTCCCATCACGATCCCCACTTTCTTATTTATTTTTTCCACTGTTAATCCTCCTCTGCTTTTTCAGCAATATCTTTCCTGTACTGCATGCCTTCAAATTTTATATTTTCCATGGCATCATATGCCTTTTTCCTGGTCTCTTTAAAATCATCGCCCAAAGCAGTGACTCCCAGGACCCTGCCTCCATTTGTGGCAATATCCCCGCCCTGGGATCTTGTCCCGGCATGGAACACCACTATATCATCCATATCCTTCACATCTTCCAGACCTGATATCAAATCACCCTTTGAAGAAGTCTCAGGATATCCTTTTGATGCTGCTATGACGCATATGCATTTTCTCTCATCCCAGGAAAGGCTGTCTATGCTTAAGCTCCCCCTGGCACATTCATAGAGTATGGGGGCCAGGTCATCTTTCAGCCTGGGCAGGACCGCCTGGGTCTCTGGATCCCCGAATCTGCAGTTATATTCCAGCAAATATGGCTCATCCCTCGAAACCAGTATTCCTGCATAAAGGACTCCCCTGTAATCAATATTTTCCCTTTGCAGGGCCTCCCCGGTAGGGTATATGATATCTTCAAGCGCTTTATTATATATTTTCTCACTTACCATGGGTACCGGGCTGTAGCTTCCCATGCCGCCGGTATTCTTTCCCTGGTCCCCATCAAAGATCCTCTTGTAATCCTGGGCCAGTTCCATGGGGATGATCTTTTTGCCGTCTGAAAGGCAGAGGATGGACATCTCATAGCCTGTAAGGAATTCTTCTACCATAACTGTACTGCCCGCATCACCGAATGCCCTGTCTATCATGCATTCATCCAGGGCTTTTAAAGCCTCGTCCATATCTTCTGCTATAAGTACTCCCTTGCCGGCTGCCAGCCCGTCTGCTTTTACCACCAGGGGGAACTGGCTCTGGGATTTTATATACTGTCTGGCCCTATCATATTCAGCCGACCTGAATACTTCTGCCCGGGCTGTGGATATACCGTATTTATTGCAGAGCCTCTTGGTAAATGCCTTGCTCCCCTCCAGCATGGCGGCCTCCCTGGCGGGACCAAAAGTTATAAGGCCCCTGCCTGACATATAATCGGTTATGCCTGCCACTAGCGGAGCTTCAGGGCCAACTACTATCATATCAATATCTTCCGCTTCAGCTATATGAGCCAGGCCCTTAAAATCATTGCCGGAAATACCCATATCTATGCATTGGGCAATACCGCCCATTCCCGGGTTTCCTGGTGCGGCAAATACTTTATCTACTTCATCGCTTTTGGAGATCTTCCAGGCAAGGCAGTGTTCCCTTCCTCCGCCCCCGATTATTAGGACTTTCAAGTTTTTCCCCTTTTAAAAATTAGATTTATATATTTTTTCTAGAAGCTCTACACAATCAAAGTAGACCTGCTGCCGGAACCGAAAAGCCTTTTCTTAAGGCTTCCGTCCCTTATTATTATCTGGCTTCTTTCCGGTCCCACGCTTATCATGGAAACAGGTACCTTTATTAGTTCCTCTATCTTCTCTATATATTTTTGCGCCTGTACCGGAAGTCCTTCGAAACTCTTGACCGATGTAATATCTTCCTTCCAGCCTTCCATCTCTGTATAGACCGGTTTGCACTTATGAAGTATTGTCTGGTGGCAGGGAAGTTCCTTATAGGTCTTTCCCTCGTATTCATATGCATGGCAGATCTTTATCTTATCCAGCCCTGAGAGTATATCCAGTTTGGTTATGGCTATACTGTCGGGATAATTTAGCATTACTGAATATTTTAACACCATAGTATCCAGCCATCCGCACCTCCTGGCCCTTCCGGTGGTGGTGCCGTATTCATGGCCCTTTTCCCTGAGGTGATCCCCGATACCGCCTTTTACCTCGGCAGGAAACGGCCCTGAGCCGACCCTGGTTGTATAAGCCTTGACTATGCCTAATACTTCATCAAGCCTTCCCGGACCGATACCGGAACCCACGCAGACCCCGCCTGCGGTGGTAGATGAAGATGTTACATAAGGATATGTACCCTGGTCGATATCCAGCATGGTTCCCTGGGCTCCCTCAAAAAGTACGCTCTTATTATTATCCAGGAATCGGTTGATGGTATGGGTTGTATCTATTATATATTCCCTGATCCTTTCGGCATAAAGCATATAATCCTCATATATCTCATCCATATCAAGGGGCTCCAAACCATAGACCTTCTCTATCATTGAGTTTTTTAGTGCCAGCTCTTCCTCAAGCTTATACCTGAATATCTTTCTATCCAAAAGGTCCTGGGTCCTTATTCCAGACCTTGAAGCCTTATCAGAATAAACCGGCCCAATTCCCTTATGAGTGGTGCCGATCTTGGATTTTCCCAGCCTGTGTTCCCTGGCCTTATCCAGTACTATATGATAGGGCATCACCATATGGGCCTTACAGCTTATCCTGAGGTTTTTGGTATCTATATCTTTTTTCTTTAAATTATCAAGCTCTTCAATAAGGACTGCCGGATTTAGCACTACCCCGTCCCCTATTATGCAGGTAACTTCCGGATACAATATGCCTGAAGGTATAAGGTGCAGCTTGAATATATCTTTACCTTTTATTACTGTATGCCCGGCATTATTGCCTCCCTGGAATCTTACCACCATATCCATCTTTGCCGAAAGCAAGTCTACTATTCTTCCTTTTCCTTCATCTCCCCATTGAAAACCAAGAACGGCTATACTTGACATCTTGCTCACTCCTATTTTTCTGCCTGATTAGTTTTTGATAGATTTGAGAACAGCGCATACCTCTTATCAAACTGGAGGTTTACGCTGCCTGTAGGTCCGTTCCTATGTTTGGCTATTATTAGCTCAGCCTGTCCTTTTTTGCTGGACTGCTCATCATAGTATTCGTCCCTGTATATGAATGCTACCATATCGGCATCCTGCTCAATGGAACCGGATTCCCTTAAGTCTGACAGCTGGGGTCTTTTCTTTTCCCTTTTCTCCACTTCCCTGGAAAGCTGTGATATGGCTATAACCGGGATATTAAGTTCCTTGGCTATGCTCTTTAAGTTCTGCGAGATCTCCGTGATCTCCAGGACTTTATTGCCCCGGTAATTTGCCGTGGACTGCATAAGCTGCAAATAATCTACAATCAAGAGCTTAATGCCATATGTAGAGACCATCATCCTGGCCCTGGACCGGAGGTCCATCACGGTAAGAAAAGCCGAATCATCTACATAGATCTTGCACTCTGCCAGCTTTTCTATGGCACTGGCCAGCCTTGTCCATTCATTTTCCCTTATCTTGCCGTCCCTTAGCCTCTGCAGGTCTATCCTGGACTGGGCGCTCATAAGCCTCTGGGCTACCTGCTGTTTTGACATCTCCAGCGAGAACACAGCTATGGGTATCTTTTCCTTAAGGGCTATATTCTTGGCCATACCCAGGGCAAAGGCAGTTTTTCCCATGCCGGGCCTGGCAGCTATTACTACCATATCTGAATTGTGGAGCCCGGATGAATAATGGTCAAAATCAGCGAAGCCGGTAGGTATTCCTGATATATCCGAACCTGCCTCATGCAGGGCTTCTACCTGCTCATATACATCGGAAACTATATCCTTCATGACCGATACTGCATTACTGCTGTTTCCCTCATTAAGATCTTTGTAGATGGAGAATATGAGTTCCTGGGCTTTGTCCACCGTGGATGTAAGGTCTTCGGGCACCTCATATCCCATGGTGGCTATCTCGGTAGCAGCATAGATAAGCTTCCTTAAAATAGAATGATTCCTTACTATCCTGGCATAATAGGCCGAATTGGCAGCCAGCGGGATATTACTTATCAGGGAATGGATAAATGTCTTTCCCCCAACTTCCTCCAGCTGCCCCTTTTTCTTCAGGTGGTCTGCTACGGTTATGGGGTCCAGGGGCTCGCCCTTTGTATACATCTCCAGGATAGCATCGAATATCATCTGGTTGGAGCTGCGGTAAAAATCCCCGGATTTTACAATCTCCAGTATGGAGGCTACCGAGTCCCTGGAAATAAGCATGGACCCCAGAAGCGATTCTTCAGCCTCAATATTATATGGAGGTATGCGCTGTAGCCTGCTTGTGTCAAGCGGCATAAGCCGGCTGTCTTTTTTTATTTTATCCTGCATAGGTCCAAAGATATTATTTATTTATCTTTACCTTCGTCTTTTTCTTCTTTTCCGCTCTTATCTTCTTTTGCTTCAGATCTATCCTTTGCCCCGGGCTTAGCTTCCCTGGCATCTTTGACTGCCTCGCCTTTTTCGGCTTCAGCCTCAATTTCGGCATCGATCTTTTCTTTTTCCAGCTCCTGCGCTTCTTCCTTTTCCTTCTGGTGGGCTTCTATGAGGGCTTTTGACTCCTCATCAGGCTGCACAATTACTTTTACGGGAGCCTTTATCTCTTTATACAGCTTTATGTCTACATCATATTCACCAAGCTCTTTTATATGCTCGGGAAGATCGATCTTCTTTCTGTCTATGTCCAGGTTTTTTATTTCCATTATCTTTTCAGCAAGATCCTTATTGGTAATGGAGCCATATAGCTTGCCTTCTTCGCCGGTCTTTACGGTAAATTTGAGCTTGAGGCCTTGCAGGCCTTCGCCCACTTTATTTGCTTCTTCTATATTCTTGGCTTCAACTTTCTGGGCAGCCTTCTTTACCAGCTTCATCTGGTTTATATTCCCCTCTGTAGCCAGAAGGGCTATACCCTGGGGTATAAGGTAATTATTGGCATAGCCTGCCTTCACCTCTACCACTTCGCCTACATCTCCAAGATTTTCCTGATACACCTTAAGTATTACTTTCAAGTCTTCCTCCTGTATTTATCTCACATCAGTTTTTATATATTATTCTCTTTTTAATTTTCTAAAATTGGCCCAGATATCAATGAGTCCCATAAGCGGGAATATAAAAAGGGCTATACCGAAAAAGAACCATAAGACAGCTATTATGATGACTCTTATCAAAAGCCCCAGCTTAAACCTGGCAAATATTCCCCACAGGACTGATATGCCCAGCACTGCATACAGCGAACCGAATATTATTACCAGATTAAACCCTAAAACATCAACTGCCCTGTCTATGAAGGCAGGACTTCCGTCAATGGTTCCTCCCATTTCCGGTACAAGGACCAGTATAAGTCCCAATATCACACCCCATACATAATACCACGGCAGGTCCCAGGCTATAAACGGCCTGAACGGTTTTATGTCTATCTCGTTCCTCTTAAATATATTGGCAGATACCACATAGTTGACCAGGCTTATAAGGGCAAATGAAACAGCAATTATTCCCGGCAGTATCCTGGGCAAAAATAAAAGTAACGACTGTGTCTGTTCCAGGACTGCATCCAGCTCTGGCCCGTCCGCCATCATAATGGCAGCATAACTGGAAAACACCGGATCATCACCCATACTTTCAATATATGCATCATAGGTCCCGGATATCTCTGCAAGTGAGCCAAAGCCATAAAAAAGCATATAGAGGATAAGGTACAGGATCACCGCTCCTATAAATGATGCAAATACGGCGCCTATGGTCCTCCAGGCCAGCCACCTTTTCTCAACCGCATACCTGTAGCTGAATGCTACCACCACTATAAAGGCGATCATTACCGGAGGCAGTATATAGCCGAAAAGAAAAAGGATCAGGCACGGCACTGCGGCACAGATAATACCGTCTCTTACCCTGCCCATTATCACCATAAGGGATGCCGGTACCGGCAGCAGAGCCGCTCCCAGGAGTCCCAATCCCGGTATGAGAAGTGTGGCCATCAGGGCTAAAAATGTCAGCAGGATAAAAAGCCATATATTGAACTTTTTTGTATTTATCCCGCTTAAGTTATCAAAGGGCATATTTTATAGATTCAAAAACTATCTTTTATAAAATGGGATCAATGCCAGGACCCTGGCCCTTTTTATGGCCAGCGCCACTTTTTTCTGGTGCTGTACGCAATTGCCGGAAGACCTCCTGGGCCTTATCTTTCCCTTATCGGAAATATACCTTTCCATCATGCCGATATTCTTGTAATCAATAGTATCGATATTTTCTTTGCAGAAATAGCAGTATTTCTTCCTCTGCCTCAGATTGTTCTGGGCAGCTTTTCTGATCTCTCTTTTATTATTCTTCCTTGCCAAATGTATTCTCCTTTAAATTACTTTAAAATATCCGTCTGCAGGCCTGAGCCCATTTTTTGGACTGGCTCCTAGAACGGTATGTCTTCATCGGTAAAGTCTACTTCGTCTCCCCTGGACTGCTGAGGTGAAGTCACTCCTCCATTATCCAGCTTGGGATTTCTTTCCAGCTTACAGCTGGCAAACTCCAGGCTCGGGGCTATGACATTAGCCACTATCTTTACAGTAGACCTTTTCTGTCCTTCCTTGTCTTCCCAGCTGTCCTGTGACAGCCTTCCCGAGACCAGCACCCTGTCACCCTTGGTAAGGCTCTCTGCGCAGTTCTCGGCCAGCTTATACCATGCGGTCACATTGAAGAAATCCGCCTCAGTCTCCCATTCGCCTGAATTCTTGTTCTGTACATTCCTGTTTACGGCCAGGCCGAAATTTACCACTGCTGTTCCGCTGGGAGTAAAACGCAGTTCAGGATCCCTGGTAATATTACCCAATATGGTTATATTATTAACTCCAAAAGCCATAGTATCACCTTTCCCCGGCTAGATAGATTAATATTACTCTTCGCTCTTTACAACCATATGTCGCAGGACACTGTCATTGATCCTGTTTACGCGGTCGAGCTCGGGGATCACATCGCTGGTGCCCTTAAAGTAGATAATGGTATAGAAGCCATTGTCCTGTTTTTTGATTGGATATGCGAGTCTTTTAACACCCCACTTATCGATCTTGACTATCTCGCATTTTTCTTTCTCAAGAAGTGAGGTCTGCTTTTCAATTTCCTTGTCTATCTTATCCTCTTCTAGCGAAGAATCAAAGATGACAGCCAGTTCATACTCTTTCAAGTAACTATCCTCCTCTGGACTAATTAACAAAATTAGGTCCTGCCCCAAGGCAGAACAGAAAGATGAATAAATATTTAGTTTTTAAACTTATTTCATCACCATGGATATTATAACAAATGAAACTATTAATCAATGATTTACAGCCATTATTTACAGCCATTATTTGTTATTTCTCATATATACATTATTGCAGGGATAGGGTATCTCGATCCCTGCCTCATCAAACCTGTCTTTTATGCGTTTCCTGAGCTGTCTTTCGATATTCCACTGCTCCCCAGCCTTGACTTTTGTGACGATCTTAAACACCACAGCTGAGTCTCCCAGCTCGCTTATTCCCCCTCCGCCAAGTATGATGGGCCTCTCTATTATACATTCGCCATACTCCGGATCCTTCATAATATCATCAAAGACAGCTTCCAGGGTATCAACTACTTTGTCTGTATTTTCATCATAGTGGACCCCCACATCGACTACAGCCCGGGAGAATAACTGTGTGCGGTTCCCCAGCACAGAGATCTCACCATTGGGTATATAGTGGACAGTACCCTCGATGTCACGTATTATTGTTGTCCTCAAGTTAAACCTTTCAACAGCTCCGGTAGTGCCCCCTATGGTTATCACATCGCCTATCTGGTACCACTGTTCGAATAGGATAAATGCTCCATTAATAAGGTCCTTTATCAGGCTCTGGGCCCCGAAGCCTACCACAATACCTGCTACTCCGGCACCGGCAAGAAGAGGGGTTACGCTTATTCCCAGCTCTCCGGCGATTATCAGGGCCGCTGCTATAAATGCGATCACAATAATAAGATTGGACACCACGCTATTGAATGTAAGGGTCCTTTTCCTTATTACCAGCCGGTCATCAGGGATCTTTTTCTCAAAAAACCGCCTCAGCCTTCCCCTTACAATGCTTACTATTATTACCAGCACTATAAATGCGCCAAGGATTATGACTATGTCTATCCAGTTTTCCCTGAGGTTCTGGATCAGGTCACCGCTTAAAATATTTGCATTCTCATCCATGGTCCTCACCCTTTTCTAAATGATTATGATTATTTCTAAGGCTGCTGTATATCTTTATCACCTTATCCTCGCTGTCGTCATAGACAGGCTTGAGGTGGCCTGTATAATTTATGGCAGAAATATAAGGAAATCCTTTGTCTATGACGGCAATATTGATGGCACCCTGCCTCTGGATTATGGACTTCCACCTATCCAGGGGTATCTGGAGCCAGTACACCAATAGCGATAGTATTACCCCGCCATGGGCTACCACGGCCACGCTGGTTCCGTCCTGGTTCTCTTCTATGATCTCATCTATGACCGCTGTAGTCCTGCCGGTAAGCTCCCTGAAATTCTCCCCTCCGGTGGGCCGGTTATTATATGGGTCATCAAGCCATTTCTGGTAATCGCTTTGATAGGTTGTATTTATCTGGTTAAACTTCATACCCTCCCATTTGCCGAAGTTCATCTCCTTCAAGTCCTTTTTTACTTTTACCTCAAGGCCCCTCCTGCCATTTATTATCCTGGCGGTCTCCATGGTCCTTAAAAGGGGGCTGCTGTAGATATTGGAAAAATCCACCCGGGAAAGGTATCTGGCTGCAAGCTTTGCCTGCTTTATGCCGGTAGAGTTGAGTTCTATATCTCGGTCTCCCTGATACCTGCCCTCCACATTCCACCTGGTCTGGCCGTGCCTTATAAGGAATATCTTTACGCCCATATATCCTAACCTGTAAAAATCAATATAATTACATTTATATATTAAAAATAAAATAAAATAAATATATTAAGGCCAAAAGCATATAAATAATAAAAAATAATGATACCATCGAAAGCATAAATTATGTAGAATATCACAAGAGTAGATATCAAGTGACAGGTTACTACGGAGGTTGCTATGAAAAAAAGACCTTATATGCTGATATGGGCGTTAGTGCTACTGATCATCACAATAACCTTGCTTCCCTCATGCACCAGGTCCGTCACTCTTTATTTTGCTATTATGGAAGGGCAGGATTTTTATCTGGCTCCCGAGGCCAGGCAGGTCGATGCTTCCGGCAATATATATGAGGAGGCCATCCGCCAGCTAATAGCCGGCCCTACCCGCAAAGACCTCTTCCCCACCATACCATCGGATACCGCTGTAAATTCAGTAAAGGTATCAGACGGACTGGCTGCTGTTGATTTTGATATAAGGATAATATCCAATTTCCAGGAGATCCCCCACAGCTCAACCACTGAGGCCCTGGCCATATATTCCATAGTAAACACCCTTACCGGCTTTGACGGGATAGACAGGGTCAGGATAACTATAGAGGGTGTAGAAAGCGGGGATGTAGAAGGCTTTTATGTAGAAGACTTCTGGGGCCATATAGGGATCTCTGAAGAATTTAGGAGAAATGAAGAGATAATCAAGGATGAATGAAAAAACTGCTATTGATAAATATTTTAAGGCATCGCTAGAGGATGTGGAAGGGTCAAAGAAGATCGGCTGGTTCTGCACATAGGCCCCTGAAGAACTCATACTGGCCGGAGGCTTCGAACCGGTAAGGCTTATGGGTGAAAAGAAGCTTGATACATCCGAGAGCTATTTTCCTATAAATTTTTGCCCCTATCTTAAGTCAGGCTGGGAATCGCTTTTAAAATATGG
>Ga0180432_10006197_pt1 | contig 15626 bp, 18 predicted proteins | sample SS_ome_10_FD_132414 | JGI IMG/M metagenome (GOLD analysis project Ga0180432, IMG submission 132414) | Hypersaline lake sediment archaeal communities from the Salton Sea, California, USA - SS_1_MS_2 metaG | ecosystem: Environmental > Aquatic > Non-marine Saline and Alkaline > Hypersaline >... | reverse complement strand
GCTCACGGTCGCGGATAACACCGGCGCCAAGGAAGTGATGTGCTTCAAAGTGCTCGGTGGCAGTAAGAAGCGAACCGCCGGTCTCGGCGACGTGATCATTTGCAGCGTCAAGAGCGTGATCGCCGGGAGCGACGTCAAAAAGAAGGCAGTCGTCAAGGCGGTGATCGTCCGCTGCAAAAATCCGACTCGGCGTCCGGATGGCAGTTACGTTCGATTCGATTCCAACGCCTGCGTCATCGTCGACAACGACAAGAATCCCCGGGGAACGCGAATTTTCGGTGCGGTTGCCCGAGAGTTGCGGGACCGAAATTTTATGAAGATTGTCAGCCTGGCGAGCGAGGTGGTCTGATGCTGATTCGAACGGGTGACACGGTCGAGGTGCGGGCGGGGAACTCCCGCGGGACGCGGGCCCGCGTGCTGACGGTCGACCCGGCCGCCGGCAAGCTGGTCGTCGAGGGAGTCAACCGAGTCTATCGGCACATCAAGCGAAGCCAGAAGAACCCGCAGGGCGGCCGGCTGAGCAAGGAGATGCCGATCGATGCCTCAAACGTGCTGCTGGTCTGCTCGTCCTGCAACAAGGCGACGCGGCTCGGCTGCAGCTATGCCGCCGAGGGCGGCAAGCGTCGGGTCTGCCGGGCCTGCGGGGCTGATCTGGGGCCGGTTGGCCTCGTCAAGCCGAACCGCGGCGGAAAGGCGGCCGCTGCCGCCGGCTGACCGCCGGAAGAGCGTCTGACGTAATGTGCATGACTGAAGCAACGCCGAATACCACCGCCGTTTCAGACGGCCACGCTGCGAAAACCAACCACCAAATGCCGGGAACGCGAGGGCTGGAGTGATGGCAAAAAACAAAACCAAGGAACCGCCGGTCAGCGAGGCTGCCGCGGGTGTGCCGCGGCTGGCGGAGTTCTACCAAAGCACGGTACGGCCGGCGTTGGCCGAGAAACTTGGCCGCAGCAATCCTCACGCGATTCCGCGGCTGGAAAAAATCGTTGTCAACATGGGCGTCGGGATTGCCATCACCGAGAAGAAACATCTTGAGGAGGCGATGGCGGCGTTGGGGCAAATCACCGGGCAGAAGCCCGTGGCCACGCTCTCGCGGAAGGCAGTCTCCGGCTTCAAACTGCGGGAAAATCTGCCGATTGGCTGCAAGGTGACCCTGCGGGGCCGGCGGATGTATGAGTTTCTTGACCGGCTGATTGCGATGGCCCTTCCTCGGGTCCGCGACTTTCGGGGTCTCTCGGCAACCGCCTTTGACGGCCAGGGGAACTACAGCCTCGGCCTTTCCGAGCAGATGGTTTTCCCGGAGATCAACCCGGACAAGTTCTCGCGGCCGCAGGGCATGAATATCACGCTGGTAACCAGCGGCCGTTCCGACGACGAGGCGCGGCTGCTGCTGCGAGAGTTGGGGCTGCCGATGAAGAAGACCGAGGGAGAGGGGGGCGGGGCCGCGGCGTAGCGGCTCCCAGCTTTCTCAGAACTGCCCGGGCCTCAGGGGCCCGAGCGGTGGAACGAAGCCATGGCGAGCAAATCAAAAATCGCGGCCGCGAAGCGTCCGCCGAAGTTTTCCACCCGAACGATCCGGCGGTGCATGCTCTGCGGCAGGCCGCGGGCTGTCTATCGCAAGTTCGGAACCTGTCGCATCTGTTTCCGGAAGCTGGCCGACCAGGGCTGCATTCCGGGTGTCCGCAAGGCCAGCTGGTAGGAACGCAAGCTTATGATGACCGACCCAATTGCCGACATGCTCACCCGCATCCGGAATGCCGTCCGCGTCGAAAAGCCCGTGGTCGAAATTCCCTTTTCTAAGGTGAAGCAGGGGCTGGCCGAGGTGCTCAAAAAAGAGGGATTCATCTGGGACTGGCGGCAGGTTGACGCTAGCCCGGTCCCGGTGCTGCAGCTCGAACTCAAATACGGCCCCAATGGCGAGCGGCTGATCCGGCACATCAAGCGTGTCAGCTCTCCGGGGCGACGGGTTTACAGCCGGTCCGCCAGGCTGCGGCCGGTGCTTGGTGGCCTCGGTATCTCGATTCTGTCGACCTCTGGCGGCGTCGTCAGCGACCGCGAAGCTCGGCAGCGAAAGCTCGGCGGCGAGGTGCTCTGCGAGCTTTGGTAGGCAACCGGCCCGATCGTGGTCAGCCTTGCGGCTGCGGCGGCCGACCCCGGACCATTCAACACCCGACATTCCTAAACTGCATTTCGTCGATTTCAGAAGAGGGTTTTTTCCATGTCCCGTATCGGTAAGGCGCCGGTGACGATTCCCCAGGGCGTCAAGGTGAAGATCGAGAACCGGCTGGTTGCCGTCGAGGGACCTCTCGGTAAACTCGAGCACCAGCATCATCCTGCCGTCCGTGTCGAGATTGACGAACCGGCGACGAGCCTCCGGGTTTCGCGGCTCGACGACACCCGGATCGCCCGGTCGGTTCACGGGCTCACCCGGGCGTTGGTCAACAACATGGTTGAGGGTGTCACCAAGGGCTACGAGAAGCGGCTGGAGATCGTCGGCGTCGGCTATCTCGCCTCGCTCCAAAAAGATGTGCTGCAGCTTCGGGTCGGTTTTGCCAACGAACTTCAGGTGCCGGTGCCCCAGGGGCTGACGGTCACCTGTCCCGACCAGACCCACATCAGCATCAAGGGCATCGATAAGCAGCTCGTCGGCCAGTTCGCTGCCGAGGTGCGAGCCCTGAGAAAGCCGGAGCCTTACAAGGGCAAAGGCATCCGTTATGAGAACGAACAGGTTCGCCGGAAGGCGGGCAAGGCGGTCACCAAGTAACAGCTGCCGCCGGCAGGTCATTGAGCCGGCCCGGGGCGGTCGCTTTAAGGGAGTCAGACGATGGATCACGCACGTTCAATTCGCCGGCAGCGTCTGCGACGGCAGCGTCGCGTTCGCAAGCCACTGCGGGGCACCGCCGAGCGACCCCGGCTGTCGGTTCGCCGGACGCTCAAGCACATTTACGCCCAGGTCATCGATGACGGGGCCGGACGAACATTGGCGGCAGCCTCGACGGTCGAGACCGACCTGAAATCGGGCCTGCCCTCAGGCGGCAACAAGGACGCTGCGGCCGCCATCGGCCGAGCGTTGGCGGAGCGGGCTCGGGCGGCCGGCGTGTCGCAGGTCTGTTTCGATCGGGGGCCATGTCGCTATCACGGCCGCGTGGCCGCTCTGGCGGAAGCCGCTCGCGAGGCCGGTCTGGAATTCTGACGCACCGCACACTCCTGGAGATAAATTGTGGCGACCAATACTGCATCGGGACGGGAATCGAGAGCCGGTGGCGAATTCACCGAAAAAGTGGTGAAGGTTCGCCGCTGTGCCACCGTTGTGAAGGGCGGCCGGCGGTTCAGCTTTGCCGGCCTGGTCGTCGTGGGGAACGGCAAGGGCAAGGTTGGCTGCGGCTACGGCAAGGCCAACGAGGTGCCGCCGGCGGTTGAAAAGGCGATCAAAGACGGCATGAAAAACCTGATCGAGGTGCCGGTGGTCTCGGGAACGATCCCCCACCGGGTCGAGGGCTGGAGCGGCACCTCAAAGGTGATTCTGCTGCCGGCGAGCCCCGGCACAGGCATTATCGCGGGGGCAGCCGTGCGGGCGGTCTGCGAGTCGGCCGGTATTCAGGATGTGCTCACCAAGGCGCACGGATCGATCAACCCGGTCAATCTCGTGAAGGCGACGATCGAGGGGCTGCGGCAACTGCGGACCCTTGAGGACGTCGAACGGCTCCGCGGTGTGAGCCTGACCGAGTAGCCGGACGGCCGCAGCGGGACCGGGGTATCGGCTGTCCCCGCGATCGGTCGATGTTCCAGAACAGCCGAGGCAAGCCTGGCACGAGAACGGAAAGAGCAAGCGGATGAAACTCAACGACGTCAACAAAGGCATCCACAAGCGGCGGCGGCGGCTGCGGGTCGGCCGCGGGCCCGGTTCTGGGCGGGGCAAGACTTCCGGCCGCGGTCACAAAGGCCAGGGCCAGCTGGCCGGCTGGTCGGCACCATCGATTTTTGAGGGTGGCCGCAGTCCGATCATTCGCCGGATCCCGAAGCGGGGTTTTCACAACCGGCACGGCCGGATCGTCAAGAGCGTCAACGTCTCCGCGCTCGAGGACGCCTTCGAGGCGGGCGCCGAGGTGACGCTCGATCTGCTGCGGTCTTCGGGGGTCGCCAAGGGTGTCTGGCAGCAACTGAAAATTCTCGGCGACGGCCAGCTCACCAAGGCCCTCACGGTGTCGGCTCACAGCTTCAGCAAGCAGGCCCGCGAAAAGATCGTCGCTGCCGGCGGCAGGGTTGTCGAAATCCCCGGGCCGGCGGCGGTCGGCAGGCAGCGAAAGACGCCCTCCACGCTGCAAGCACCGCTGGCTGCCGAGAAGGCATCGCCAGCTGACGGCGATTCGGAGTAAACTTCTCGCCTCCGGTGTCAGCAACTGACGGTGAAGACGCCCGAGTCCAGACAGGAAGTCTTTGCAACCACGAGAGGGAGTCGCCGGCGTGTTCGAGAAAATCAGAATCGTCTTTTCCATCCCGGAACTGCGGCAGAAGATTCTGCTCACCCTTGGGTTGCTGGCGATCTACCGGGTTGGCTGGCAGGTGCCCTTGCCGATTGTCGATCCAGCAGCGATGCGAGCCTTTGCCGAAGAGTCGGGCGGCATCAGCGACCTGCTGAAAACGGTGGCGGTCTTTTCGGCAAGCCAGCTCTCGCAGGCAACGATCTTCGGCCTCGGGATCATGCCCTACATTTCAGCGTCGATCATCTTCCAGTTGCTCGGCACGGTCTGGCCACCGCTGGAGCGACTCCAGAAGGAGGGCGAGGCCGGCCGCAAGAAAATCAATGAATACACCCGTTATGCGACGGTCGGCATCTGCGTCCTGCAGAGTTGGGCCTATGTGGCCTTCCTTTCCAATACGCAGGTGGGCGAGGCGTCGCTGATCCAGTCGGGCTTCCTCGTGGACGGCAGTCTGCCGTTGACCTGGCAGTTTGTCGCGGTGATGACGATGACCGCCGGAACGGTCTTCCTGATGTGGCTCGGTGAACAGATCGACGAGTTCGGCATCGGGAATGGGATCAGTCTGCTGATCATGGCGGGGATCCTGGCGGCGATGCCCAGTGCGCTGGTTTCCCTTGCCGGCGACACGAGTCTCGAACTCGGCGGTGGCGGAGGCAAAATGGGGATTGAGAAAATTCTGGTGCTCGCCGCGTTGTTTATTGGTGTGGTGGCCGGTGTGGTGTTCATGACTCAAGGACAGCGGCGGATTCCCACGCAGAGCGCCAAGCACGTGCGGGGTCGGAGGGTCTACGGCGGCACCCGGCAGTATCTCCCGCTGCGGGTCAACCAAGCGGGCGTGATGCCGATCATTTTTGCCAGTTCGCTGCTGCTTTTCCCGCAGATGTTTTTTCAGTATCTCAGCAACGCCTATCCAGGAAACGCCGTCCTCGCCAGTCTGCACGACTCATTCACGCGAGGTCAGTCGTACCTTTACAACGTCTGCTACATCGCCTTGATCTATTTCTTTTGCTACTTCTGGACGGCGATCACCTTCAACCCCAAGGAGATGGCTGACAACCTTAAAAATTTCGGCTCCTTCATTCCCGGTTATCGACCGGGCAAGCGGACGGCCGATTATCTTGAGCGGGTAATGGAACGAATTACCTATGTCGGCGCTGGCTTTCTCGCCCTCGTCGCCGTGATTCCGACGATCGTCAGCGGGTTATTGAACATTCCCGTCCAGATCGCCAGTTTCTACGGCGGCACCGGTCTGCTGATTGCCGTGAGTGTTGCCTTCGACCTCGTGCAAAAGATCGATAGCCACCTCGTGATGCGGAACTACAGCGGGCTGCTCGAAAAATCATGACGGGCTGGCCGCCCCGCGGAAGCGTTTCGGGGTCGGTCGCGGTGGTTGGCTCGCGGCCCGGTCCCCCGTAGGCTGACAGTATCCCGTTGCCGGGCTCTTCTCCTTTCTCGACACCTCCTGCACCCTTGGCTGCCCCATGCGGATCATCCTGATCGGACCACCGGGTGCCGGGAAGGGGACGCAGTGCCAGCGGCTGGTTGAATTGCTGGACGTGCCGCATCTGTCGACCGGCGAGATGCTTCGGGCGGCGATCAAGGAGGGCACCGCGGAAGGCCGTGAGGCCGCCAGCTATATGAGTCAGGGGCAGTTGGTTCCCGACCAGCTGATTCTCGGGCTGGTCACCCGGCGGCTCCAGGCTGCCGATTGTCGGGTCGGCTGTCTGCTCGACGGCTTTCCTCGGACCCTTACCCAGGCGGAAATGCTCGATGACCTGTTGGAACGCCAGGCGATGACGGTCGACGGGGTGATCGAACTTGCGGTGCCGCGGGATGAGTTGATTCGGCGGATGCTCGCCCGGAAGCGGGAAGACGACAGCCCCGAGATTTTCACTCGCAGAATCGAGAGCTTTGAGCGACAGACCGCCCCGCTGCTGGAGTATTACGACCGCCAGGGGAAGCTCGTCAGCATCGACGGCCTCGGGTCGGCCGACGATATCTTTGACCGCGTGCGGCTGGCTATCCGTGCATTCCGACGGGCCAGACGGTAGAACTAGACGGGGGCGGAGCGTCGGCTCCGCTGTGATGGGCCGCCCGGTTGGGCGGCGGAACCGGGCCGCTGCGGCGGCTGATCGCGAGCTGGCGTGGAGACTCTGAGGACGTGCTGACACTGAAATCGAGCCGTGAAATTGCGGCGATGCGAAAGGCGGGCCTGCTTGTCTGGGAGGCTCATCAGATCGCCGCGAGCATGGTCCGGCCGGGTGTCACCACCGGTGAGATCGACCGGGCTGTCGAGGCCTATTTCGCGGAGCGGCAGGCGACCCCGTTGTTCAAGGGCGTTCCCGGAAAAATCCCCTTTCCCGCCGTCTGCTGCATGTCGGTCAACGACGAAGTGGTGCATGGAATTCCCGGCAACCGGCGGCTCCGCGAGGGGGACATCATCAGCATCGACACCGGCTGCCGGCTGAAGGGCTGGTGCGGTGATTCCGCCTATACCCATCCGGTCGGCGAGGTCGCTGACGAGGTGCGGCGACTGCTCGATTGCACGTCCGGAGTGCTGCAACTGGCGATTGAGTTGATGGCGTCCCGAAACCGCTGGGGCGATGTGGCAGCGGAGATGGCAACCTACGTGCGGGACAGCGGGTTTACCGTGGTGGAGAATTTCGTCGGCCACGGAATCGGCAAAAAGATGCACGAAGACCCGCAGGTGCCGAATTTTTGTTCGCCGTCCTTCCGGCGAAAACATGACTTTGAGCTTGAGCCCGGCCTCGTGATCGCCGTCGAGCCGATGGTGAACATCGGCACCAAAAAGGTGAAGCCGCTACCCGATCACTGGACCCAGTCGACAGCCGACGGCAAGCCCAGCGCCCATTTCGAGCACACCGTGGCGATCACCGACGGGGGGCCGCAGGTGCTCACGGCCGCTCCCGCCGCCGACGAGCGGCCTGAGCCGGCCGTCCGAGTGGCGGCGTCCCGGGGCTAGCTGTCCGTCGAAAACGCCCTGCATGGCAATCGCCTGCGAATGCGGGCGAACGCTCGTCCAGGTGGGCAACACCGGAAAGCACCGCCGGCTTTCGGGGGTGCCGATCGCCGCATCCGGCGGCGGCAGACGTGATCGACAGTCCGCTCACGCAAATCCGGCCTGCGTCTCTCGCCGGCCCTCGAGCCGACCCTTCTTGAATTGCCGGATCGCCGCCACGGCTGCCCCCGGGCCCTTGAGCAGGCCGCGGAGGCAGGCTGCGGCCGCCGGAGGGTGCGACCGGCTCCTCGTAACGCCGTTGGGCACCGGGGAAAAATGCCCGGCCCGAAAGGCCCCTCTCCACCGGCGCAGCGGGTGACTGCCGGCCAACGCGGCCGAAGTCGGGGGCCCCCAGCGACGATTCCGGCACCCACTTGTGAAGGCCTCCCCTCTCGGCTTATACTCCAAGGCTCCAATGAGTCGAGGCATTCCGGTTTCCCTGCTGTGAGGTGTGGCGTTACGGCGTCACGGGTGTGATGAAGGTTCGGGCAAGCGTCAAGCGGATTTGCGAGAAATGTAAAGTGGTCCGCAGACGCGGCGTGGTCTTCGTCTTGTGTGACAACCCGCGTCACAAGCAGCGGCAGGGGTGAGTGGTTTGCCAGACGTCAGGCAGGCCCCGCCGGCCGCAAATTGGCGACCGCTTCGCGTTGGCCGGAACGATCGCCGAGTCGGCAGTGTGTCTGCCTCCGGTGTGGGTCGCGAGACACCCGCCGAACTCGCCGTTGCGGCTTCGCCCGGATGGTCCGAAGCAGTTGCGTCGCGGGAGCAGATCAAAGGCACGTCGAGAGGGCTCTCGCCCACCCCAACGCAACCCGCTTAGAGCATCACTCAAATCCACCACCACCAATCCACCACCAGTAGCTAGCAGGCAATTTCTCATGCCCAGACTCCTCGGCGTCGACATCCCGTCCGACAAGAAGACTGTCTTTTCGCTGCAGTACCTTTACGGCGTCGGCCCCCGGATTGCCCGGGAGCTTTGCCTCAAGGCTGGCGTCAGTCCCGAAGGCCCTGCCCGGGAATTGCACGAGGATGAACTCGCCCGGATGGCATCGCTGCTTGACAAAGACTACGTCGTCGAGGGCCAGCTGCGGCGGCAGGTTGCCCAGAGCGTTTCCCGGCTGAAGGACATCGGCTGTTACCGCGGGCTTCGGCACCGCCGCGGGCTGCCGGTACGGGGACAGCGGACGCGAACCAACGCGCGAACCCGCAAGGGGCCGAAAAAGACCGTTGCCGGGAAGAAGGGCGTCAAGGATCTGCGATAGCCGCCGAGGTTGCGGACGAGACATCAACAGGCCGGACGGGTGGTTGCTTTGATTCCGCTCCGGGCATGCAAAAAGGGTGAACACGATGGCCAAGACTGCGAAGTCGAAAAAGAAGAGCGTTTCCGCCGGAATCGCGTTTATCGACGCGACCTTCAACAACACGACCGTGACGATCACCGACCCGCGGGGCGACACCCTTTGCTGGGCCAGCGGCGGCACCTGCGGCTTCAAAGGGAGCCGGAAGGGGACGCCGTTCGCCGGGCAGTTGGCGGCCCAGCAGGCGGCCGAGAAAGCGGCGAAGTTCGGCGTCAAGGATCTTGAGGTGCGGGTGAAGGGCCCGGGAAGCGGTCGCGAGAGTGCGATCACGGCCCTTCAGGCGGCCGGAATGAACGTCAAAAGCATTGAGGACATCACGCCGCTTCCCCACAACGGCTGCCGGCCGCCGAAGAAGAGACGCGTCTGAGTGGGCGAGACTGCCGGCGGCTGCTCCGCAGGCTGCGGTTCGCGACGATATTGGTGAACAACTGGGATTGAAGGACTGAAAGCATGGGACGAATCACCGGGCCTGTCTGCCGGCTCTGCCGCCGCGACGGACTGAAATTGTTTCTCAAGGGCAACCGTTGCGACACTCCGAAATGTGCCTTCGACCGGCGGCCGACGCCTCCCGGCGTGGTGCAAAAGCGGCGTCCGAAGCCGACGGACTACGGGCTGCGACTGCGTGAAAAGCAGAAGGTGAAGCATTACTACGGCGTGTTGGAGCGGCAGTTCCGCACCTATTTCAACCGTGCGGAAAAAGGCTCGGGAAACACCGGCGAAACCCTGATGTCGTTGCTTGAGCGCCGGCTCGACAACGTTGTGCACCGGGTCGGCTTTGCCGCTTCGCGGGCTTCAGCGCGGCAGATGGTGGCCCATGGCCACATTACCGTCAACGGTCGCCGGGTCGATGTGCCGAGCTATCTCGTCCGCGCCGGCGACTTGGTCCGGATCAAGAATCGGGCCAAAAGCCTGCAACTTGCCCATGCCGCGCTTGCGGAGTTCCGCCGGGATCTGCCCGACTTCGTATCCCGGTCAGACGATGGCGTCCCCGAGGCTCGGGTCGACCGTCTTCCGGCGACCGACGATGTCTCGATTCCCGTCCAGACCAACCTGATTATTGAACTCTGCTCGAAATAGCCCGGGCTGATCGTCGCCCTCCGACCCCTTCACCATCACCGCCTAGCCCCCACACACCACAGGGAGAACCCGATGCATATTCGCTGGCGTGGTCTCGAACTTCCCGGCTCGGTCGAGGCCGACAGCAAGTCGCTCACTCCGACCTATGGGAAATTTACGGCCGAACCGTTTGAGCGCGGGTTTGGCACGACCGTCGGCAATAGCCTGCGGCGCATCCTGCTGTCCAGCCTCGAAGGAAGCGCAGTGACGCAGATCAAGCTCGGCGGGGCCCAGCACGAGTTCACCACGATGAAGGGCGTCCTCGAAGATGTCACCGAGATCGTCCTCGCGGTCAAAAGCCTTGTCGTGAAAAACGAGAGCGATTCGACCCGCGTGATTCGGGTCGAGAAGAGCACCAAGGGCCCGGTGACCGCCGCCGACATCCAGACCGATGAAGCGGTCGAGGTGGTCAATCAGGATTTGCTGCTGGCGACGCTTACCGATGACGTGCCATTTGAGTTGGAAATGGTGGTGGAGAACGGCCGCGGGTATGTGCCCTGCAGCGAGCACAGTCCCGAGGGTCAGGAGATCGGCATCATTCCGGTCGATGCGGTGTTCAGCCCGGTTACCCGGGTTCGCTACGAGGTTGAAGAGACCCGCGTCGGCCAGAAGACCAACTACGACAAACTGACGCTCGAAATCTGGACCGACGGCACGATTACGCCGGAGATGGCCCTGGTGGAAGCCGCCAAGATCCTGCGGAAGCACCTGAATCCGTTTGTCGGCTACACCTCGCCGGGCGGGGCCGTGCATGGGGCTGGCGGCGAGGGGCTCCTCGACCTCGAAGCACCACTGGAGAGTCGGCTTGGCATGCTCGTCAGCGATCTGCGGCTTTCCTTGCGGGCAAGCAACTGCCTGGAGGTCGAAGGAGTCCAGACGCTCAAGGACCTTGTTGCCAAGTCTCGCGAGGAGATTCTCGAATTTCGCAATGCCGGCGAGACGACGCTGCAGGAGATTGAGGAGAAACTCACGGAACTCGGACTCGCCCTCGGCATGACCGCCGGGAGCGGGGGCTGACGCGGAGCGTCAAGCGGCGATCGGCTCTGACGTTGCCGCTGGAAAAACGGCCCCCACCGGCGGCGAGCGATCTTTGCAGTCGTGAGTTGCCGGCGCAACCGCATCAGGCCGCGGAAACAATTACCCCCGAACCTCCCGAGCGATTGCAGCCGAGCCGGCGACCCACGTACCGAAATCACTTTTGAAAGCTGGAAGGTTAGATCATGCGTCATCGTCGAAAGGGCCGAATCCTCGGCCGCAGCCCCTCCCACCAGCGAGCCCTGCTTCGCAATCTCGCCTCGGCTTTAATGCTGACCGAGGCCGAATTCGAACCTGGTGAGCCCGGCGCACCGAAGGTTCCCGGACGAATCGTGACCACGCTCGCCAAGGCCAAAGAGGTCCGGCCGCTCGTCGAGCGGTGCATCACCATCGCTCGACGCGGCTTGGAGGCGGAAGCGGCGGCCGCCGAGTTTGCCACTTCCGCGGCCCGAGACTCGGCCGACTGGAAAGCCTGGAGGCAGAGCGACCAGTGGCGGCAATGGGCAGGAGCGATGGCACCAGCGGTGACGGCTCGTCGCCGGGTGCTGCGGCTGCTGGGTGACAAGCGGGCGACCAGGGTGGTGTTTGAGACGGTTGCGCCGCGCTTCACCGATCGGCCGGGCGGCTACACCCGCATCCTCAAATTGGCTCGCCCGCGGCTGGGCGATGCCGGTCCCCGGGCCATTTTGGAGTTCGTCAGCGAGCAGACCTCCGGCCGGCCCGCCCCGCGGGTCGAAACCGCGTCTCGCTGAGGCTTGCCCGAGGAGCACTCGCGGCCACCCCCAATGTCAGGCAGGAGGCGATGCCGGGCAGGAGGCAGATGTCGAGCCGGCTGGCAAAGCCCTGTTTTTCTTCCAGCGGTTCTTGTCAGCGGGGTGAAAATCCTGCTTTCGCGATCCGAGCAGGGGTTTTGTGGGGCAAATCGTCTCGGGAACCCAACGGCCCCGCGGTCACGTTTTCCTCGCTCCAGCCGGCTTCCTGGAGTCGCGCCGCCCATGCGGCCAGCCGCTGCCGACCGAAATGGCTTCCATTGACCTGTCGGAAAGCCCAGCCGACAATAAAATAAGGGAGTTGCTGGGCGGATGGTTGGGAGGAAGCGGACATGGTGGGTCTCCTGAGCCGATTGATTGAGTGTCGCTGCCGCCGCTTTGGCGGCCGGTGGTCGCTGCCGGCGGCGGCCGGGCTTGTTGTCATGCTCGGTCCCGTTGCGACTCTCGCCGCCCCCGGTCGGGGTGCCGACGCGCCCCAGATTGAATTTATTAACAAGGAGATCGCGTCGGTCTGGAAAGACACCGGGCTCAGACCGGCCGACGAGGCGTCGGCCAGCGAGTGGTGTCGCCGCATTCACCTCGATCTGATCGGCAGGATTCCGACAACTGCCGAGCTTGAAGACTATGTGAAAAGCCGGGATCGGCGGCGGGCAGAGCGACTTGTCGACCGACTGCTTGGCGAGGAGTACGCCGCCGAATATGCCCGCCACTGGGCCAACGTCTGGACGACGATCCTGATAGGCCGCGACACCAACAACCGGATGGTCGATCGCCGCGGCATGCGGAAATACCTCGAGACGTCCTTCGAGAAGAACATCCCGTATGACCAGTTTGTTTCCGAGTTGCTCACCGCCACGGGCGACAATGCCGACCGCGAGGATGCCGAGCGGTTCAATGGAGCGACCAATTTCCTCAGCGGCAAACTTGCCGACGGCGGCATTCAGGCGACGGCGCGGACCGCACAGATTTTTCTCGGGCTCCAGGTGCAGTGCACGCAGTGTCACAATCACCCGTTCAACTCCGGTGTCAAACAGAATCAGTTCTGGGAGTTGAATGCCTTTTTTCGGCAGACTCGGGGCCTGCGGCGGTTCGGGGGCGGCCGCCAGGTTGCCTGGGTCGAATTGGTTGACGAGGACTTTCCCGGTCAGGGCGGCGACCCCAACGAAGCCGAAATTTATTACGAGTTGCGAAACGGCCTGGTGAAGGTCGCCTATCCGGTCTTCATCGACGGCAGCGAGATTCCCCGCAGCGGCCTGCTGCCCGGTGAACTGCCCGACGGGGAGGCCTACGGCGTCAATCGCCGCCAAGAACTCGCCCGCCTGATGCTCGGAAGTCCGCTGCTTTCCAAGGCAATCGTCAACCGGCTGTGGGCCCACTTCCTCGGGTATGGGTTCACCAAGCCGATCGACGACTTTGGTGACCATAACCGGCCGACCCACCCGACGTTGCTCGACGGCCTGGCGGAGCGACTGCAGCAGTACAGCTACGACCTCAAGTCGTTGATGCGGTGGATTGTGCTGTCGCGTCCCTACTCGCTGTCGAGCCGGGTCGAGTCCGGCAACGAGGCCGATGCCCCCCAACTCGGCGAGTCACCGCGGTTCGCCCGGTTCTACCCTCGGCAGATGCAGGCCGAGCAGCTTTACGAATCGTTGCTCACCGCCACCCGGGCCGATCGCGGCGATGGAGAGGAGGCAGCCCGGCGGCGGGACCGCTGGCTGTCGCAGTTCGTGGTCGCCTTCGGCACCGACGAAGGGGATGACGCCACCACCTTCAACGGCTCGATTCCGCAGGTGCTGATGCTATTCAACGGCGACCTGATCAAGACGGCGACCCGGCTTGAGCAGGGTGGATTTCTCGATGACGTCGCCGACGGCGGCGGTCGTAACCGCGACAAGATCAACGCCGTGTACCAGGCCGCCCTCAGCCGGTATCCCTCGCCGCAAGAAGTGAAGGTGGCCAACCAACTGCTCTACGCCCGGCAGGGCAAAGCCGCTGAGGCGCTCCAGGACGTCTGGTGGGCCCTGCTCAATTCCAACGAGTTCATCCTCATCCACTAATTCGTCGAGTCATCCAATGTCGAACACAGCCCGTCGCCAACCGTCTGCCGCCGGCCTCGACCGTCGGCACTTTCTCTCGCACCTCGCCGGCTTGGCGACGCTGGCAGCGCCGGCGAGTTGTTTCACGCGGTCTCTGCTTGCCAACGCCGCCGACCTGAAGAAGCGGCACAAATCGGCGATTCTGCTCTGGATGGGTGGCGGCCCAAGCACGATGGACATTTGGGACTTGAAGCCCGGACGGGCGACCGGCGGCCCCTTCAAGCCGATCTCGACCTCGGCAGACGGCGTCGCCATCAGCGAGCACATGCCCCTGACCGCCCGGCAGATGCACCACCTGGCAATCGTCCGGTCGATGAGCACTCGCGAGGCCGATCACCAGCGGGGCCGATACTACATGCACACCGGCTTCGTGCCGAATCCGAACGTCGAGCACCCCAGTTACGGCTCGGTCATCGCCCACGAGCTTGCCGATGCCATCGAAGCCCTTGAGATTCCGCCGTTCGTTTCGGTAGGCGGCGGGAGCGTCGGCTCTGGTTTCCTCGGTACCGCCTGGGCGCCGTTCGTGGTGAATGCCGATGGCCGGGTCCGGAACCTCGACATGGGGATTGAGCCGCAGCGGCTCGCCGAACGGCTGCGGATGCTCGCGGAGGTCGAAGATCGCTTCATCGCCGAGCGGCGGGGCGGGCTGCCGGCCGACCATCGGAAGGTTGTCGAGAAAACGGTTCGGCTGATGACCAGCAGCCAGCTCGACGCCTTCAAGGTTGCCAAAGAACCCGCCGATGTCCGCGAGCGGTACGGTGAGACAAACTTCGGTCGCGGCTGCCTGATGGCCCGACGGCTCGTCGAGGTCGGCGTCCCGTTCATCGAAGTGAACCTTGGCGGCTGGGACAATCACAGCGACATCTTCCCGACCCTCGCCGACCGCAAACTGCCGGAGCTCGACCGGGCGATGAGCGGCCTGGTTGCCGATCTGGCCGACCGCGGGTTACTCGACGACACCGCCATCATCTGGATGGGTGAGTTCAGCCGCACGCCGACGATCAACGGGAACGGCGGCCGGGACCACTGGGCCCGCAGTTGGAGCGTGGTGGTGGGCGGTGCCGGGTTCAGACGCGGCGTGGTGGTGGGCGAGACCAGCGCCGACGGCCGGGAAGTCGTCAGCGAACCCTTCTCGTCTCAAGATCTGATGGCGAGCGTGCTCCGGGCGGTCGACATTCCCCTTGAGACAACCTATCGGGCGAAGAATGGCCGTCCGATGAAGATCGCCAATGGCGGTCGGGTGATTCCGGAATTGTTTGGCTGATTCCCGTCGTGGCCGCGGTTGCTTGGTTTGGACCACTGCAGCGACGGCTCGCAGCGGCATTGCGGAATCTTCTCGTCGCGAGCGGCCGGTCGATAGACTGCGGCGACATAGGCCGCGGCGACAACTTCTGAAGATCTCCGATTGGTGTTCTTTCTTCCGGACTGGCGATCGCTCGCAGCCCCAGGCGGGTGCCATGGTTCGTCCTCCGGAGCAGGCTAAACTTTCGCCGCGGGCAGAAGCAGCGTTAGAGCCCCCTTGATTCCGGGTGCGTGATGGCGGTCGATCTCGATATCGAAACCTGGACGGTGGCCGATGCGGCCGAACTCTACGAGGTCGGCCGCTGGGGCAACGGGTATTTCTCGGTTGGGCCGTCAGGAAACCTGCTGGTCCACCCCGACAAGGATCCCACCCGGAGCATCGATCTGAAGCAATTGGTCGATCGGCTCCAGGTGCGGGGAATCGATCTGCCGATTCTGCTGCGGTT
>Ga0180432_10006196_pt1 | contig 15628 bp, 15 predicted proteins | sample SS_ome_10_FD_132414 | JGI IMG/M metagenome (GOLD analysis project Ga0180432, IMG submission 132414) | Hypersaline lake sediment archaeal communities from the Salton Sea, California, USA - SS_1_MS_2 metaG | ecosystem: Environmental > Aquatic > Non-marine Saline and Alkaline > Hypersaline >... | reverse complement strand
ATCCGGTCGAATCTCTTGGCAGTGGGGTCTTTCAGAGGGTCGGCGGAATAGATGCCATCCACATTATTTTTCGTCATGAGTAAGACCTCTGCCCCAATCTCTATCGCTCGCAGGGCAGCGGCGGTATCAGCCGTCATATATGGATTGCCGGTGCCACCGGCGAAGATAACCACTCTGCCCTTCTCCAGGTGACGGATAGCACGCCGCCTGATATAAGGCTCAGCTACCTGATTGATACCTATGGCCGATTGGGTTCTGGTGGTTACTCCCTCTCTTTCCAGTATATCCTGGAGAGCCAGGGCATTGATTACCGTTGCCAGCATCCCGGCATAGTCAGCCGTAACCCTCTCCATGCCGTCGGCTTCAGCCTCAGCGCCGCGAAATATGTTGCCGCCGCCAACAACAATGGCGACACCAACACCCATTTCCATCACCCGCTTGATCTGCCCGGCTATTTTGGTTAAGGTGGGGGTATCAATACCATAGCCATGTTGGCCGCTTAAAGCCTCACCACTGAGCTTGAGTAGCACCCGCTTGTATTTGGCTTCAGGCATTTCTTAACCTCTATCGCCTAGCTCGTATCTGGTGAATCGGCTTACCCTGATATTTTCTCCTACTTTGGCGATAGTCTCGTCAATGATATCTTTAATGGTCTTGTCCGGGTCTTTAATATATAGCTGAAGAAGCAGGCAAACTTCCTGTGGTTCTACATCAGCTCCTTCAGGTATTTCTTCTTCAGAGATAAACTGGGGGGATAGTGCCGCCACCTGCATTGCCAGGCAGTGAGCCAGCTCCTTAAACTCATCGGTGCGAGCTACAAAGTCAGTCTCGCAGTTCAACTCCACCATAGCCCCAATGCGCCCGGCGGTATGGATATAGGCTTCAACCAGCCCCTGACTGGTAGCGCGCTCCGCCTTTTTCTGTGCCTTGAGCAGCCCCTTCTCTTTCAGAGTCTGGAGCGCCTTTTCCATATCCCCGTCACAGCCAAGCAGAGCACTCCGACAATCCATGATGCCGGCTCCGCACTGGTCTCTTAGCTCCTTTATCATCTCCGTCGAGATTTGCAAATTCTCCTCCTTATTCCTCATCAGGTGTGAAAATCAGCGGTTCGGCGTATTCTAGGGCTTCAGCTTCGGCCTCGCCCTCGCCCTCTTCCTCACCTACCCCGGCCTGAACTGCGGTTATGCCGGCTTTACCTTCAATAACGGCGTCGGCCATCTTACTGCAGATTAGCCTGATGGCTCGAATGGCATCATCATTGGCCGGAATAGGATGGTCGATCTCATCGGGGTTACAATTAGTGTCCACGATGGCAACTACCGGTATTCCCATGCGCTTGGCTTCGGCGAGAGCAATCCTCTCTTTAGTAGGGTCGACAATGAACAGGGCACTGGGCAAGGCGGTCATTTCCTTAAAACCACCCATCTGCCGGTTCATACGTTCCATCTTCTCGCTAAGCTTCAGGACCTCCTTCTTGGACAGGCGCCCGAACTCTCCTCTGGCTTGCTGGTCTTCCAAACGTACCAACTGGTCAACGCGGGCCTGAATTGTAGAAAAATTGGTCAGCATCCCCCCCAGCCAGCGCAGATTGACATAGTACATTTCGCAGCGCATAGCTTCTTCTTGCACCGACTCTTGCGCCTGCTTCTTGGTGCCGACGAAGAGAATTGTGCCACCTTCGGCTATCACCTCCTGGACAAAAGCGCAGGCTTTGTCGAGCATGACCACTGTTTTTTCCAGGTCAATTATATGAATGCCATTGCGCTTGGTGAAGATGTAACCTTTCATACGGGGGTGCCAACGTCCGGTCTGATGCCCGAAGTGAGCGCCGGCTTCTAGCAGTTGCTTGATAGTTACTGTATCTGGCAAGTTACTTGACCTCCCATAGTATATTAATCAGAAGTGTCAGGATTCTGGTCTTTAGCATTATAGCATACCTCATTGCAAGGTAGCAACGGGCTCAGGTCTGGCACTGAGCGGCTCTCCTCTGTTTCGGTTAATACACAAAACTTGACAATTTATGCAGCACTATTTATAATTCGGTCACAAAAATATATAGTATTTAGGGTATTAACATGTTTATCTTTTTCATGATATTGGCACTCATATTTCTCATCGCTGGCGGTATTGGACTCTTCTATACCAACTTAAACTTTGCTTCAGGCAGTCATTACTGGATTTATGGAAATCTTACTTTTGGAACATTCACCATTGTGGGAATAGCGGCAATAATTTTCCTGGCCCTCTTCAACACCGAGTTTGAGTAAACCCCTCGCTACATGTCGTAACCGTGCCGGATGCACCCTCAGAGCAGCAGCCGGTGAACTCCAAGCTAGACAGGCAGAGGGGTATCGGTTTATAATAATCAAGTTAGGGATGATTAAAAGCGATGCCAGTTCTTTACATTGTAGCTACCCCGATTGGAAACCTTGAGGATATCTCCCAGCGCGCTCTTAGCGTGCTGCGAGAGGTGAAGCTTATTGCCGCCGAAGATACACGCAAGACAAGGCGCCTCCTCACTGCTTACAATATTAAGACACCTATGACAAGCTATTATGAGCACAATAAGCAGACCAAACTGGACTATATCATGGGTTGCCTGAGAGAAGGCGATGTAGCGCTGGTTTCCGAGGCGGGGATGCCGGGGATATCCGACCCTGGCTATGAACTGGTTGTGGCCGCCAGCCAGCGAGGTATTTCGGTTGTCCCCGTGCCCGGGCCTTCGGCGATAACCACGGCGCTGGCTATTTCGGGACTGCCCACCGACAGGTTCACCTACATTGGGTTTTTACCCCATAAGGCTAATGCCCGGCGGTGCCTTCTGGAATCAGTGGCTGATGAAATTGGCACTATCATCGCTCTGGAGTCACCCCATCGGATGCTGGCGGCACTGAATGACATACTGCTTACCCTTGGTGACAGAAGGCTCGCTGTTTGCCGCGAGCTTACCAAGTTCCATGAGGAGGTCTTTCGGGGGACGGTGAGTGGGGCGATAAAGCACTTCACGGAGCCCAGGGGGGAATTTACCCTGGTGATTGAAGGCAAGGGGACGAAGGGTAAGCCGCAGTTGACGGAAGATATAGAGAGGCAGCTACACCAGATGTATCTGTCAGGGACCACTATCAAAGAGGCAATAGCCATCGTATCCGGGGAGACGGGGCTGTCGAGGAAAGAGCTCTATCAAGCATGGCTCAGATTAGATAAGGTTTGGGATAGAAGGGATTCGTGCCAAAACCTTGAGAGGAGTTAATAAATGCGCCGTGGCTGTATATCTATAGGTGATATAAAATGTGATGAGTGCCATCAAGCCATCCCATATCCTAACCGCTATCTGTGTGTTGATGAGAAGGACGGTGTTGAGGATGAGGATGGTGAGACCCTGCGCTATTGCGTTGAGTGCTGCCTGAAGAAGGGCTATGCCCATTATAAAGAAGAAAAAGGTGAGCAAGTGCTCACCTTTTTCTAGGAAAGCCAGTTTGTCCTTTTTCAAGGCACAGAGTATGAGTGAGAGGATTTTTATCGGTGTAGCCTGGCCTTATGCCAATGGTTCGCTGCACCTGGGACAGATAGCCGGAGCCTATCTACCGGCGGATATCTTTGCCCGTTACCACCGCACTAAAGGAAACGAAGTGTTAATGGTATCGGGCTCGGACCAGCACGGCACACCGATAACCATCAAAGCCGAACAGGAGGGAAAGACCCCTGGCGAAATAGCGGCCTTTTACCAGCAGCATTTTCTTGAGTCATGGCAGCAGCTTGGTATTTCTTTTGACCTGTTCACTACGACTGGCACCAACAATCATGCCAGCGTCGCCCAGGATATATTCCGCACCCTCAATGGGAAAGGCTACATCTATAAAGACACCGTATCACAACCGCTGTGCCCTCAGTGCCAGCGCTTCCTGCCTGACCGCTATATTGAGGGCAACTGCCCTTACTGCCATGCTCCCGGGGCACGGGGTGACCAGTGCGATGAATGCGGTAAGCCGATGAACTCCACGGAACTGGTTGCCCCCCGCTGCCGAATATGCGGCACCACCCCCACTTTTAAAGATTCGGAGCACTTTTTTCTGAAACTGAGTGCTTTTCAGGACAGGCTCTCAGACTGGGTCAGTCTGCAGGGACAATGGAGAGCCAATGTTTACGGTCTTACACAGCGTTACTTGAAAGAAGGGCTGAGGGACAGGGCGATAACTCGTGACATAGACTGGGGGGTGCCCGTGCCGGTGGCTGGCTTTGAAAACAAGCGCCTCTACGTATGGTTTGAAGCTGTTATCGGCTACCTTTCGGCGTCCAAGGAGTGGGCAAAAGGGGATGAGAAGAAGTGGCGCCCCTTCTGGCAGGGTGACGGGGTGAAGAGCTATTATTTTATCGGCAAGGATAACATCCCCTTTCATACCCTTATCTGGCCGGCAATGCTGATGGGCTACGGAGACCTGAATCTTCCCTATGACGTGCCCGCCAATGAGTTTTTGACCATTGAGGGCAGAAAGCTCTCCACCAGTAAGAACTGGGCGGTCTGGCTGCCGGACTACCTCTCTCGCTACGACCCCGACCCGCTGCGTTATCTGCTTTCCATAAACATGCCGGAAACCAGCGACACCGATTTTTCCTGGCGCGAGTTTGTCCGCCGCAACAATGACGAGCTGGTGGCCACCTATGGCAACCTGGTCAACCGGGTGCTTACCTTCGTCTATAAGAACTTTGACGGCTGCGTGCCGGAGCCTGTAGCATTGAGTGACCCTGATAAGAGCATTATTGAGAATGCTGATTCTCATCTCGGTCAGACGGGTGAGCTTCTCTCCAGGTGTAGCTTTAAGCAGGCAATAATGACGGCTATGTCAATAGCGCATGAGGCAAACCGCTACCTTGATGAAAAGTCACCATGGAAAGTAATCAAGGAAGACCGGCAGTCGGCAGCCAACTCGCTGTATGTGGCGCTTTGCGTGATTTCACAGTTAAAAACAATGCTGTATCCCTTCCTGCCTTTCAGTTCCCAGAAGGTACATGAATATCTCGGTTTTGATGGTAGTATAGAAAAATGTGGCTGGCAGTGGCAGGATTTACCGCCGGGGCAGAGGTTGTGGGAGCCAAAGCCCTTATTCTCCAAACTGGATAATAGCCTGATAGAAGAGGAGACCAAGCGCATTGGAACTTAGCCAGATTTACGCATCTATTCAGGATGATTTGGATAAAGTAAAGGACAGGCTGAGGTCAATCAGCCGGGTTGACTTTCCCTGGCTTTCGGAGCAGCTGGGCTACGTGGTGAAGGAGACGGGCAAGGGAATACGGCCGGCACTCACTCTCTTGTCCGGCAAGTTTTATAATTACGACCTCACCTATCTCTTGCCTATGGCTGTTTCCGTTGAGCTGATGCACACCGCCACACTGGTTCACGATGATGCTATTGACAAGTCCGTAGTTCGCCGGGGTCAGCCCACGATTAACCGTATATGGGGCGATGAGATAGCGGTGCTCATGGGGGATTACCTGTTTGCCAAGGCGGGTGAGTTTGTGGCTGACACGCAGACGCCGCGGGTAGTCAAGCTCTTTTCACAAACCCTGGGGACTATTTCCAGCGGCGAGATAGGTCAATTCCTCGGTGCTTTCAAGCTGGAGCAGAATCGTGAGGACTACTTCCATCGTATATATGGTAAGACTGCCGCCCTGTTTGCCCTGGCTACGGAGTCGGGGGCCATTTTGAGTAAGGCACCGGAGGAGTCGGTGGCCGCTCTGAGGGAGTACGGTGGTAACCTCGGCATCGCCTTCCAGATTGTGGATGATGTCCTGGACTTTACCAGCACCGAGGCAATCATGGGTAAGCCGGTAGGCTCGGATTTAACTCAGGGCACCCTAACTCTGCCGGCAATGCTCCTCGTAGAGCGCTACCCTGAGGACAACCCGGTAAAGAGGTTATTTGAGACCGGTGACAAAAAGCATGTAGAAGCGGCAATTGAAATGGTACGTGATTCATCAATCATTGAGGATTGCTATGAGATTGCCTCAGAGTATTGCGCAAAGGCCTGCCGCAATCTTGACGTGCTGCCGCAAAATGCCAATCGTCAGGCATTAGTAGATCTGACCGAGTATGTCATAAAGCAGGGAGTATAGCTGGTGTGGCTCTCACCGGTGCCTTTAGTCCGTGGCATAAACACTGCCGTCCTTATAGGTTTCCCTCTTCTTGGTCGGTAGTGCCTGTTTGAACCGGTCGATAGCGTGCTGACAGGCGGCAAAGCCTTCACTGCGGTGAGCCGAAGCTACCGCTACCACCAGATTGATATCCCCCACCTTTAGTTTGCCCACTCTGTGGTGTATAGATACATTATTTACCGGCCATTTTTGTTTGATTTCGCTGGCTATCTCGCGTAATTTATCCTCGGCTTTCCCGTTGGCGTCCTGGTACTCTACCGAGAGAACCGGTTTGCCATTTGAATTGTCGCGAATCAACCCGACATAGGTTGTCACACAGCCGCTGTCAGCAGTTTTAGTCTCTTTGACCACAAGTTCGGGGGAGATAGGCTTTTCGGTAATCTTAATCATATTAACCCCCTTTACTTCTCTGCATATATTTAAGGGCGGTCTTTATGGAGAGCAGGTCCTAGCCAGTTGCTGGCTCCGGGGTTTTCAGGCAACTTTGGTACATGTTTAATCAGGCGTGGCCGGAGTCTGTTTCGGGACAAGGCGGGGCACTGCAGGAGCCTTTTTGAGCTTTGGTGTCTTTTCAGCTTCAGTTGCCGGCTTTATCCTCGCCAGCTTAGTAGTTTTCCTGACTTTCCTTTTTGGTTTGGGAGGGCCAAGTTCATTAAATACCTTTTCCAGCTCTTCGCCCTCAAGAGTCTCCTGGGCAATAAGATTCTTGGCGAGCAGTTCCAGTTTTGACTTATTTCCGGTCAGGATTTTCCTGGCGGTTTCACGGGCTTCTTGAATGGCCTTGCTGACTTCATCATCGATTGCGTCGGCTACCTTGTCACCATAATCTTTTTGCTCGGAGATTTCACGGCCGAGGAAGACCAGTTCCTCCTTACGCCCAAAGGTCCGTGGCCCGAGCTTATCACTCATGCCAAAGCTGGTGACCATTGCCCGGGCCAGCTTGGTGGCTCGTTCAATATCATTCTGAGCCCCGGTGGTCATTTCATTGAAGACCAGGTCTTCAGCAGTAAGACCGCCAAGTAAAGTAGCCAGCATATCCTTAATCTGAGAAAGTGTGGTGAGGTAGCGGTCTTCAATTGGAAGCTGTCTGGTATGACCGAGCGACATACCACGCGCTACTATGGAGATTTTGTGTACCGGGTCGGCATTGGGCAGCATACGTGCCACGATGGCATGTCCGGCTTCATGATAGGCAATGACTTCCTTCTCCTTGGGACTTATCTTGCGGCTCTTCCTCTCCGGACCGGCAATAACACGTTCCGCAGATTCATCCAGCTCCTCCATACCAATGGCTTTTTTGTTCCGCCTCGCCGATAGAATAGCCGCCTCATTGACCAGATTGGCCAGGTCAGCCCCGCTGAAACCGACTGTTCCTTTGGCCAACACCTCCAGATTGACTTCCTTGGCAAGTGGCTTCCCGTTGGTATGGACTTTAAGGATTGCCAGCCGCCCGTTAATATCTGGCTGGTCCAGGATTACCCGCCGGTCAAAGCGACCGGGGCGAAGTAGAGCCGGGTCAAGTATATCAGGCCGGTTGGTAGCGGCAACAACAATTACGCTGGTGCTGGTGTCAAAGCCATCCATTTCTACCAGAATTTGATTAAGTGTTTGCTCGCGCTCATCATGGCTGCCGCCCAGCCCGGAACCGCGCTGGCGGCCGACGGCATCAATCTCATCGATGAAGATGATACACGGTGTATTGCGCTTGGCCTGGTCAAAGAGGTCACGTACCCTGGAAGCACCGACACCGACAAACATCTCAACAAACTCACTGCCACTGATGGAGAAGAAAGGAACATCAGCCTCACCGGCTACTGCCCGTGCCAGTAGTGTCTTGCCGGTACCGGGCGGGCCTATCAGCAATACACCCTTCGGGATGCGGGCTCCTAAAGACTGGAACTTCTCTCGCGACTTGAGGAATTCTACCACTTCCTGCATATCCTGCTTTGCTTCCTCTACCCCGGCTACATCATCAAAGGTCACCGTAGTCCGGTTGGCCGGGAAAAGCCGGGCCCGGCTACGACCGAAACTCATTGCCTGGCTATTAGCCCCTTTTGCCTGGCGGAACAGGAAGAAAAACAGGAAGATTAACAGCAAAAAAGGCACGACGTTAATCAGCCAGCCCCAGCCAAGCCCTGAAGACTTAACCTTAACGACTACCCCCTCAAAGTTGAGACCTTCAATATCATATATGCTGGCATAGCTTTCCTTATAGGCTTTCAGTTCCTCGCCATCAACTGCTGTCACCAGCAATGATTCTTCTCCGACCTCAATCTCCGCTATTTCCTGATTCTGTGACATGACGATGATTTCACTCAGCGGCACTTCTTTAGGTTTATCAGCGCCCGGCATGAGGAGGGAGAAGAGGATAATAGCCGCTACCAAGATAACGATATATATTAAACCATTACGCTTCCAGCTTGATTGCATACCTTACCCCTGATAGTTGAACTATCTTTATACTAATATAGTATACCACAAAAATAATAGTCAATGGGGAAAGACTTGGGGTTCGGTTCTGTTTTGGTTGTTTTGGTAGCTTACTCTCATCCCATTAGTATTTTACAATCCTCCTCCTTAGACCGTCTCCGGTGCCCCAAATTGACACCATGTGATGAACACCCCTAAAATGTAATGGATATTAAGTAGAGAGGTAAGATATTGTATCGAAAAACCACCTTGGACAACGGGCTGCGACTGGTTACCGCCACCATGCCCCACACTCGCTCGGTATCCATCGGCTTCTTTATCGGTGCCGGCTCCAGATATGAGACTGAAGGGCAGGCTGGCATCTCGCATTTTATTGAGCACCTTTGCTTTAAGGGTACCTCAAAGCGGCCCACCGCTACGGAAATTAGTGCGGTGGTGGAGGGTGTGGGGGGCTTCCTCAACGGGGGTACTGATAAGGAATTAACTGTCTACTGGTGTAAGGTGGCACAGCCGCACTTTGCCGTTGCCCTCGAAGTGCTGGCGGATATGCTCCTTAACTCCAAATTTGACCCGACCGAAATAGAAAAAGAACGCCAGGTCATCATTGAAGAGATTAATATGTGCCTGGACTCCCCGTCACAGCGGGTGGCGATGCTCATTGACGAGTTGCTGTGGCCCGGGCATCCCCTGGGACGCGATATAGCCGGCAGCAAAGAATCCGTTACCGCTACCACCAGGGATATGATGCTTGACTACCTGACAAAGCAATATCGGCCCGGCAATACCGTGCTGGCTATTGCCGGTGATTTCCGGCATCAGGAGGTAGTAAGCATGGTCAACCAGGTAACCGCCAGCTGGTCTAACCACAAGCCTCAGTCCGGGTATGACGCTTACCAGAAGAAACTGGCTCGCCGACTTCTGATTGAGCCCCGCGATACCGAGCAATCCCAGCTGTGCCTGGCATTGCCCGGACTGTCGGTTTCTCACCCCGAGCGCTTCAAGCTTGACATGCTTAATGTTATCCTGGGTGAGGGAATGAGCAGTCGCTTATTTACGGAAATCCGTGATAAACTTGGTCTGGCTTATAGTATCCAGAGCTTCGTTGAGCACTTCCTTGATACCGGCTCGATTGCTGTCTCGGCTGGGGTGGACACCAAAAACCTGCGAGTAGCCATAAGGGCTATCCTTAAAGAGCTTTCCAGGCTTAAGGAAGCGATTCCCGAATCGGAGCTGGCCAAGGCTAAGGAATTGTTTAAGGGCCGTCTCTTACTGCGCCTTGAGGACAGCCGTAGCGTCGCTGGCTGGATGGGTGGGCAGGAGATTCTCACCGGAGACATCCTCAGCGTTGACCAGGTAATCGCCATCATTGATGCCATTACCGCTGAGGAACTTCAACGGCTGGCTGAGGAACTATTGGTAGGCGAGCAGCTTCGCCTGGCTGTAGTAGGGCCGGTTAAGCCGGATGAGCCGCTGGAAGATCTGCTGAAGCTATAAAATGCTTCTTTTCCTCGTATTATTTCCCGTCTGGCGGTGATGAGTCTTTATCGTAGTAGCTGCAATTCTCACGGACACATTCCCGGTTACGCCCGACATAACTACACCGAATCATCTGCCCCTTGTCCAGGTTGATGCCCATCCGGTCATGCAGGAAGTCGGCTGCCACTTCCAGTGCCATGCGGCTGGCCCTTTTGCAGCAGCGGGGATGCTCGTCCAGCATCCGGCTCAGAGCGAGCATAGTTGCCTCGTTAGACAGCTTCCGGGTTTTCCCTGTCAGCGGCGTTGCCCCGGTGAGGATGCTAATGGCGGTGCCAACCCCGATAGCGGCGCCGCAGACTCCGTGAGAGCCACACCACCCCCCGGGTACCTCGCTGCCCCTGGCTAGCGCCTTCTCCACGGCTCCTTCGGGGATGGGGTAACCCGCATTTTTCGCTGCCGCCACAATGATAGCCGGTACCATGGCATGGTGCTCCGGACCGTGCATCGGCACTGAGGGGTGGGACATAACGGTTTCAAGTATATCGCTGGGGGAGGTGACAGTGGTAGAGTTCAGCACCTCTCGCAGGACATCGAGAGCCTCGTGCCTGTGGCAGTCGTCACAGACATAATGCCCCTTCGGGCAGTATATCAGGGTGTTATGTTTCTCACCGCAGAAAGCACAGCGCCTTGAGACTGTCTCAGTTCCGTAGATAAGAGGCTGCCCGCATACCCCGCAGTTTTCCTGAGATTTTATTTCGTGTTTCATCTTATACCCTTCTAATACAAGTATAGAAGGTGCTTCATCACGGGGTCAATTACTATTGTCACAAAAAGCACAAAAAATAGCCGCAGTCCGAAGACCACGGCTATTTATGATACTAAATTGGGGGGCGAATTACATCATACCGCCCATGCCGCCCATACCGTCCATACCGCCGCCTGGCATACCCATCGGTTTCTCCTTCTCCGGTATATCGGAAACCAGCGACTCCGTAACCAGAACCATGACGGCGATGCTGGCAGCATTCTCCAGTCCGGTCCTTACCACCTTGGTCGGGTCAATAATGCCCTTCTTCACCATATCGCCGAACTCATCGGCTTCGGCATCATAGCCGACTCCCGCCGGGCTCTTTCTCACGGTATCCACTATCACCGACCCGTCCTTGCCAGCGTTATCGGCAATCCAGCGCAGCGGTTCGGTGACTGCCTTTTTAACAACATCAACACCGGTTGCTTCGTCTCCTTCCAACTTTAGATTGTCCAGAGCCGGGAGCGCGCTGAGCAGGCCGACACCGCCACCGGGCAGAATACCTTCCTCTACGGCTGCCCGTGTCGCTGACAATGCATCCTCAACACGTTGCTTCTTCTCTTTAAGCTCAACCTCAGTGGAGGCACCCACCTTAATTACCGCTACCCCGCCTACCAGTTTGGCCTGCCTCTCCTGGAGTTTCTCACGGTCAAAGTCAGAGGTGGTCTCCTCTATCTGGGCCTTAATCTGTTTGATTCTCGCTTTAATATCGTCCTCTGAGCCTTTGCCCTCAACGACAGTAGTGTTGTCCTTATCGGATGTTACCCGGCGGGCTCTGCCCAGGTCTTCCACAGTAACCGAATCCAGTTTCCGTCCTACCTCTTCGGAGATAACCTTACCGCCGGTAAGGATGGCCATGTCTTCCAGCATTGCCTTGCGCCGGTCACCAAAACCGGGCGCCTTGACAGCCAGAACATTAATTGTCCCCCGTAGCTTATTGACCACCAGAGTTGCCAGAGCCTCGCCATCAATATCCTCGGCAACAACGAGCAGGTTCTTGGAAACTTGAAGAATCTTTTCCAGAGCCGGCAGCAGGTCAGATACCGCCGAGACTTTCTTGTCGGTAATAAGGATATATGGCTCTTCAATCTCCGCTTCCATACGCTCCGCATTGGTTACGAAATAGGGGCTGATGTAACCACGGTCAAACTGCATGCCCTCTACATACTCTATCTCATATTTTGTACCCTTGGACTCTTCAACGGTGATAACGCCGTCCTTGCCTACCTTCTCCATAACCTCGGCGAGCAAATCTCCAATCTCCTTGTCTTTGGCGGTTATAGTGCCGACCTGAGCAATCTGCTCTTTATCCTTTACCTCGGTAGAAGCCTTTTTCAGTTCCTCGACGATGGCGGCGGTTGCCTTCTGAATGCCTCTCTTTAGTGCCATGGAATCGGCGCCGGCGGCCACATTCTTAAAGCCTCCGGAAACAATAGCGTGTGCCAGAATAGTTGACGTAGTTGTACCGTCACCGCAGGCATCGTTGGTCTTGCTGGCGGCTTCCTTGACCAGTTGCACGCCCATATTCTCAAACGGGTCTGGGAGCTCAATGTCCTTGGCAATAGTGACCCCGTCATCAATTACCGATGGAGCACCCCATTTTTTATCCAGCGCCACGCAATGCCCCTTGGGACCCAGGGTTACTTTGACCGCATCCGCCAGAGCATCTATTCCCTTCTTCAGGGAGTGTCTTACGTCTTCACCAAAAATAATCTGTTTTGCCATTTTCTGCCTCCTTACATACTACCCTTATTATTTAGTCTTCTTCGCCATAATATCGCTTTCACGCAAAATCATCAGCTCTTCACCGTCAATCTTAATTTCCATACCCCCGTATTTAGCATAAATTACCGTATCGCCCACCTTAATGTCCATCACTATCCTTTTCCCATCCTCAGACATCTTGCCCGGACCAATGGCAATAACCTCTCCTTCCTGGGGTTTTTCCTTGGCTGTATCCGGAATGTAGATTCCAGACTTGGTCATCTCTTCCTTTTCAATCGGTTTAACCAGTACCCGGTCAGCCAGCGGTTGCAAATTAACTGCCATACCATGCCTCCTTTATCGATTTAGCCAGTCTTTACCAGTAACGTTTGTTAGCACTCTCGGGGTGAGAGTGCTAACACCTACATAATACCGCAGATGAAGATTCGCCGCAACTCCATATATAGCTATTTACAGACAGCGACAATAGTTGGAAACATATATACTAGCGTAAACTCTCAATATCTCCAGAAATTGAATAATATGTGGAGTATATTTGAATATTCAAAGGTGCTATTTAGTATTTGGCAACCCAACCCCTGTGGGCTTACGCTCCTATAAGACACCCCGATTTAGGGATTTTTTCTTACTCCTTCCGTGGGGGTGGTGGGGGCAAACTACGGGTTAAGCAGAGGATGATACGGGGGTGGCTTGGGTGGGAATAGATATCTCAGAGGGGTCGGGGGTCAGGAGAAAAGGATTAAGCCTCTTCACTCTATGTGAACTGCCCGGCAACAAAATCGGGTACAGCTACAGTGCCGAGAAGAATCGGTTTCTGATGGCAGTCACTACCGCCGGTTATGAGCAGGCTGCGCTTCCGGCAAAATTCCGTGTAGTGAGCGGTGGTTTCGGTGGCGCTTCTGGAATGCCAGCATTCGATGCCATCAATGTAGCCCAGCATGTATGCCTCAATAATCCTCGTCTGCTCATGCAAATCGGGTGTCAGGCTCACCAGTGAGGTGCCATTCGGGTCATTGGGGTGTGCCAGGACAATCACACCACCGGCATTCCTTACCAGTGCCGAGGCTTCGTCAATCGAGAGCGGGTATTTGGGCGCATCGCACCTGACCAGGTATTTATCGAAGGCTTCCTGCCTGTTGCCGACGATTCCCCGGGCTATCAAATAATCAGCGATGTGGGGGCGGCCCAGGGTGCCATCGACACCTGCCTGTATCTCCTCCAGGTCTTGCTCGGTAAAACTGGGAATATTCTCTTTATCAAGCTCAACATTCAGCTTTTCCAGAATCTGCTTCGCCCTGGTTTCCCGGTGCTCCCGCATTAGTTGCAGCTTATTATTTAATGCCCGGTTGCTGATATCAAAACGGTATCCCAGAAAATCCAGCGAGACGGATTTACTGCCGGGGTAGCTGAAGGTCACATTTAGTTCCACTCCGGGGATGTAAGCTATTTCGTAATCTTTAGCCAGGGCGATGGCTCTTGGTTGAGCCTCAATAGAATCGTGGTCGGTTATGGATATTAAGTCGAGATTTCTTTTCCGTGCTTCCTTGAAGACATCCTCAACGGAGAGATTGCCATCCGAGCCGGTCCTGGTATGGATGTGCAGGTCTATCTTCATGCCGCTTCGCTCTACCTCTTTTCTGCGCCGGTGATATACCAGTCTCCGGGCGGGTCATGTGAGGTGTCAACTATAAGGTGGACGATATCAAGGACGGGATGCTGGTTTTTCAGGTCGTCTAAATCTACGGCTTCAAACCGCTTTTTATTGTTGAGGTAAGCCTGCTCGGTCAGGGCGTTTGATACGTACTCTTCCCTGGTACGTGCCAGTATCCGCCCGATGGATACCTCCTGGGGGCAGTCGGTTTGCAGGATGATGAAGGTTACGTTGTGTTTGGCGGCTATGGCTGCCGCCCTCTGTCGCAAAGACTGCGTGACGAAGGTAGCGTCAAGGATGATGCAATCACTGCCGTTTAAGGCTTCATCCGCCTGCCGGAACATCTCGTCATAGACCTGTGTTCGCTTGTCCATGTTGGCGGCGACCTTCTCGTCAAAGACGTCCTCGTTTTTCAGTACCTCCAGCCGAATCAGGTCGGTGCGCAGGAGCTTACAGCCCTTGATTTTGGCAACTTCCTCGGTTGTTTCCGTCTTCCAGGTACCGGGGAGGCCGCAGGCGATAAGCAAAAAGCCGAGCTTCAATTCGGCTTCGATAAAATTGGCAAACGGTTCTTTCAATTTACGGCCTCCTTAAGTGCCTTTCATATACGATTCCGCCAGCTCAAAGTAGCTCCGGGCGGTAGTTAAAACCTTCTCCCTTTCCCCGGCGGAGATATACGGGTCGTCATAGTGGAAGCAGGCTACCTTGCCGCGCACGTACGCCCGGTAGCACTTGTAGAAATCAAGCAACTGCTTAAGCTCATCGTCACCGCTTTTCTCTACATAGGCAGCCACGAAGTCGCTGGACAGGTCGGCCCTTCCGTAGCGGTCCAAATCCATAGCCAGGAAGGCAACCTCCGAGGCGACATCGCAGTAGCGGAAGCGGTCATTAAATTCAATGCAGTCATAGATGCAGATGCCGTTCTGGAAACAGATGTGGGCAGCGTGGAGGTCGCCGTGGCAGTCCCTTATCCTGCCGTTGGAGACGCGCTTAGAAAACAGAGGCGCATTGGCTTTTATAAAACTCTCGGTATAAGCCTTGATGCGCTTAAAAGTGTCCCCGGAAATAATATTACCGATGTATTTCTCGGTCTGGGTGAAGTTCTCCGCGGCATTCTGGGTGACGGTATCAATGCCGCCGAAGGTATTGACAGTGGCGCCGGTCTCTGCCTTCTTGTGAAATTCGGCCAGTGTTGCCGCCACACTGGCTACCATTTCCGGCGTCAACCTGTTATTTGCCAGCAGGGCATCCATCATAGCTTCCTGAGGGAGACGGCGCATCTTTACCGCATACTCTTCGATCTCACCATTACCGCCGATACAGATATGCCCGTTATCACTGGTTACCGGCACCACATCCAGGTAGGTATCCGGGCAGAGCCGCCGGTT
>Ga0180432_10006195_pt1 | contig 15628 bp, 16 predicted proteins | sample SS_ome_10_FD_132414 | JGI IMG/M metagenome (GOLD analysis project Ga0180432, IMG submission 132414) | Hypersaline lake sediment archaeal communities from the Salton Sea, California, USA - SS_1_MS_2 metaG | ecosystem: Environmental > Aquatic > Non-marine Saline and Alkaline > Hypersaline >... | reverse complement strand
TTCTCCGTTTAACGCCCGAGGGACGAAGCCTAATGGTGTTTTGGTGAAAGTGGATGGCGACAATAAATCATGGACTGAAACACACCCCGGCGCGATCTTTGTTTCCGACGAATGGGATGGTGACAATTTCAAGGAGTGGTTCGATAAGCTCCCTGACGTCACTTCACTGGACGTCGGCAGTACGTATGTACTTGTTGCTCCAAACGGACAGGGAACGAGTGTGTTCGAAGTGGAGAAGACTCTACCGGCCGAAGGCGACGAAAAATGCTACGAGGTCGAGTGGCGCAACCGTTACGGTTCCCGCCGACCCGATCATCTGCCCCCAGTTGCCGCACGCGGGTATGAGTACGACAATGATTGCTCGGGGGCAGACTCAGTTATGCTGAACCGCATCAAGGGATCGCGGTTCGTGTCACGACTTTGCTGCCTGTACGTACCTGATGGCGCAAAGGCCGTCAAGATAGCAGGACCTGAAACCTGCGAAGAGTGTGGCAAGACTGCCGGGCGTTGTTGCTGTGCGCCGCGATGCTGCGAAGTTGCGGAGTCAAGTAAGACGCCGGCGCTGCGGCCCGGCAGTCATGTTGACCTGCAGCTCGGCATCTACAAGACGTCGGAAGAGCTGCGCGTCTTCAACAACGGTAGTGAGGCGGTCGTCGACGGCAATCGTATGTCGCCGTTGAGTGCAATTGTGCATTTGGTGCGTGACTACGGTTTGCGCGAAAAGACGGCGAGGGATCTGCTCAAGGAAGCGGAACTGCGCCGCGGCGTGAAGTGCCGCATCAAAATTGCGCAGCCGTATCAAGAACTGGGCTACCCACCGGCCGCGCCAACGTTCCCAGAGCCGTATTCAGGTACAGACTATGTGATGGGCAGCCAGACGCCGACGACGTTTGGCCCGGATGTACAAGAAGTGCCCGTTACAGGCATGGAAGGTACCCATCGATCGCGTCAGCCGTTGATGAACGAGCCGCCGCAACCGTTTCTTGCACAGCAAGTACAGGATGCTGCGCAGACTGGGCAGAAAGAAGTGCTGGACACTTCGTTGCTGTCCAACCTACTCAAGGGCACGCAGAACGAGACGCTGATCGATAAACACCTGTCAAACCTCATGAAAGGTCTCGACAGCCTCGGGCGCCTACTGTTCAATATGTACTGGCACCACGACAAGTTTGAGGACCGATACGGCGGAAATAACCTGCCGGACATGACCGACGCGATGCGCAATGCGTTCGAATCCCTTGGTGACGTCACCTTGGAACTCAAGCAAAAGACCGTCGAGCCCTATCCAGACGAGGGTGTGGATATCGATCTCGGCGAAGGCGAAATGTAGAGGTTAACCTAAATGCACATCTACAAACGAGAATTGACTGAGTCCCAAGGCACTCAACTCATATTGCCTGCGGGCGAAGCCAACCAATGCTGGAAAATTGGCTTTCCACAAGAAGGCCAGATCACGCGCTTGATTCTGAAACAGTCGGCTGGCGACGCTGCGGCGTTGACGGTCAATCTGTATGACAGAGGCGTGTGTGATGTCGGCAGTGGCAACTCCGTATCGATCGAGTCCGCGGATCCTATGACACAGGATCTGGCCAAGATTATTCCGACGCAAACCGTACTTGCCGGCGAAACGCTCGAATTGCGGCAACACGACCCAACACATGGCGGGCCGTGGAGCTACCGTAATCGCGAGGGCTCGTTCACGGTGCCTATCCGGGCTGTGTACCTGCAAGTGATAGTCGACGACAACCCAAACGGCATGGAATTCGAGTTCGCGCTCGAGGCCGAGGTTGGCAACGAGGCTTAACCAATTTTGTTCAGCTGATCAAATTTCGGACTGTTTTGAATGTAGGACTGGTTACCGATTGCGCTGCGTAACAGGCGTGGTGCACAGCGCGATTCGGCCCTAGAATGCAACTATACATCGAGGAGAGTGACAGCGGTGTCGATACTTGTAAATCGTCAAGATAACACGCGAAGACCAGCCGACTGGCGTTGGCAGCGCGCCTGTGAACTTGCAGATGGCGCGCGGTCCGTACGTGGACGTGATGACGATAACATCATGTTTGTCGCTAAATTCCGACGGCTCCTCGATCGGTGCCAGGATGATAACGACCGGCTGAATGTGCTTGATACGTATCCCGCGCTGTACGAAGCGTATGCGCTTTATGATGCCAGCGACGAGCCTACTGAGCATAAATGGGAGCTGGAAGCGCGCTTGCTAGCGCGCGAGCCGTTCGCCGATATCGAGGCGAAGATGGGTATCTCCCCAGAGACAACTGCCGCATATGAGCGGGTTTTCTTCGATGTAATCGATCGACTTGGGTCGCCTAGCCTGATTATTCATACGATAATCGGAAGAGCCGTGCAGATGGGCCTTGCGGAGCGGGAGTACGACTGCCTGTGGAAGCTGTTCGCGTATTGGCTAGGGGTGCCAGTATTGGATGTGCTTGTTTTCAAATTCAACAGCCCGCAGCATGTAGAGAGTCGCGACGGGCTGCGCGCGGCAATGCGCGATTTTTCCAAAGACACGCTGGATGTCAAGGCCAGCATAACCCTGTTGACGACGCCAACGAACTGGCAAACCAGAGAGCTGATCATGAATCTCTGGAAAGACTTGCTCGCAATGGAGTTACAGGCTGGCCAGGCAGGCGTTGGCACAGAAACATTCACGCAGAGCGTTGCCGCACTTACCGGCACCTTCGAGAACATGTTTGGGAAGCATTTGCCGGGCGTCGACGCCGAGATTGTAGGCAGAGCTGCAGTACTTGAGACTAGTGGTGTCAGGTTGCGGGCAGAAGAACTTGCAACGATCGGTTTGGGCAAAGAACCGCTCGGTCTCGAACATTTAGTTCAAAGCGCCAAATTTCCGGAACGAGGTGATACATGAGCATTTCGAGGCTAACCAAGGAGAGCGAGACGCGGATCCATTCCGCACTCTCGGAGGTTGCGGATCGCACTAGCCGCGGCGAGGCGCCCGACGACGCTATTGTTAAGGTAGCGACTGACAGGGGCATTTCTGCCGGCCACGTGCGCATGATGGTGCGTGCGTATAATAATGGTCGCTCGCTTGGCCATATTCGCAGCAACACCGAACTGGCAGAAAAAGCCGCGGCGTTTCCGCTGGCGGACGCAAGCGCTATTTTGGAGCGCATGTTCCCGTCAGAAGTGAAAACGGCGTCGGAGAAGGCAGCTGCAGTCGCTGTTTCGAGCGACTACAACATGTCGCCAGCAGGCTGGCTCGAGCGACGGGAGGCGGCTTCCAGGCGTGACACGCTAGTCAAGTCTGCGGCAGCGAAGGAACCGGCTGCTGAAACACCGGCATATCCGGAAGACCCCCGGCGGCTGGGTAAGGCTGCGCTTGCCGAGATCGGCAAGCTTCAACTGGAACATGAACGGCTCAAAGGCGACGCGATGAGCGCGTGCTACAAGGTCGCGGCCGATGTGAGCGCTGTTGGAGAGTACTTCCGACAACCGGGCGCCTACGACATCAACGAGGTACGCGTAAATGCCCGGGCGGCACTCGGTGCACCGGGCCACAAGCTGGTTGAGCACGCCACACGCATGTTCAAGATCGCGATGGCGGAGCCAAAACGATTCACGCACAGTGTCGACTGGACGCAGGCGCCGTATTCGCTCGTCAAGCAGGCGCTCGATACGATGGCTGATTTTGAACAAAAGCGCGCCACCCTGATTGCGTTCGAGCAAGAGCTGCCCGAAAAGCGAGCGGGGGCCCTGCGCCCTTTTTGCCAAACCCCCGAGAACGACGTGATCGTAGGCTCGGTATGGGACAATCGATCGTTGACTAAGGAAGCGATCGGCCTTGCCGGACTTACGTTGGCTGGTATTATGGGTCGCTCGGCCGGGGGTATGGCAGGTAAATTGGCACCAAAATCGAAGGAAGAGTTGGTGCAGGCGCAGATGGACAACCTAGCGAGCCCGTCGCACGAGGATAGCTTGCGGGCAATTCGTATGCAGACCATGATCCACGAGCTTATGTTGTCTGATCCTGTGATTAGTGGATATGACAAAGAGGCCGTGCTCGAAGCTTACAACCACTTGTCAGAAGTAGCGCCACGGGCGATGCAGACGCGTACGATGGCGCAAGCGCTGATCCGTAAGTATCTCGAGCAAGCGTCGGCGATCGATCCGTTTGATATCGACCAAGCGCTGGACGTCGAAAGCAAGCTGACCGATCGGGATATGCCCACACAGCTGATGGCTGCGCAGTCTCCCGGGGTCACCCGTGAAATGGGTCCGCCACAGAGCCGACCTAAGCCACAAGAGGCGCCGAAAAGCACGAACATCATCGATGAGATCATTGGGCAGCAGGGTGAGTACGCAAAAGAACATCCGGTACGATCTGAGCTGTTTAAGCGTAAGGACACGCCGGCGCCGAACACGGAACTCTACGATCGCGCGTAAGTATTCGCGTCTTTAGCATAGGGACTAAAGTAATGGATTACGACAACACAACGTACGAGGAGGCTAAGATGCAATTAGGCCTTACCGGTATGGACAAGGAAGCTGCGCCCGAATGGCTTGGTCAGCTTATTGAGAATATCAAGACGAAGCCAATGTGGCAGGCCGGTGCCGGCGCTGTCGGTGGCGCGGGCCTTGGTGCGTTGTCGTCATTGTGGCAGCCAAAGCGCAAGCGAAATACGCTAGGCCGCATGCTGACCGGCGGCTTGCTCGGCGGCCTTATTCCTGCGGGCTACCATGCGATGACCAATACGGTAGCCGACGACGCGGAAGAAGAAGGCAACATCATTAAGGAAATCAACACGGACACGGATACGTTGAATGGCCTGGCAGAGCCTTGGCACCAGCGGCTAATCAATGCCGGCAAGGGCGCGCTCGGAGGCGAGCACGACGTGACAGCTAATCTGGAGAGCCTGCCAGCTGTCGGCAGCGCGGTAGAGGACGTGCGCAGCATTGCAAGTGGCAATATGCCAGCGGGCAATTTTGTACCTGAAGCGATCGGGCTAGGTGCAGCTGCGGCTAAGCAACGCTACGTCAACGCAAAGCCTAGCAATCAGCTGCTTGGGACGAAGAATCGAATGATACGGCACAAAAACCCGCAGGTCAGTGGCGCTGTAAACGATCTGAATACAGCCGTGCAGGCCGAAGAGAAGTTTACGCAGAACCGCATTAACCAAAAACCGATAGTCGGACGAATGCAGGCTGGCTGGGATCGGCTGCGCGGGCGTTCGCCGGAGATGCGTGCGTTGACTGGCAAGGGGTCAAAACTGCCGAAGCCACAGAACTTCGACTACTGGCATTCGCAACACCGGGGCGGCCGCGGAGATGCTATGCGAGGCAAACCAGATGCCGGCGGTAAGGGCCGACTGCGCACGGCAGGAAGCACAGCGGCTACGGCGCTCTTGGCGGACTTGGCCGCGCGTGGCGTACACGATTGGTACACCGGCAATCACGAGACGCGCTTCCAAAACTTGCAGGCAGGCCTAGCTGAACGTATCAAACAGCAAAAAGCGGAACTCGCGAAGCTGCAAGAATCTAAGTAACAAGGAACACCCAATGGCACACGTCAAACTTATTACACCTGGTGCGCAGGACTTACACGGACCTACCGTCCAGGAAGTAAAAGTGCCACGCAGCGGTAAGTTGCGTGGGGCAGATCTGACTGAGTTCATGAAACGGGCGTCGGTGCAGTTCACCGATAAACTCGCGTCCATGAAGCTGCAGCCAGGTGAAGTGCCCGTACACTTGCTCGCGCTCGGAGCCGAAGAATACTACGGTTTCAATCGTAATGGTGACGGGTTCAAAGAAGCTGTGTGCCAGAAATGTCATCCGACATTTCAAAAGTATGCCCGCTGGTACCGCGACCATCAAAACAAGGACGTAGCGAAGGGGCGCGGCATCATCAAGGCGTCGGCATACAATGGGGAGATGAAGCGTGTTGAGCTAATCGTGGCGCTGAACGGCACCAAGGAGGCCGCTGACCGCAACGGTGGTCTGGTTGCCGATGAAGAGCTCGAGAAGCTCGCGCGAGGCGAAGATATCCCAGTTTCGATGGCCTGCCGGGTGTCGCATGACATTTGCTCAGGATGTGGAAACAAAGCAAAGAGCCGCGCAGAGTACTGCGGTCCAGAGATGTGCAAGTACGGCGGTTGTCGTGATAACCTAGCCAAGACGTTCGACGATGGGTCGACGCTGGGCGTGTACAACCCGGATCCTGCCTTTTTCGATATCTCGAAGGTCTTCCGTCCAGCCGACCGTATCGCGTATACTATTGGGATGGCAAAAGCAGCGGCCGATTATCAGACAATGCTGAAAAACGCAGGCGACCTTTATGGCGCTGATCGCAGTTCTGGTGCGTTGGCAGAGAAGCTAGGCGTCAGCGCACCGCTATGGCTGCTTGCCGCTGACGGGCCGTGGACCGATCCACGTATCGTGGGCCAACTCAAAATCGCGAACGACCTGATCAACATGGAACAGGCGATCGCCGCAGACGATCAGCCGGTTGCGCACGATCGGGCGTTTATTTCGAGTGTGCGGCCACTCTGTGCGGATACACCGGATATTCGTCAAGGGCCGTTCAAGTTGGCACACGTGGTGACAGCATTGGCAGCAGAAAAATGCCTGATGCCGTTGGACAGCTTCCTAGCGATGCTGACCGGCGATACGAACATCAAAACAGCGGCAGACCAAGTTGCGGAACGTCTGCCGGGTATTTTCACCAAATTGGCGGGGGATCCGACGCTCGAGAATGATCTGCGGAATAACCCGTATATGCCTGGGGGTCCGGCACCTAGGCGCATTAAGCACTGGGTGCTGAAGCATGCAGCCGAATGGTCATTGGATCGTAAGCAAATGATCCAACGCCTACAGCTGTCAACGCTTAGGTCTCCAGAGCCGCAGCAGCATCGTCGGCCTATGACGAAAATCGCCATGGTTGACAATGTGGATGAGTTGGCCAAGCAATATGCGCTATATCAGCTTGGATTCCTCCAAGCGAATGCGGCCGCTCCAGATGCAGAATTTTTGCAGGAACAGACCGTGAGGTCTAATTTTGTTCGTTAATGTGGTGCTGCCGTTGCAAGTAGGTGTTGACGGCAAGACTGCATTTATAACACAATGAACCACGACGGGTGTTTAATCAAAGCCCGAAGTTCAACGGAGGAATAGCATGACTACCAGTCTTTTTGATCGTGTTGCTGGTCTCGTCGAGGAGATTGGCGTCGAGAAGCAAGCCGCTGCCACGGAAAAGCAAGCCGAAACCGGTATTCCTGATCCAGGTGGCGCTGAGGGCGCAACGTCGCATCCGTCCAAGAAAACGGATGACGATCTGCAGCCGGCTTCTGAAGGTTTCCAATCCGCCGATAACGAGCGGATCGTCAAAGACCAGATTCCTGACACCGTCAACGCGAAGCCCGACGTGACGCCCGAAGGCGCGCCGAAGGCGACGGATGTGCAACAGGGTCAGGGCGTCGACAAGGCCAAGCCGACCGGCGAAGACTCTTCTACGGAAGAGGACTACAAAGGGAAGCTCGAAGGCGACAAGCGTGAAGGCGACCAGGGCGGCACCACGCATCCGGCGACGGGTGACTACGGTGAAAAGTATTCCGCGGACGTCATCGGCGCTATGAGCGACGAAGACCTGCTCAAGAGCGCTGCCGATCTCGGCAACGAACTGACGGCAGATCTTGCCAACGGGCACTTCTCACCTGAAACGCCGGCGACCAACAATACCGGTACCACTACGAAGGAAGCTGCTGAGGCTGGGCAGACGACTGCCGCGCAAGCCGGCAACCTTGGTACTGAGCTCGACAAGATCGCCAGTGACGTGGTGCAAGAACTCGTGAAGAGCGCCTATCATCAGGCCGACCTCGTATCGGACCACTTGGCCAAGAAGCTTTCGCTCCTGCAAAAGGAAGCGGAAGGCGAAGCCGAAGATCCCACGAGCGGTGTCGGTGAAGGCGAGGACCACGGTACCGAAGAAGGTCCCAGCGAAGGCGCCGCGCCTCTTGGTGGCGAAGAAGCACCGCCGGAGGGCGCCAATGAGCTGCTTGCCGCTATGGGCGGCGGCGGTGAAATGGGCGGCGAAATGGGCGGCATGCCCCCAGAAGCTGGCGGCATGGGCGGCGCACCCGAAGAAATGGGTGGCGTTCCGGAAGAAATGGGCGGCATGGGCGATGAGGCTGCGCTGCAGCAACTCGCTATGGCGCTTCTGGAAATGGGAATCGATCCTGCTCAACTGGCTGCGCTCGCCGCGCCTGAGGGGCAAAAGATCGCTTCTGCCGTGCAGGCACACAAGTCGTCTGGACGTTTTCAGTTCGAAGAAGCCAAGGAAGGTAGCGACAGCCGCAAGGTTCGTGACTACATGAAGGGCTTCGTTTCCGAGCTGCTCGCGCGCAGTCGCAATTAAGTTTCACCGAAAACCCTATTCCCACTCCATAGTGAAATAGGTTAATCTAGTGAGCATGGAGGTAAACATGTCCATCGACCCTAAGGCGCCAAAGGTGCTTGCACATCTTCGCGCCTCAAACGAAATCTCGAAGCGTCTCCAGAATCACCTGGAAAAGGACGCTGCGGATGCGGAGGCCGTGAAGGCCGCTGTCCCAGGCGCAATCGCTGCGCTGGAAGACAATGAGCGTATTTTCGGCCACCAGAAAGAAGCTGTCGCTGAGAAGATCGCTACGAGCCACTTGGCTTGTATCGAGCTGATCCGCGATCTGGCCAAACACCGTAATGCCAACGAGCTTGAAGCTATCGGCACTGCGGCTGGGCAGGAAAAGAAGGCTTCGGCAAGCCCGATCACAGGCGCGGCCGTCGCCGATTTCGACGAAACGGAATCGGGACAGGCCTTTAGTGATAAGCTGTTGGGCAATCGATAGCCCACTGGTTTTGAATGATCACGCCGTTTTACGACGGTATAACTAAGTCTTGACATTTTGGAGGTTAACGATGCCTGGTCAAGTCGCACAAATGTTCGAACAAGCTCTGGACGCCCTCAAGGGGTGGTTCCACCTGGCTGCTTTGGACAAGTCCGCGAAGCTTTCCAGCTCGCTCCTCGGTTCTACAACCGTTCCGGCTGGTCGTTGCGCTGCCATCGATGACAATGGTGAGTTTATCATCAATGTCTGCTTGGCAAACGCCGCTGCCATCACGAAGTACTGGTCGGCCATGCCGATCTTCCTCTGGAACGGGTCGAATCACCCTGACGTGTATAACGACGGGGTTTCGAGCGTGTCTGGTACGCAACACTGGATCGGCATTTCGCCGACCGGTATCATGTCTGGCCTCGTTGCTACCGGTGGTTACGAACTTCAAACCACTGAGTTCGACGACAACCAGACCTACCTGCCGAACGATCTGCTCAGCGCGATGAACCAAACTGATGGTGACGCCGCTGCGGATTACGGCAAGCTTACCAACCAAAACGCCGCGCCCGGTACGAACCGGATCGTGGGCGTCGCTTCGTGGCACGTACAAGGCACGGCCGACGGCCTGGAGCCTGCTGGTGCTGAAGCAACGAGTCCCGTGGGCTACAACGCGCACGGTGTCTCAACACTGTCGTTCTGGAGCTACTTCCTCCCCGCTGACGAACCGGTGGCCTAGGCCAGGGTTCTGTGGGAAGGTGTTGCATAAACTGTTAATATCGCTCGCAGGGAATTGCGAGCGAGCATCAATCAAGGAGGTTGATCGATGTCTTCGCCCTCTAGCGTTCAAGTCCTGAACGAAGAGCTGTTCGCGCAGCTCGAAACGCCGGGGATGGAGAAAAACGCTCTGGACGCAGTGAACGAGTTCACTCGAGTCCGTGTGCGTGAGGATAGCTTATACCGGAAGATCGTCCCACCGGTCCAAGTTTCCAATGACGATCTCGATCGTCAAGTCGATACGGATAAGCCCGTCATCGTCGTGGACAAGGAGCCGGGTTCTCCTGCTGCTATCAGCATCCCGTTCGCCACTCTTCCGATCAACGTGTACATTCGCGGTCCTCGTTACCGTGTCATGTTCGATCGAATCGTGACGCCGCGTTTCGTGAAGGATATCGACGAGCTGCGCACTTGGCAGATGGATATCCGCCAAGTCCTCAGCGACAATGCAATCAAGGACATGTTGGCCGAGGAAGATTCCAAATTCCTCACCGCCGTCAACACTGCCCTCGTTGGTGCCAACCAAGTCGTGCCTACCTCTGGTGTTATCCAGTGGGAGACGGTTTGGGGCGGCATCAGCCGAGATACCGTGCAGGAAGCGTTGAAGATCATGCCCAAGACTCCGAGTCATCTCGAAGTCAATACGGTGCTGCTCAACAACGTCACCATTCGCGAAATCCTCAAGTGGGGTTACGACGAAGCTGGTGGGTCGCTCTCCGGCGACTTCCTCAAGAATGGTTGGTCTGAGATCGACCTGATGGGCTGTAAGTGGGTCGTCACGATTAAGCGCGACCTTGTTCCGGACGATACTTTTTACATGTTCGGGGACCCCCGATTTATTGGGAAAAGTTATCTTTTGGAAGACACAACGATGCATATTAAAAGAGAAGCGTTCATGATCGAATTCTTCGCCTATGAAACACTGGGCGGAAGTATTGGTCATACTGGGGGGTTGGCTCGCGCGGACTTTGCCTAGGACGTAACTCTTTGTGCATCAACGACTTACGTCGTGATAATCACAGCAGGAGGGCGGGACCTCCCGCCCCCTGCTTTTGATCTTTGACAAGTTGGGCTTTCAAAATGCATGGTAATGTCCTTGACATTCATTGCCTCCCGTTATAGACTGTATGAAACACGGCATTTTATAGTAGGAGGCTTTACTTATGAGTGCCTATAAGGACAGAATTGCAGCCGGGCTTTGTGGCAAATGCGGCGAGCTTAATTCCAATGGAAGATCGCTTTGCGACGGTTGCAGGGAGAAAGAACGGCAGCGCGCAGCTGCTAAGCGCAAGCGTAATCAAGCAGCGGGTAAATGCCTGAACTGCGGGAAACCGGTCGGAACTCGATCGAAAACGAAGTGCGATGCCTGCCTGGATCAGCAGCTGGTGTCGCAGAAGAAGACGCGGGAGGTTCGAAAGGCCTCAGGTATTTGCCAGAGCTGCGGGCAGTGCGAAGCCATGCCCGGCAAGACTGTTTGCAAGCAGTGCAGCAAACGCATGACTGATGTGCGGATGAAGCACTACAAGGCAGATAAGCAAGCTGGGTTATGTGCAATGTGCGGCGCCGAGCCAGTGCCTGGCTTTACACAATGTGAGAAATGTCGCACACAATCCAACGAGCGTAAACGCCAAGTTAAACTTGAGGTTTGCAATGCTTATGGCGGTGCGATATGCGCAGGTTGCGGATGCGTCGAGTTTGATATCCTCGAAATCGATCATATCGACGGCGGAGGTAATAAACATCGCCGGGAAATCGGCAACGGCGACTTAGCAGCCGGAAGCGGTACTAACTTGTACCGCTGGCTCAAGCGTAACGGATACCCGCCCGGGTTCCGCGTACTTTGTCCAACATGTAACAAGAAAGCCCACAGAGGGATTCCACTTCCAACGGAATCAAAGTAAACTGAAGGAGTGCTGGCGGGCGCGTGCCCGCCAAACTCCAAACCTTTCCTTTAGCTATTAACGGAACGGCAAATACTCATGAGTAACCCACTTCCTACGCAGGAGCAAGCTCAACAAGCTCACTCCTATATGGTGGACCAGATTCACGTCCCGGCTTTCTTCGAGAAGCTGGCCGCGAACGGACTGGAACCTCGGAATGAAGCAGAAGCCCAGCAGCTCTTGCAGCTGGGGGCTATTCTGGGTCATGCAGAGGCTGAAGGGCGCGTCAAGCAAGCGCAGGACGGTAACCCGTTCCTGACGCACGTGCTAGGCGAGTTTGACCAGCCCGGGAGCGTTGATGTGAACGCCCTGGTCAAGAAGAGTGCCGACGAACTTATTGGTAGCAGTGAACTCGCCAAGACAGCGGCGCTTGTGTACGCACACGTTGCCACCGGCGGCGAACTGCAAACCGACGAAACGCCGGCTGAATAGTTAGTCGACCATCGGCTAAATTGAACCTGTGAACCCTAAAACCAAGGGGATAAACGATGTCGCTTCTTCAAACCCCTGCGGCCGTTGAGTGTCTCTACTCGACCGTTCGCAACATTGCACTGACGGAGAAGTTCTTCGGCTTCCTGCCGCCGCATGGTCGGCGTCTGGCTTGCGGTGAAGAGCTTACCGTGTGGGGCGATATCCAGCACTGGCTGACCCGGTTCACTCCGAATGATCGCGCACGGCGATCGTTGCAGACTGCACTTGCAGGCGACGGAACTTACAGCGCTACCTTGGCGCTGGTAAAGACGCCTTCGGTACACCTGTTCGATGCCGCGCTTGACAATACGCGGATCATCACTCTCAACACCAACAGCCTTGTCCTTGCGGACCCATGTTGGGGGGCTTACAGCTCCGAGAGCTTGAACTGCACGGACGACGGGGCGGGTGTCGGCGGAGACGCCGGTATCGCAGTCGCGTAAGGGTCGCTGGAGTTTGGGTATACCCACAATATCAGCGTCGTCAATTAGAGGCGGCGGCCTAGTGCCGCCGCCTTTTTTCTTGAATGGTATGATTCTGCCTGGACGCTAAGCGTAGCCATGTCTTATACTGTATCTAACCGCGCCAATGGGGCGCCCCAATACCTTAAATAGGAGCAATAGAGATGCCTCTTATTCCTGCACAAAAATCTGCAGACGACGCTGCCCAAAAGATCCGCCAAATCGTGACGCGGGTCGGCCGTAACGCTACGGGCGCGCTGCAGCAGATCAATCGTATCATCAAGAACCACGGTCGCTCGAACATCCTCACCGCACTCGGAGACGATGCTGATGACCTCACTGCGTTCCACGACGACATTCGCGGCCTTGCTGTGAAGTATGTGGGTACGGTTCTCGATGAGATGCCCGAAGATCCGCCTGAGGAACCAGCTGAGGAACCAGCTGAGCCGCCTGCCGACCCGTTGCCGCCTGAAGAGGCGCCTGTGGATCCGGCACCGGAAGAACCCACTGAGTAGTAATCGAAGAAAGGAAGAAGCATGCTTGGCTTTACGCAAAGCCATGGTGACTGTCCCTGTCCTACGCAGGAACAGCTCACTAATGGTGTTACGGCTACGCCAGCCGCAGACGGCGGACAGAGGCTGCAGGGGCGGCCAATGTGCCCTCCGCAGACCCAGGTACCGCCAGGACCGATGGTAGGTAGAACGTCGCAGCTAGACGCGAGCACGCAGCCGCGCCTGCAGCCACAAGGCTTCCCGGGCTACGGTGCACGACCAGCGCCGCCACAGCAGCCGCAGGCAGCCTACCCGATGACGACGCAAGGGCAGACCCAGCAGGCGCCGCCAGCTCCGCAGCAGGCCCCTCCGCCTTACCTGGAGCAGCAGGTGCAGCAGGTGCTCAATACGGCGATTATGCCGCAAGGGCAGCTGCCTGCCCCGCAGCCCGGAGCGATCCAGGTCATTGTGATGGGCGAGCCAAACGAGTTCCTAGCGCACTGGCTTTCCACGAACAACTTGGAATGGCGCAGAGCGATCGACTCGTACGACGTTGATGTGTCGCGCAACCGCGCTACACGAGAGTTCCTTGCGTTCGATGTGCCACGCGGTAAGCGGTACATGATGATGATCGACGCCGATATGGTGCCTTGCGGCGAAACGCTTGGCATGATCCAAGCGGCTGGAGATCTCGTCTACTGCGGGCACACAGGCGCGCAGGGCGGAAGAGGGCATAGCGGCCCTGGAAATATGGCGGCAGCGTGCATGCGCGTTTCGGTCAGATGCCTGCAGGCGATGGCGAAGGTCACGCAAGGCGTCTGGTGGAACATGGGCAAGAACCCAGGGCGCTCAGTACGTACGCATTGTGAATGCGCATACTTCAACGCGATTGCACAAAAAGCTGGGGTAATGCCGCAACAAGTAGGCATCATCGGCCATATGCAGACATGTATCGTGTTCCCTGTGAACGATAGTCCAACAGACTGGAAGCTATTCTGGCCGGCACAGTATCGACAAATGGTGCCGCGGGCGTTGCCAGCATCGCAACAGTCGCAGTAACGAGAAAGGCAGAGTTATGACGGCCCGTACCGTTGAAAACGTACGCACTATACTGACGGATGCGCTGCCTGATCGCGAGATCGCAGAAGAACAAGTGTTGCAGGTCCGCGAGATGCTTGTCGCGCGTGGCGGTTCGTGCGAAGAGCTGCAAGAAGTGCTGCAGCATCTGGAAGCCGTTGAGACTGCCTATGCAGAGACGATCGGACTGGAACTAGACACAATCAAAAAATGTGAACTGTGTTACCTGCGTTGGCTAAAAGGCGCTGAGGTATTGCAGACACATCTCGACAATACTAAGGCAGCAATGGCGCAGCACCATACAGTGCTGCGCCGCAATGTAATCACCGAAAGACTCGAAGAGCTCTACGCCACGTGCGACTGGGATCGACCAGACGACGAAACGCTGTGGCTTGAGGCCGGTAGGGTTGCCGGACACTATGAGCGGCTGGAGTTCACGCCGGACCGAACGCGGCGGATCATCGACGAAGCGGAAACGCGAGGCTTCCTCGAGAAATGTCATGCGGTATATCAGCGCATTTTTTCTCGCGATTGCCCGCCGGTAACCTACTTATACTACATACCGGAGCTTCCGAGGCCCGGTGATCTAGATGAGTGGTTAGCGGATGAAACAGCGGATTACGATCCGGAGCTACCAATTACGTGGTAACGGTATGGACTTACATGTTAGGCACATTGGCAGAGGCAAAGTGTAATGTTAACACAAACGATATTGACGGCGGTACTGCTGTTGGGGGCAAGCACCGCGGCGGACGTATCAGATGCGCAGGAAGACGGACTCGGCCCGTTCGCGTGTCCGAGTCAAGCACATAAGCTTACAATGCAAGCAAGCCCGGGCCCGGTAGGCTCAGGCACTAAAGGCCCGTGGTACCGAACAACGCCTGAGTTTACGCCAAAGATAAGGCTTACGCCGACCGGACGAGGAAATCCGCCGACGTACGGTCCGCGCAGTACGCCGCACGCAGAACTGTTACCGCCAAACGACGATCCGGTAGGGGAACAACCACGACGGCAACCGCAAGCCTATTATTACACGCCGCCGCCTGTAGACCCTACGCAGCAGCTGTTGATCGGCGGTATCCTGTTGACCGTAGTCATCGGCCTGATTGGCCTGTTCTTCATATGCGGCATGCGCATACACGAACGCGCAAAGACTGAACGGGAAGCGGCGCGACATGCACGCATAATCGCAACTTCGAATAATGACAATAACACCAACAACAATAACGGGGCCCGGCGTAGGTGCTCGTACCTGTACCCCAACAATAACGGACATGCAACAAGTACTGACAAGCAGCTGCTAGGCACACGCAACCTTGGTTTTGACGATGACTAATATACGTGTGAAACAATATGGCGCATATCGTTCGGGTACCAACGTACTGCGCGCGTGGCTGCTTGAAGCGCTTGGCGTCGATATCCTCGCAGGGGGATGCGGGCATAAACATGATGGCGTTTTTCTGCAGTACTTCCCAAACCAAACCATTGCAGGATGGAAATTCCTAATATCGATACGTAACCCATACGCGTGGCTTGGTGGGTGGGCACACTTCAACGGCATCAACCCGAAC
>Ga0180432_10006193_pt1 | contig 15630 bp, 17 predicted proteins | sample SS_ome_10_FD_132414 | JGI IMG/M metagenome (GOLD analysis project Ga0180432, IMG submission 132414) | Hypersaline lake sediment archaeal communities from the Salton Sea, California, USA - SS_1_MS_2 metaG | ecosystem: Environmental > Aquatic > Non-marine Saline and Alkaline > Hypersaline >... | reverse complement strand
GTCGCAAGTGTGTTCGTCATGATAGCTACCCTCGCGCAAGGTAGCCAACATCCTCTTAGCCATCAGCCAAGGCATCTATCTGCTTTTCCAAATCCTCTACGGTTTCGTCACCGCTATGAGAACTCGTTGAAGAAGAAGATGATCCTGTGGTGTTGACCGGTTGTCGGCTCCGCGCAACTTTCTTTTTCAAGGCTTTGTTCTCCGCGACAACCGCATCAACATCAACAGAAGGCTTCTCCGAATCCAGCATAGACATCACCTGTTCCGCTTGCCACTCGGGCAAGTTAGGATCAGAAGCAATGCGCCAGTATTCTGGCCCTGGCTCCGTAGGAGTCCCAAACTTTTCTTTCTGGAACTCAAGAAGCTTCGCATGAAACCGCTTGGTCAACTCACTGTCCTGCTTGGACAAATCCGGATACTTCTCGTAAACACGCTGGGTAGACTGATCACGCTTGGCCTTAACATCTGCGGACAATTCAAGGCCCGTAGTTGTACCAGCCGGAGTATCCGAAGCAGAGCTTGCAGAATCCCCTGATATCTGAGCACGGGCAGATGCCACTGGCAAAAACCTCTGTGCTTCTTCAATCACGTCATCGTTGTATACCCCGAACATGCCTTTCCCCGCAGCATCCAACACTTCAAGGATTTGCTTCGGCCCGAAATTGGACAAAGCTTGCCTTGCCTCCATTGCAATTGAGGCATTGGTCTGACCAGCCGCAAGAGACCTTTCATCAAAGTCCCCGCTTTTGGCCTTAACCAAAATGTCGAACACTTGCCCTGCCGATAACGGCGCGGGCTGCGAAGGATCGGAAGTGGCCGAATCAGAAGCAGGCGCAGGCGGGGTAGCAGGATTTGTCACAATACGCTGTTCAAGATCAGCAACACGCTGCTCCAAAGCCGTGGCCTTTTCACGCGCGTCATTACGCTGTTTCTTGAACTGTTTTGCGATATTCCGCACGTTGCGGAACTGCTCACCCTTTGGAGTCTCGCCCTCGGGAATATCCGGGATATCCTCGTCATCCGGAGTTTCCGGATCAGAATCAGGCGTTTCTTCAGATTCTTCAGGAGTTTCAGGAGCTTCCGGCTCCTTTGGAGGTTCGTCCCCCGGTTCATCGGAATCCCCTGGATCATCCGTCAGATCGCCCGGAAGGTCTTCGCCCTCTTCCGTATCATCCTCAGAATCAGCTTCATCACCCATACGGACATCGAACAAATCAGGGCCATCAGCAATGGCATCGATCTGGTCTTCCATCTGGTCAACTGCTTCTTGGACGTCGTCCTGCGGTTTCTCGTCTTTGTCTTCGGTCGTCATATTCTTCCTTCTACAGCGTATTAAAGGGCCGCAGTGCCCTGCTCCGGTAATAGCCCCGGGTGGCTACTCTTCAAGGGAAAGGTCCATAGGCATCGTTGCCCAGTCTTCCCCTTCCATCTGAGAATCTCCAACCTGATCTACCTTCGGAGGCTCCTGCCCCTGAAGGCTCAGTACAAAATCTCTAAGGCTTGCCATACCCGCACAGTAGGGCCTTGGCTTCAAATCAAGGTAAGCACAGAGAATAGCGTCATCCATCATGGTAATAAGCTTCTGGCCTGTGGGCGTGCGCAAAAGCCATCTGATCGTATGGGCATCTCTGTCATCCCATTCAAGAGGCTCTTTGTCCCGCACCAGGACAGTCTTGATCCCCACTTTTTCCCGGATTCTCTTAACGAGTCGGGAAAGCAGACCTTGGCGCCGATGTCGCATTCTGTCTCCTTAACTGTTCTCTAAGTATCTGAAGATTCTGTTCCAGCTTGGCAATGCTCTCCGCATTCTCCTGCGACAAGGCCAAGCCCGATTGCAGGTTCTGCCCAATCTCCTGGACCGCCTGCCCAAGAGCCTGATTCTGCTGCTGCAACTGTTCAAGAATCTGATAGATGGGAGGTTGTCCCTGCGGGCCCGCGGCATTAGGATCAATGACCCAGTCCGCGGTAAGGTTCGCGTCCCAATACGAAGAGACCGTTGCCCATATCGCGTTAGGATCAATGGGCAATCCGAGGGGTTGAAGACTCAAAGCAAAGTTGGCCATGTTGATACTACGGCGCAATTGTATGTCCGGGTTGAGCGTCTTCGCGCTACTGGCCGGAACCCACACAATATCCAGATCATAAAGAGACTCTTCTATCTCTCCGATATTCTGACCGTTAATGATAATCGGAATGTCAGGCTTGAGCTCCCGGAGGTCTTCCCATATCAACTGGAACAAACGGCCCATAGGAGTATTGAACCGGTCGACAGAAGCGCTTGACACCATGTTGACCCGGGCGCCTTCTGCCTCAACTTCGGTAGCCGTCTTCTCGATCTTCTGACTACCAACGTCCGCAGAGAATAGGTTCTGGCTCTGTGTCGCAGCCCGTTTGCTGGCCGTGGCACGATCCTGGTTGATATCGAAATCGAATTGAGATGGTATCTGCGGAGGTTGTACCCACGCAAAATTACCCGGCATCTTGCTACCAGGCCGGAAGCTGATATTGCCAGAGTTGCGAACGTCCCCGGTGTAAAGAGGTGCAGAGTAATAATCGACCAAGACGGCTTTCGCATTCTGCATTTGCGTAGCCTTGATCTGATTATCAATGGTCTTCTCACCTATGCCGCGAACCTCATACCAGTAGGATGACCGGCTCTCGTAACGATTCTGAACGAACGGCCACAGTCTATCCTTGCCGGTCTTCGGCACAAAAAAGTCTGGCTCCCGGCCCTCTCCACGGGCGTTGATGATCTCATCAAGCTTCATCGGGTCAGGCATCGGAAGGAACTCGTCTTCCGTGCGCCACGGAAATTCAGCAATGGTCACATCCGGGACATCCGGACAAAAGACTGTAACCATACGGCGATCCTGGATTAACTCAGAGTCGCGCTTCTGATCCTCTTCCGTTGCGTGCCGGTACGTTTCCCAAATGACAATGTTCTTGATCGCCAGAACGCCGTCTGTATTGGTTTCGTAAGTATCCGAAGTTGCGATACCAGTCAAATCACTGGTGACATCATGGATCGATTCCTCATCTGATCCATTGTCGACACGCCCACCAGACTTGATTCTACGGATGATCTCGTCAGCCGCATCCTTATTCCATCCGTTCTTGCGAACCATGTTGCGAAGTGCCAGCGGAGTAAGACGGATGACATGCACAAGGCGCTCTGCGTCCTGAACATCCTTGGTATCCTTGGGAACAATAATATCTTTCGGGTCAATGACGATAGGCCCGGGGAGGTCCTGATCCAACCGATTGTTGAAACTGCGGACCTTCTTAAACACCGTGAATCCGCGTTCATTCTTTGTATCAACGCCCTCTTCCAAGATCGGACGGATTGTGATTATGTGGCGCAGATAATAGTCAAAAGCATATTCAAGACGGCTTCGCTGGTCGGGCCGAAGCCCTGCCGTCATGGGTATAGCGTGCGCCATGACCGGCGCATTGAGAAGCATGGATATTTCCTGATCAGTCTTCTCGGTAACATTGTCATCGATGATGGGCTCTACGAAATTCGGTGCGCCCTTGTACGGCTTGGTCTTATTTGTTTTCCTGGCAGAAAGACGTCGACGTGCTATCTCATCCTGCTTACGCGCCCATGTCTGGCGGTCAGCAAGATCAGACAGCACGTCCCGTCTGATTCGATCGTTAATGGTGGTTTTGTCGGCCATTAGACCCCCGTGTTACCCGAGCGAATCTATTCTATGCCGTAGAACTGATTCGTATCCCCGGCCACAAACACCAGTGTCTCATTTGGATCAAGCTCAACTGCCGCACTCAGCCAATTGCCAGACTGCGCAATAGCAATCTTGTTGGTACTGGCAGAAACATTCACAAGGAAATGAATCTGACCGGCCTGCGAAACATTGCCGAGCGTGACGATATTTGTGCCATTCGCAATCTCGCCACTTGCATTCAGGAGATGAGTTACGCTACCGGCAAGGGATATCCCGGTCTGGCCATTCGTGATCGTGGTCGAAGCACTCGGCACAAAAGCCACTGTGTTACTACCCAGAAGCGCTCCACCAAATGTACCGCCTTCATCCACCGTGAGCGCGCCACTTGCCGCCATGCCGTCGGTCGAAGTGATCTGCTCACCCTGCACGGTGCCAGTAGCAGTGACATTGGTAGCCTGTACGGTCCCGAGCGTACCGGTAAGCACGATGTCCAGATAATCCTGAATACAATTCGCGCCTCCAAGATCACCGGAATGATATGTCCAATTACCCGGACCACCAGCTACAACGAACGAACAAACTACCAGAAACACCAGAAACCCAAGACCCGTCTTCGCCAAACTATTCATTCCCATTCTCCTTTTGTTTTCGGGAACCTCTTCATGCGCGCGATAATGATATCATTTTCGCAAAAATGTCAAGCTCTAAATCACTCTTCCATGAACATGCCGGAGGCAAAAAACGAGTCTTCGTTCTCTGATTCGTTGCTTTCTCCGGCCAACCTAACGCATTCCTGCCACAATTCCTTATGCTTCGGAAGGGGGCCCAGTGTGGAAACTGGATCGGTTTTACAATAGCACATCACAAGAGCATCCAGCCTGTCAGGGGAATCTTTCAATTCCTTCTTTGGCTGCAACCTGATTTGGTTCTTCTCGTTGATGATGTACTTGCGCTGGCGCATTTGCCGCAAAAGCTTGTCATCCTTATCCACGGTCACAAGCCCCGTTCCGAATAAATCCTTGAGATGGAAATGGTCTTCCGCAGCACGATTGTAGAACTGCACCAAGTCCTTGGCATCCTCATTCACGATGTATCGGTCCATGCCAAAGAAGCCCATTGCCTCCATCTGATTGACGATAGGAGCCCCTACGCCGCCGACGTCAACAACCACATCTTCAGGCTGAACATTGAACTTGCGCAAGGTGGACACATGCGACTGAGCGCGCTTGTACGTGTCCCGGTCCCGGGAAAACTCGGAGTAAATGAGCCTGGTTCCCTCACGGATATACAAGACTTGCTCATCTGAACCCGCCGAGAGGTCCAGGCCCGCAGCCCTCTTACCCGCGATCGGGCGCCCCATACCACCCATACAAGTACGGATAGCATTGAGGTCGTCAAAGATATAGCTCTGCCCTTCCCGGTAGAACTTACCGAACATCATGGACTGGACAAAAGCGCTGTTCTCGCCAAAGCGTTTAATGATCTGCTCACGCACTATGCGCTTGTCCGGGCGCAGGAGATGCGGACACTGCAGCCAACTGACTTCATCCCGGTACGTCCAATAGTCATCAGTCATATCCTGCAGATCGATCGTGTCCGGATTCAGGGCGTCATAGAAGGGCCCGCTGTCATCACCTGGCGTAGAGATCATGAGCGCGAAGAATGGATCAATACGCATCATGGCCTCAACGATACCAGGCCTTATGCTCTTGGCCTCGTCGATGATGTAGCACACAGGCTGAAAGCGCATCACGCCCTCATTATCCCGGGCCCAAGCATCGTGATAACCTTCCGCAGTCTTCGCATCTCGGGGCGCGTAACCCTTCCACCGGGAAGGCCGAAGCCCATCTATTGACGGGCCAGTGACAGTAAGCTTGTCCGTGGATATCTTCCACTCGGGATATTTCGAGAGCTTGGTTTCCAGATACGGGAACAACTGACCGGCAATCTGCTGCTCTGTACCGGCCGTACTGAGGATAAGGGCGCCGGGGAAAGCCGACATGATAGACAGGCCAAGGATGGGGATTATCTCTGAAGTCTTCCCGGCTTCATTGGGCGTACTGGCTGCAGCCCTGCTCTTTGGTCTGGCACACGCCTCAAGAAGATCACGTTGCCACTTGTAGAGGACTGCATCTGTCCAGAGGGAAGCTTGCTGTATGGGGTGCGTACCATGCGGCCAATGGAACTGCTCAACGAAAGCTTCTTGTTCCGCACTGATATCCTTATGCACGGCCTGCCCTCTCCAACTTCCGTTGCTCCCGTTCGTAGAGCATCATGAATGAGATGCAAAGATCAACCACTTTGCTCATGTTCCACTTGGCATCAGGCTCTGATTCCTTCAAAGCCTTCAGTTTACGCCGGAGAAAGGTTGCCCTCTCCTTGTGGAGTGTCACTGTCAGCCGGTTGCCCTTGCCGTGTTTCTGCATCTTGTTCGCTGGCCGTATTGGTCATGGTCTGAATAGATGTCAGGCCATTCCGATAAGTACGCATTCCCTTCTCAAGACAAAACGAGGCCGCTTCATTGACCTCTGAAAGAAGCTTGAGAAGCTCAGCGTTATAGACTGCCAATTGATGAGCATCATCATGCAGCTTTTCGCACTGCGCTTCCAGGCTTCGGATACGATCGCGGCAACTCGCCACGGCTTAAAATACCTGTGACTTGTCGAGATCGTTCTTGGCATCGATCACATGGACGATGGCCCGGTCAAGAGCTATGCCGCCGTGATCCTGGTCCTTCATACCCGAAAGAACGTCAGCGATCCTCTGCAGTTCTTCCATGATCGCTTCGATCGTAGGCTTCTTCTTGTCATCTTTGGGCTTGTCGTCCTTAGGCTTGTCATCTTTGGACTTGTCGCTATTGGCTGCGGTCATACTACAACCCTTTCTTCTTTCGTGCATCGTCCCCACCGGGACACAGCTTCTTTCAATCCGTAATTACGGCCAGAAGGCATTACCATATCAAAAAACAGCGTGTTGCCAATATCCAAACAATCAATGAGCGATTCCGCATCAATGATCTTCCACATGCGGGCAACCGTCTCGGAGCACGTCCAGCGATCGCGCGTGATATCCTTGCGCCTCATCCCGGACCCGAACAGAGCCGTGCGGGCATTGCTCAGTAGCTGGCACAAGGGGTAGGCGATAGAAGACGTGGCAACAGTCAGGGCGTCCACTACTTGCGCAATCATCTCATCATCACATTCGATCCACTGGATCAGGGCCCCACGTTTCTTCGGTTTGCGCGCAATCCACTCTTCAAGCTCCGACCAAACTATCGGGCCATGAACACCGGTCTTCTTTGTGTACGGGTCCTTCTTCCAATAGCTCTCGAAATAGAACCGCTTCTCTGAATCCCTGCTGGCCAGAAGCCCCAGATGCGCGAAGTCCTTCATGGTCTCAACTTCTACCATGACCAGCGAATGATTGAATTCGCCCCCGGATATCTTCTTGATCGCCTTACTGTACCAGGCATTCCCATACGTGTGGACAAAGGCTATCTTCATGGTTCCATCACTTCCTCAAGCGCACCGTATCTGAAAACCACGCGGCCACCCGTCTTGCTAATCCACGCAGGGCGATCATCACGCTTACCAGCGTCCGCAGCACGAACACCATCAACCCAACATTCAACATGATGAGTCCATCCAGGGCGTCCGACGACCATCCATTTATCTCCGAACGGGAAGGCATAAGGCCCGTCTTCCGGGGCGTGTTCGTCTTCGACTTCGTATGGTAACTCGGGCGCTGTGATGACGGGCTCATCGACGGGAACTACTATCGGAGCAGTGTCCTCTTCCCCCACAGGTTCAGGACGATCTATCGGAAACAGGTCAAAAACATCTGTGCTGCAGCCACAACAGCCAACCAAGATTACCAGCAACAGTTTCTTCATTTCGCTTTCGGGTAATTCCTTACCATCGTCCTGTATTTGAACTTGCCCTTAACATACGGGCAATCGTTTGGCAACATCTTTTGCCGGATCGCTTCCGGGATACTCAGGCAAGTAGGCTTCACCTTTTTGCGGTAATCGTACACCGTGCAGAGCTTCGATACCGGGTCCTGGAACCGGCACACGGCCCCGGTCAACTCCGCAGCAACACGGGCTTTCGACCGGTCCCACACGGCAATTTTGCACATGCAGCACCGGCCGCACCTTTTGCACTTCGATTCGTGTTTCAACTCGTTCATTTCAAATATCCCGGCCTGCGAACTATTACAGGTCCGACCGGGCAGACCTTCAGGAGTTTCGTTGGCGATACCCACACCAAGCAGGAGTTATCCCCTGCGTCAAAGGGGTAACAAACATGCCAGAGGTGACATGCTCCCCGGCCCCTTGACCGCTACGCATAGTCCGCATGACGCTGATAAGACCCGGGGAATACAGCAAATTCATTCAGAAAAAGGCCTTCCTATAGGATCATCCGAGAAGACTTCCGTGTCTAACAAGTCCTTGCGGACACGTTCGATCTGATACGCTATGTCCAGAGAGCGAGGGTCTTCACCATCATCCAGGGCTGCGCAACAATCGGCCGTTGCCCAACCAACCCCCGCAAGAACACCTCTCGCATAATCACTTGAATCCGGATCATCAAACCCGCTAGAACTTTCACAGGTCAAATAATCCGTGGCATGCCCCTTGACCACCCCCGTGAACCTGATCCACTTCGTAGGGAACGGACCCCGTGTCCAGCTTTCCAAGCACGCATACGGTATCCGAACCCCATTCCAAACCATCGTGCCAGACGCGGCATCGTGGACCTTGCACGCCAGGAGCAACAGCGGGCGCCCCGGGTAAATCAAGCACAACATGACCTGCTGAAAAGTCGTAAGCATACACCCCGGCTCGTAACCCGTCAGCCTGAGTAGAAAATCGGCCAGATTGCGTCTCATCCTAATCCCCTCTTTTCTTTCTGCCTACTTTTGTAGGCGTACTTACACCCGAAATTTTATAGGGAACTTTGGTTCCCACTCGCGCTCGTTGATCACGGCACCAGAAACATTCACATCGATCATCAGCGGAGGGATATTGTCCAGTCGTTTCGCTCATACGGGGGAAGATAAGGGAATGGCAGAGGGCTCGTCAAGGGAAATTGTCGGACAATTTGGGAATGGGCTGCGCCCTCGGGGTGGGTGGGATATATTGGGGTGATCGGTGCGGGGGGCCCCCGGGCGGGGGTGCGCGAACCTGGCTGTCTATGGAATTGCGCGCGCCCGTTCAAAAGCTTCAACGTCGCATAACCTGTCTTGTGTCTACTCGTCCACAATTCCCCACAATGTAGACTTCGACCAATGATAGCAGGGCTTTGGCGGGCTCAGTCCCCTGAATTCTCCGCGGGATCGCTACCGGAATCAGGGGAATCAGGGCCCGGACTACCACATGTAGTGGTGTCGTGCCCCTCAATTGCCAGTTCGATGGGGTCTTTCCCTTGGAGATCAGCACGCCGGAAGTAGTCCATCAATCGCGTGGGCTCGGGCAGGGCGCGCCCCCTCTCATCCTCTGCGCCTGATTCACCCGTCAGCTTGTTGTGTTCAGCCAGTGCCCGCAGACGGTCCCCGGGAGTACCGTTCTGCATCATTTTTTCCAGCATTCTTATCTTATCCTGTCGCGTTATCCCGCCGCGGTATTCATTCTCTTCGACTGCTTCTCCGCGCAGAATTCTTAATCGGGCCGCCACTTCCGGCCGGTTAGCGATCTGACTGCCACCGGTCTGGGCTGATTTCCTACTTGCGCCCCTACTGATAGCCTTGTGATACGCTACAGCCTGTACGCCGGTTTGAATCAGCACATGACAAAACTTCTCGTATTTCGGATTTGCCAATGGTTCCCGCGGGTCGAAGTCTTCGGGGAGTTTGTACTTTGTGCGGGAAGTATCCTTTGCAGTATTACGCGCGCGAGAGGCCTGCGGTGCGGGGTCTTCGTTGGCATCGTCTGCGAATAGATCATCTGCGATATCGCCGGGGTCAGGTGGTTGCTCAGTGCGTTTGGGGCGTGTGGTGAGTGGTCCGGTTTTGCGGTTGGATACGGCCGCGTTGCGGGCTTTCTGCAGTACGGTTGATGCGGCTACTGGCATAGGGGAAAGATACGCGCGCGAGGGTGCTGTGTGCAAGGGGAAAATTTTTTTGTAGATTTTTATTGAACGCAAAGGGGCTTTGCGTTAATGTGTGTTCAGACTTGGAACGGATAGCGTCGGCAAACACTGGGCGCCCACAGTCTGGGAAGCCACAAAGCAGGAGGATGACTAATGGCAAAGCGCACACATTACCGCAACGGGGACGAGGTCGGTTTATCGTGCGGCTGTGACGGCTGCAGCCCGTCCATGATATCCGGGGTCTTGTGTCATGAGCAGGGATGCCCGGATGCGTGGCGGGATTCAACGGTTGATTGCAGTGAGTGCGGATTCGCGTTCTACCCGGAAAGCCGGTTTAGGACTGTGTGTCCGGGATGCATTGATGACGGGACAGAAGACTAACAACGGGCCCAACGGGGCAAAGGAGTAATGACGATGACAGACGAAATGCTGCACGAGATGGAAGAGATGATAGAAGACGGGCACGGAGTCGCGGAGTGTGACAACTGCGGGGAAACAATGGACGTGGAGCCGGATGCCGATTTCGTGTGTCCGTTCTGCCACGGTGGACGGGTCACAAGTGTCCTTGTCGCGCAGGGGCTGATCTGAAAATACACGGAAATACACGAAGATACACGAAGGAGTGAACCAATGAACGACGGTCTTACAATCTCACAGCGCAACGCAAAAGCCTTTGGTGACAGGACTGCGGAAATAGTTTCCCATCTTCCGGGGACCTGGACCCGGGAACAAGGAGATTGGCACTGGAATGCCTGCCGACACATTAACAGTGAAGGCCACACGCTCTTTTTCGACGGGTCTGGACGAGCAGGACACGGCCGCTGTGTCGTCCGCGGAAGCATTGAGCACAACAAGCATAAGCGCGAGAGCATAGGCCCGGAAATAGGTTTTAGCATGTCCAAGGGCCCGGAGAAGTGTGCCAAGGACATCATCAAGAGACTATGGCCGGATTACCTGATTGAGTTTGAGAAGGCGAAGCAGAAACACGCCAATGAGGTTGAAAGGGAGTTGCAACGGGTCAACCTGTGGACTGCTCTGTGCGAGGTCTCCGGGGACAGGCAGGCGCTTACTACCGATCAGGGACACATTAAACAGGGCGGCTACTTCTCCAAGCTTCACGGGGATGATTACATCAGGGGTGAAGTGAGAAGCCCTCAGAATGTACGGCTTACCCTTGACGTCACCGGAGAAACGGCGCTCAAGATTGTGCAACTGTTCGCCCGTATCCATGCGTAAATGCAGAGTCACGGGCCCGGGGACGGGTCCGGTAATGCAGCCCGGGCATAGTGCCCGGACGGTGACAAGCCCGAAGGAGTAGAACGATGGCAGATACGCTATACGTGCGGCCGGGAGTCGAGGGGACGAAGCAGTGCCTTACATGCCTGCATCTCGTAACACACGACAAATGCAAGAACTGTCTGTATAAGCCAGACGAGAAAATCGAAGGCACAGACTACCGATATCACAATTGGGAACACGGGACCTGGCTGCAGGCAATGGCCCAAAGCCATGCCCGGGAAGTGGCAGGCACGAAACATATCACCATCGGGGGACAGGGCGAAGCTGATATCCTGGCAACGCATACCCCGGAAGAGACCGCGGCGAACCTGCGGCGAGTTGCGGAACAATGCGGGTATGTGGTCGGCAACTTGATTCCCACGGAGAACATCAAGCAGTTGAGTATATCCACGCATGACGGCTCTTTCGTCATTACGTGGATTGATGACGTTCTTCACAAGATCGACGGCAAGGAATGGAGTTGGAACCGGGGCACGGATTACGAAGCCATGCACGAAAAACTAGAAAGGACTGAGTAAATGCGAACATTTGCCGACAGACTTGTGAGCTCTGCCACACTGGACGAGTCAGAAACGTGGGGCAGTGTTGGGGAAGCCTTGGCCAGAACGGGACAGGTGACACTTGCCACAATGGCCAGGAATCCGAAAACGATTTCCGCGGTGAACCTTTGCCGGGAACAGGTCGGAGCAGCAGGCGATACATTACCGGGGGGCGCAAAGGATCGGCTGCAGGAGTTGAATCGGGGCGCTCATCGGATGATGAACCCCACCAAGCCCACAGAAGAGGAACGGAAAGCGGTTAATGAGGTATGGGATACGTTGCCGGGTTATACGTGCTTCATAGATGCGCTGGCGATTGCGGCCAGGTTGTAGAAACATGACAAAGAAAAGGATTCCAGTGTATCACCCTTGCGGTTGTGACCGGTGCCCCCTGGTACCGGTCCCCGACCTTTCCACAATCCCGGATGATCAGGTTACGGTGATACCTCACAGGAAATATGTGAGGCCACGCATACGGTGGCGCAAGCCAAATGGTGAACCTGCAAAGCCTGCCAAAAGCGGTGAGCGGTGTTCGCGGTGCCGGTCAATCATCCCTTGCCCCACAGGGAAACCGCCACATACTTGCACAAGTTGTCGCGTAGGAACTCCGGTTTCTGTCAGTAGCGGCAGTACATCAAGCGGTCATTATGATGATGACCCAAGCGGGGCCAGCGGTTCATGGGATAACATAGTCAGAATGATGGAGGATGAAAGGTAATGGAACACCTCACACAAGCAGTATGGGAATCATTCGCACTGCTCCTGCTCTCGGGGTTGATTCTCACCTTGGCAATTGCTCAGATTGCCATTGAGCGGAAGCGTCACCGGGAGATGGTGCAGAGATACCGGCGCGAGTTGCAGAACCGGCGTTCGGTGGAACGGATCAACAAGATATTGGCTGACACGGTCGAGATGTACTCACGGCCGTTGAAGGGAAAGGGGGTAGTAGAGCCTTGATTAAAGTGTTTGGTGGCTTCCTGGCCATCGTAGCGCTCATCTGTGGGGCGCTTTCTCGATGGGTCAAACGTGAACAACGCAAAGTAGAAAGGCGAATTGAAAAGCGACATGAACGAATCAGAGAAGAAATCCGAAGCGGGCCCTGATCGGGAGCAGTTCCAGGAATGGGGGCGCCAGGGTGGTGAGAAGGGCGGGCGTGCCACCGGTCGGAAGAAGAGAAGGGGGACGCCCGCCTACTACAAGAGACTAGGCAAGAAGTCCGGGCAAGCCAGGAGGAAACGAGCGAGAATCCGGAAAAAACTGGGTTTGTAATACAAAGTCCCCGCCAATTACGTGTAAGCTTGTGTAAGTAATTGGCGGGGATACTTTTATGACTTGAGCACGAAACTGACGGGTCATAAGTGCCTGGACTGCAATGTTTTAAATGTGTTGCGCACGAAGCGCATGAAGTTTACATATTGTGACCCCTTTATAGGTGGGAGAATGTGGGGAGGGGAGGTCCCTATAAAGGGGGTACAATATAGGAGGTTCGTGCGCTTCGTGCTTTTGGTGCTCAAACGCGATTTTGTGCATCAAATAATCTCAACATTCTGATTTGAGAAAACGAAACGCACGAAGTTTTATTAAGACTTCGTGCGTTCTGATTCAGGAGCATGAACCTATGTCAACTAAACGCGAAGATGATCACCAAGCGCGTCAGTTGCGGGACCGCAAGGAAATTGTCCCATCAGCCTCTTGATAGAGGATTCGTACCCTGTCATGAGGGTCCGTGGGGTCCCTAACGTAGCTGTTGAAATTCCACATCATACCTGTCTTCCCCTTGCCCGTGGGATACCTTTTGATAGGTGCCGAGAGCTCCGGAATGATGCCTGCTTTTGACATGTTCAGGAGCTTCTGACGAGCGTTCCGGCCGGTCTGTCCACCGAAGCCAGGGATGCAGTCCGACGCCCACTTGGCGATGACCCGAGCCTCAAGCCACACGCATGACGTGTCAGGATCAATGCCCTTGTCACGCATTTGCTGGATGAAGTATTCCTTGATCTGTTCAGCCTCTTCAGATTCCCCGTCAGCGGCCGACAGACGATCCTTATTGAGCTCAAGCACGTCCTGGTAAGTCTCTTCATCTCCAAGGATCGGAGCCAGTATCTGCTGTTCCCATACCTGGAACCGGGTCTGAGGATTAACGTCGAAGTCCGGACCCCGTTCCAGTATGCCTATGATATCGGCTATGATCTGAAGCCGGTAGTTCCTTATATACTGCTGGACCTGGGTTTCCCACGTCTTGATAGGCGCCTTAGGCTTCTCTAGGATCACGAAGAATGATCGGGACGCCAGGTCCCGGCAAACTGTGGCGCTGTTTGAGGTGATGATGTACGTGAGATCATTCGTGCGCGTCTCTTCGCCTTTGCCGTATGGAGGCAAGCCACTGATTGACCCCTGCGTAATCAGTGTGGCGAGAGATGAGCTCCGGAAGTAACCATCCACGTTGTCCAACAGGAAGATTCTTTTCTTCCGGCCGGTCGCAGACAGGAGCCTGCGGAGTACACGTTCCATCGTTACCTCTGAATTGATTTCGTTGTAGTGTATCCATAATGGTTCTCCGCAGTCCGGGTCCTCACCTCCGTACAAATAGGCTACCATCTCGGCAAGTTTTGTCTTGCCCACACCCTGCCCCTGCTGTGAATCAATGATCCACAGGGGCCGGTCCACCTTGTACCGGTAGAATATAGGAGAGGCCACCAGAGCTTTGAGAATGCAGGCATCAAGCTCTGTAGAGGCACAGAAGAAAGAGCAGAACTCGTTGAAGTACCGTGCATCCTCTGTCGGCGCTGGCAATTCCCCGAATGTGTAATACACGTCCTGCCTGGTGGGCCAGTTGGGAACTCCGGATATCATCTGGTATTGCTGACACCGGTAGTACAGGGATGAGTAAAGCTGATCCTGTGTTACGGCGCCTTCAAGACGATGGTTCCACTTGACCTCTTGCCCCGACTTCTCTGCGATCCAGGCGAACAGGTCGGACGATCGATCGAATGAGCGTATGCCCCCGGACAGACGATCGTGATCGAACATCTTACCGCCGACCCGTCTCGGGAAATTGTGGAACCTGCGGAAGATATCATCTACCAACTCGTTGATATGCACCGGCACAGGGCCAAGCTTGGGTTCCCCTGAGTCCGTGATGATCTTGTCCACGCGATAGTTGGCCATTGGTTTCCGGTTGGCTATCTTCGCGTCAGACAGTTCTTTCTGGGGTGCCACGTCCTCCGGCTTGGTGATAGGGCATTCCTTAATAAGCTTCTTGAGCTCGGCTGCGGTATGCCCTGCATCCAGCCAGTCTGACACGTCCCCCTTTTCCGGGAGGTCAGGCAAGTGTAGGATCTTTATGTGATGATCCTTCAGAGCTCGGGCCACACTGTACGCATGAGACCGGCCGGGATCATCGTTGTCCGGGATGATGACAATGTACTTGCCATCCAACCAGTCAGCAAAGTGGTTCTTCCAGTTACCTTCACCCATCGGGTTGGTTGTGGCCGGTATCTTCAGGGCCAGGAGATTGTCTGCATCCTTTTCCCCGCCGACAATACAGACCCAATTGAGATGACGCCAAGCCCGTATGCGGTACAGGACAGGCTTGATATTCTCAAGGTTCCATATCCACTTGTCAGGATTCTTGGGGTCTGGCCTGCGCTGTGAGAATTCTTTTGGTTCCCATCTGACGGTCTGGTGCAGGAGTATGCCGGTCTCGGGGTCATGGTAATCGTAGGCCTGAACAAACTTGCGCGCCTTCTTTGTTACCTGCTTGGGAGTGAGCCGGTAATGCTGGCCCAAGAACTCCGCAGCATGGAACAGGTTCCCCTGGAACTGAGCTTCAGCACACAGGTCAAGGATCGATCCTTTCTCTTTGGTGACGTGGTCATGCCAGCATTCAGGCTTGCAGGCAAAGGCGCCGGAGTCTGAGTCCGGGCGTAGTGGTGAATCAAACCGGGTCCAGTCACCTGTAACATCCTTGACTGGTTTCCCCAGAACATCCCGCACGTAGTCTATGCAGTTGCCCACGGC
>Ga0180432_10006191_pt1 | contig 15632 bp, 15 predicted proteins | sample SS_ome_10_FD_132414 | JGI IMG/M metagenome (GOLD analysis project Ga0180432, IMG submission 132414) | Hypersaline lake sediment archaeal communities from the Salton Sea, California, USA - SS_1_MS_2 metaG | ecosystem: Environmental > Aquatic > Non-marine Saline and Alkaline > Hypersaline >... | reverse complement strand
CGCCGGCCGATCCGGGCGTGCCGTGCGGCCCCCCGGCCTGTCCAGGAGCCGCCAGGGCTGCATCAGGATTCCGCTGGTGCGAGAATCCCTTCTCGCACCCCACAGCCGGGAATCCCTTCCCGCGTCGCCCCCGGCGCCATCCTCCTGCCACGCGGGGGCAACGCCCGCGGAGGAACGGGCATCCTGCCGGGAGCCGGAATGCCTGCAGGGAGCAGTGTCCGCCTGCTCGCGGGAGAGGATTCCCGCCGAGGTACGTGCGAGAGAAGATTCTCGCACGAGCGTCGGGCCCTGGATCGGATGCATAATGTCGGGGCCATCTTGGACCAGGCCGCGGCCCTGGTGGAGCGGTACGGCTACAACGCCCACGGCCGGCCCCGTCAGGGCCTCCGCCGCGCAGCCCGCAACACCCGGGCGGAATGGGGACATTCTACTTTGCGGTTCGCCCCCGTGGCCATCACCGCGTGCCAGGCTGGCCGAGCCGGCGCAGTTCGCAGCACCAGCCGAACGCCCCCGCGGGAGCTCGACCTGCCCGCCCGCAACCGCTCTGCCCCTCTCCCCGCGGCCCCCATCGCCCAGGAAGACCCCCGGCCGACGCCTCAGGGCTGATAGCCGATGGCCGAAGGCTCAGAGCGATCCACTTGAATGACGATCGCTGACCGCTCCCCGCTTGCCGATCCCCCCATGTTCTACCAGTGTGCACCAGTGCCCCGGACAATCCGCGCGCCGCCTTCGCAGAAACGAGTGGCCGTTCGCCGCGTCACAGAGCCTCAAACCACCGGTGTCCCCCTCACCCCGCGACAGACAACGGAGCACCGACCACGGGCAAATCCCAAACAAACCCCAGGTACGGCCTCACGTGAACACCCGCCCCCCAAGCGTGCGCATCGCAGGCACACCCGGCCGACACATCGGTTGGTCAGGACGATTCCCGCCACGCACCCGACTTGCTGCGCCCGGCCTCACAGGTACGCCGCCCGCGCCGGTCACGACCTGCCGCTCAGTCTCTCACCTCTCCGCAGGCGACGTGGTGCCCGAGCCGCAGTTCGCGCAGGGGCGGGTCGCCCTCCGGCCGGCTGCACTGCGGTACCGCCCGCGGGCAGCGGGGGTGGAAGCGGCAGCCCGTCGGCAGACGCGCGGGGTGCGGCACCCGCCCGGGCAGCGGTTCAAACCGGGTGGGCTCGTCGGTCAGCCGGGGGACGCAACGCAGCAGCGCCTGAGTGTAGGGATGCAGGGGATGGCCGAGCAGGGACCGCACCGGGGCCCGCTCGACGATCCGCCCGGCGTACATCACGCACACCTCGTCGGCCACCTCCGCCACAACGCCCAGGTCGTGGGTGACCAGCACCATGCTCATGCCGGTCTCGGCCTGCATGGCCAGCAACAGGTCGAGGATCTGGGCCTGGATGGTCACGTCGAGGGCGGTGCTGGGCTCGTCGGCGATCAGCACTGCCGGCCGGCACGCCACGGCCATGGCGATCATCACCCGCTGGCGCATCCCGCCCGAGAGCTGGTGCGGATACGCCGCGGCCCGCTCCGCAGGTGGCGTCATACCCACCCGGGCGAGCAGCTCGGTCACGGCGTCGCGGGCCTCGCGGCGGCGCAGGCCCAGATGCACCGCGAGCACCTCGCCGATCTGGTGCCCCACCGTGAGCACCGGGTTCAGGGCCGTCATCGGGTCCTGGAAGATCATGCCCATCCGCCGCCCGCGAATGCGCCGTAGGGCGGCCTCGCCGGCGGCGAGGAGGTCCAGCGGCTTCGCTTGCTCATCGTGTCTCAACAGAACGCTGCCACGGACGACGCGAGCCGGAGGAGTCGGCAGCAGGCGCATGACCGCCAGGGCGGTGGCACTCTTGCCGCAACCGCTTTCACCCACCACGGCCAGGGTGCGACCCCGCGGAACGGACCAGGAAACACCGTCGACGGCCCGGGCAATCCGACCGTCGGCGCGAAACTCCACGCACAGATCGCGGACCTCCAGCACGGTCTGGTGGGCAGGGACCATGGACGGCGATTCTACGGCACCGGCCCGAAAACATCGCCGTCTGTGTTGCCCGCCTCAGGACGGCCACTCGGCGATACGAGCGTCCGCACGAAGTCCCGAGCTCATCGCAACAAGCTCCCTTCACCCCTGCCCCATCGGCCGGCCGGCCAATCCAAACCGGGGGCCCGCCCGGCGGCCTCGGAGTGGCCCGCATTCCGTCTGCTGATCACCCCAGCGGCCAGCGCGGCCTGGCGAACCTCCCGGGTGGGGCCGGCCGCCCGGCGTAGCCGCCCGCTAACCGCGGCGGGAACACCTCCTGGCCACAGGATGGCCGAGTTTCGAGGCCCCGCTGCAGCGAGACAGAGATAATCTTCTGGCGGAATGAGTTTTAGGACCTTGTAGCCCCCCTGAAAAGGTGTCCGGGGGGCGGACCCTGGCCGTGTCGCAATGCCGACACTCACCAGCAACAAGCCAGGGCGGAAAACCCGAGCGAATTCACGCAGAATGCGCGTAAGCACCTTCCATCGGCTGGCGTTGTTGACTCTAGCGGCTGGGGTCATGGGGGTACTCCACCCCTGCTTCAGCATGCGCGACCGGGCGGACGCCGGCCGATGCACCCCACGGCCGGCGTGCCGCCCACGCTTTTCGCCCCCGCAGCAGCGGGTGCCGCCCGCGGATCTCCGAATCGCGGCCCCCCGAACCACCCCCGATCGGTTATGCTCTGCCCGGTCTGCCCGGTGAGCTTCGCGGAAACGGAAAGGGTCCGTCGTGCGCTCTGTCATCCTGCTCTTGACGATGCTGTTGCCGGCCGGCTGTGTCGCCCAGAGAGCCACGCCGACCGAGCGCCAGCACCCGGCAGCGCCCCTGGCGCTGCGTATGCACATTGCCTTCCCTGAACCGGCCGCTGGCCGCACCGCCTACTCCACGGGTGCCGGAGACACGCTCTATCTGGCCCCTGAGCCGGTTGTCTCGGGAGAGGATGTCGAATCTGCCAGGCCTCTGCGGGTGAAGCGACGCCCGAGCGTGGAACTCACGCTGACGGCCGACGGTGCCCGGAAACTCGCCCAGGCCACCCGGCGGCACCTCGGCCGGAAGCTGGCCATTTTTGTGGATGACCAGATCGTTTGCTCCCCGGTGATCTCCTCCGCGGTCTCCTCCAAGGCGCGGATCACCGGCGACTTCAGCGAGCAGCGGGCTCAGCAGATCGCCGATGGTCTGAACCGCCGATAGCCGGGTCGCCCGGCCGACGGGCCCGCCCGACGGGAACCGTCCGCGGTCTCCGATGCGGCCCTGGCAGGATTTCCGGCCCGGCAGGCGACCGTCCGGCGGCGGGCCTATGATTGGGTGCCGAGGTGATCCCGGCTGGCCTGTGAGGACCAGGACCTCGAAAGGACCGCCTCGAACGAGGCCGCGGCGACGGAAGCCCGCGTCTCGCCACAAGGGCGGGCCGATGGGACGGCCAAGGACGGGCCTACGCCGGATCACCCATTTACACGGCCGCTTGAACGGCCGACGGATTGCATAACGCCCCGCCCGCCCTGCCGGTGAGCCGGGGCCGCTCATAGCCGGGAGACGCATGATGCTGCGGATCAAAGAGGCAACGGCCGCGGTGCCCTCGAAGGGCAACTGGATCGGCCCGGCGCCGTGGATCGAGGTTCCGCCCCCGGGCATTCTGGCCCAAACGGCCCTGGAACGCGGGCGGCGGGTGACGCCGCCCGGCTACGCCCGGCATCTCCCCCTGGTCGTGCGACGGGCCCAGGGGTCGGTGATCGAGGACGTGGACGGCAACCGCTACCTGGATTTCGCGGCCAGCGTGAACGGCGCCGTCACCGGCCACGCCAACGACAAGATCATCGCCGCCATCCGCGAGCAGGCCGCCCACCTGATTCACCCCAGCGGCTGCGGCTGTTACACCGAACCGACCATCGCCCTGGCCGAACGCCTGGCCGCCCTCGCCCCCGGACGGGTCCACCGGCGGGTCCTGTTCACCAACAGCGGAGCCGAGGCGGTTGACGCCGCCGTCAAACTGGTCCGCCAGCATGCGGGCCGCCCCTGGCTGGTCGCCTTTCAGGGTGCCTTCCACGGCCGGACCCTCGGCGCCCTCTCGCTCTCCTCCGCTGAAGCGGCCGAGACCCGCGGGTGCGGGCCCCTGGTGCCCATGATCGCCCGAGCCCCCTACGGCGACATCGACCTCTTCGAGCGAGCCGTCTTCCAGCAGCAGGTGGTGCCGGACGAGATCGCCGCGGTCTTCGTCGAGCCCGTGCTCGGCCTGGGTGGTCATATCGTGCCGCCCAGGAACTTCCTGCCCCGCCTGCGGGCCTTGTGCGACCGCCACGGCATTCTCCTGGTGTGTGATGAGATCCAGACCGGGCTGGGCCGCACGGGCAAGATGTTCGCCTGTCAGCGCTTCGGCGTGGTCCCGGACGTCCTGCTCTGTGCCCGCGGTCTGGCCGGCGGCCTGCCTCTCGGCGCCGTCATCGGAACGGACGCCCTGATGGGCGCTTCCGCCGATGCTCAGCGTGGAACGTTCTGCGCCAACTCCGTGAGCTGCACCGCGGCCCTGGCCACGCTGGACCTGCTGGACGGCGGCCTCACCGCCAACGCCGCCCGCCTGGAGCCCGGGTTCCAGCGCCACCTCTCGAACATCGTGGACAAACACCGCTGCGTGGTCGCGCCGCGCGGGTTGGGCCTGATGGCGGCCGTCGATCTGGTCAGTCGCAAGAGCGGCAAGGCGGACGCCAGGTTGCGCGACCGACTCATCGCAGAAGCCTTCCGCCGGGGCCTGATCCTGGCGCCCGGCGGTATCGCCGGCCTGCGGCTCTGCCCGCCGCTCTGCATCAACGACACGCAGATCACCGTCGGACTCAACGTTCTGGATGAGGTCATCGCGACCGTGGCGCCGTGAGCGGGCCGCATCCTCGCTGCCGGAGCGCGGCACGGCCGAGACTGCTGCCGCGGCGGGCCCACCCTCGTCTCCTCCACGGGCGGTCTGCGGCAGGCACCCCGCGGCCACGGATTACTTGTTGATCGACGAGTTGATCGCCCCGTTCACCACGCTGGTGAAGAACCCGGCGACACTGCTTCGGGCGTTGGTCATCACCAGGTCGGTGCATCCCGTGCTCGCCACCACGAGCAGGACACCCAGCAGCATCGTGAGAACGGACAAAGCGTGCTTGCGCATGGTCTGGCTCCTGTACCCAGACGCTTATCGGATGCAAATCGCGAGCGCTTGAGGTGGATCGTCGGCTTGAGTGTCCCGCACGCCGGCCGGAAGGAAAGAACACAGCGCTGGAGGCGATCTTCCCGCCCACAAGGCTGCATTCCCCGGTCCCGACAAGAGGAGCTTAGCCCGCCCGACACCGCGCGGCAAGCAGAAAGTCTACAACTCGATAGACAAGCAGTGCCCTGGCCCGCCGCCCGCCCGACGCTACCGCCGCGGGCGCCGAGCGGCTACACTCGGTCCGCCGCACTCGATCACTGGAGTCCGCCCCATGCGTGTCACCCGAGCCCTGGTCCTCAACCTGTTCGTTCCCGGGGCCGGGCTGATCGTTCTGCGCCGTGAATGGCTCGGGCTGGCCGCCGCGGCACTCTTCGCCCTGCTCGGCCAGATCGCCCTCCTCGGCCTCCTGCTCCTGCCGGCCACCATTCCGCCCTGGCTGACCACCCTGGGGTGTGCCGGCGCCGCCACCGTCTGGCTGGGAGCCCAGTTCCTGCTCGGGGCCAGGGCTCGGGCCCTCGGCGGCGATGCCGCCACCGAGCAGATCGCCCTGCTGCTGCAACGCGCGGACCAGACCATCGCCAGCCAGGCCTACGCCGAGACCGAGGCCATCCTCCGGCTGGCCCTGGCCATCAACGACGAGGAGCCGACGGTCAACATCCGCTGGGCACAGTTGATGACCCTGATGGGCAGATTCCGCCAGGCCCGCCGGGCCTGGCGTCGCGTGCTGTCCCTCGACCGGACCGGCGTGCACCGCCGCACGGCCCTCGAGGCCCTGGCGGCCCTGCCGTCCTGATCCCGCGCACCATTCCCCGATCTCAGTACTGGAACAAGGGCTGTACCCGCCCGTCAGTACCGCGAGGCGTGACCGCTCTGCTGTCCATGGATCGTGAAGGGATGAAGCGCCTGCGTCGATTTGCCCGACAAGGCGTCCTGAATCGAGACCTTGAGCACGTACTCGCCCTCACTCAGCGTGGGCGGCAGGGTCACCATCTGGGCCAGGAAGAAATCCTGGCGCCGCTGGCGGGACTCGTCGACGATGTCCGGCTCTTCATGCCGCCAGACCCGCTGTCCCCCCTGCGTGAGGACCTCGAGCTCGCCCGCCAACTCGGTGCGGTAGCGTCCGTTGGCCTCCTGTTGCGACGCGAAGTTGGCCAGTTCGATGTACACGATCACCCGGTTGGGGCGATGGGCCCGCAGAGCGTCCCCGGGCATCTCATCGTACACCCCGAAGGTCTGTACCCGGGTGCAGAAGGCCACCTCGGGAATCTGGAGGTCGCTGCGTTCCTCCAGGGTGACGTAGAGCTCCTTGGCCGCCGTAAAGGCGCCGTCGGCCCCCGACACGGGGTTCTCCAGCGCCCCGCGGGTGGCCACGATCGTGTCCATGAGCTTGCCGAGGACATCCGCCTCATCACCCGCCGCCGTGCTGGCCAGCTCGCGGGCCGCATCGTGCTCGCCCAAGGCCAGCCGCAGCATGCCGAGTTGCCAGCGGGCCGCCAGGTCGCGAGGATGCTCGCCGAGCTGTCTCTCCAGGGCCGTGGCCAGTTCCGCCACGCTGAGGTTTCGCGGCGACTGGTCCGCCGCCGACAACGGGCTGTTCGTCGTGCTGGTGGGTCGTCCGGACTCGCTCGTTCGGCCACCGGCCCCCGGGGCCTGTACGAAGACCGACTCGACCACCGGCAGCGAAGCGGACTCGGGGGCTTGCGGCCCCGCCTGTCGCGTGCCCTGCGGCCCCGACCCCGGTCCCCCCACCTCGTTCACGTCGAACGCCATGTTCGCACGGGCAACCGATCGCGACGGGTCCCCCGGCGGCACACCGGGTTCGCGAGCTCCGGCCGCGTCCGCCTGGCCCTCCCCTGCCACTGCTTCGCCGTCGGGGATGCGATCCACGAAACGGAGCACCTGATCGATGGTCTCCTGCCGCCGGGCATCCGCCGGACCCACCTCCTCGGTTACGGCCTCCGGCGGCGGTGCCGGGCCCGCCGCTGCCGCCGCACCGGCCGTTTCCGGCTTCTCCATGGTCCAGGCCCAGGGGCTGTCGCTGCACCCCGAGACCGCCAACCCCGCCACAGCCACCGCCCCCAGAGAAACACGCCAACGCCTCATCATCTTCCTCCGGCACGCACCCCGGCTCGCCCGCGAGGCCGGGTGTGTCGCACGATGAAGGTCTCGATCACACTGCCGATATCGCCTCGCCCGGTCTTGGTTTTCAGATCCGCCTCACACAGCTCGCACAACTGCGTCTTGAGCGCCTCGGCAGAGACCCCCTGGAGCCGCCGGTTCAGCACCGCCGGGGGCGGGCCCGAGCGCCCCGCCAGGGCCTCGAGTGATTCCCCGCGCCCGACCGCCTCCTTGGCCTCCAGCAACCGGCGCACCCCCCAGGCCAGACCGGCCACCGCCCGGGCCGGCGCGGCCCGATCCGTCGCCAGGACCTGTTCCCACGCCTTCAGGGCGGCCTCGGCATCGCCCTCCGACATGGCGTCGGTCACCCGGAAGACGATCTCCTCGCGGTGCTGGCCGACCAGAGCATTCACGTCCGCGCCGGTCACCTGCTCACGCTGGCCAACGTAGACCGCCAGCTTGGCCAGCTCGTTGTCCAGGGCCGCCAGATCTCCGCCCACCAGTTCCCGGAGCCGTCCGGCCGCAGCGGCGTCCACCGCCTTGCCGTACCCATCCCGGCCCCGCTGCACGATCCACGGAATGATCTGCCGCGGCTTGAGCGGGCTGCAATCGATGATCTCGCCCCGCTCCGCCACGATTCGATACATCCGCGTGTTCCGCGGCAGTGACTTGCACAACAGCACCAGACAACCTGTCTGCGAGGGCTTCCCGCAATAGGCTTCCAGTTGCTTGCGGTACTGGCTGATGAACGGATCCGCCGAATCGACGATCACCACCCGCCGCCCCCCCAGCAGGGCAAGCGTCTGGAGCTCGTCGAGGACATCGGCCAGCTCCGCCGTGGTACCCTCGACCCGCGTAGCCCCCAGAAAACCAGGGTCCTCCCGCGTGGCCCGGTTGACGATCCGCTCGACCGCCTGGCGTCTCGAGAAGGATTCCTCCCCCACCAGCGCGTATACCGCCTGAATCACCGGTTGCTTGACCGTCATGGTGCACGACTCACTTGTTGGCCGGGCTCTCGCAGCCCCGTGATGTCCGCCAGACGAAGCTGCGCCCGGGCCACGACGTCCAGCGCCGCGGGCTGGAGCGTGGCCGCCTTCTCGTAGCAGTCCCGGGCGGCCAGCTCGTCACCCCGGTAAACGTTCACGTCGCCGAGCGCCAGCCAGGCCTGAACATCGTCGGGCGACCGCTCGAGCACCCCCTGCAGAAGCCTCGCCGCCTCTTCGTACTCCCGGCGGGCGATGTACACGCGTGAGAGTCCCTCCGACGCCGAGCGCGAATAGGGGGTTTGCTGCAAGGCCAACTGGTAGGCCTTGATGGCAGCCGCGTAGTCGCCCCCAGCGTACAGCAGCCCCGCCAGGTCGACCAGGGCCACCGACATGGTGGGATCCAGCCGCAGGGCATCCCGCAGCCGGGCAATGGCCAGACGGTCTTCCCCACGGTCTCGGTGCCAAATGCCCTGCTGGTAAAGCCGCCGGGACCGGCGCCGGGTCGCCTCGTCGAGCGGGCCCGCTTCGCCGTCGGCCGCCGATGGATCGCCCTGGGCACCGGACGGTTCGGAGACGCCCTCCCGGGGCGTCTGCAACCCGGGCGGCTGAAGCTCCAGCGTTGTGGCGGCCTCAACGCGATGTCCGCCCCGGTCGACCACTGTCGCCCGAATCACCACCCGGCCCACCAGCCCCTGGGGCACGTGCCAATCGTATCGGCCCGTGTTCGCCACCCGCCGGGCGATCGGCTGCCAGGGGCCGTCCGGAGCGGCCCGGTAGTCCAGGTCGATCGGCCGCGGGGGCAGGTGCTCGTCGATGGCCGTCCAGCGGATGGCCACCAGAGGCTCCTCGCTCGCCCGAGGATCCAACCAGGGACGGTGAACCTGCACCACCGGCGGCGTGTGATCCACGTAAAGCCAGAGCTGCGGCAGATCCCCGCTCTGCGGTTCCACAGCCGACGAGCCAGCCCGGTTGGCCACCACGAAGAAGAACCCGAACAGCCCCTCCGAGGGGGCGTGGAAGCGGAACGGCGGCTGCCGATCCTCGTCTTCACCGTAGAACCGCCAGTTCTCGCCCCGGTCGGTCGTATACCACAGCCGAACCGTCTCCAGCGGGAATGAGGCCTCGTTCACTCGGTACTCAAGATCGAAGACCTTGCTTCGCACACGGGTCAGCGGCGGCTCAGCCACCGCCAGCGGCCCCCCCAGCAGCGGGGCGGCCCACAGGAGCGTCAGGCATCCATGCCGCATCCCTTTCTCCTTCCTGAAGCAGCGTTTGAGGCAGGTCTAGGACGGATGGCCTCCTGGCAGCGCATATCGGCCCCGCCCGGAAATCCGCTTGACCAAAACGAAGCCCTCGGCGGGTGGCAGGCCGGCCTTCACCGCGTTGCCAGTATTGGCAGCCCGCGACTCCGTCCGCCGGCGGGCCCGCTGGCGGGCCTGCCACTCAGGCCCGATGCCCTTTCCAGCCGACACACAGAATGCACGCCTTCCTCCGGGGCGTCCGGGAGTCTGTGGTGGAGCCCGAAGTCTACGACGAGATGTTCGCCCTGGAACAACGCCACTGGTGGTTCCGCGCCCGGCGTCGCATCGTGCTGCACCTGCTGGCCCGCTATGCCCCGCGTCCGGGTAGCCAGCCGGCCAGACTGGCGGATCTGGGATGCGGTTGCGGCGCAAACCTCCAGTCTTACAACCTCTCCTTCCGCGCCTGGGGCATGGACGCGGGCCTCCGGGCGGCGGCCTACAGCCACCGTCGGTTGGGCGACCGGGTCTGTGTGGGGAGGCTGCCGGACCATCTGCCGTTTCGAGCGGCCACCTTCGAAGCCGTCACCATGACCGATGTCCTCGAGCACATCGACCTGGACCGTGCGGCCGCCGCAGCCGCCATGAATCTCCTGGTGCCGGGGGGCGTGTTGGTCGCCACGGTGCCGGCGGGCCAGTGGCTGTTCACTCACCGAGACGTCGCCCATCACCACAAGCGGCGTTACAGCCGCCGCAGCCTGGTCGCTCTTTTCGACCCCCTCCCGGCCGAGATCCTCCTGCTCTCCTATTGCAACGCCCTGCTCTTCGCACCAGCAGCGATCGGGCGCCTGGCGTCCCGATGGGCACGGGCGAGCCGTCCTACCGATCTGCGCGTTCCGCCCTGGCCCCTGAACCGGGCCCTGGAGAGCGTTTACGCAGCCGAACGACACCTCCTGGGGCGATTCCCGGTGCCGTATGGCCTGTCGCTTGTCGTCGTCGCCCGAAAATCCTCTGAGCCACCCCCGCCCGCTCACCCAGGCCCTGTGGTGGCATAACGTCTTTCTTAAAAGAACCTTAACAGAGCACAGCCCTGCGGCCCCCCGCTCCCGGACCACCCGCCGAACCCGGAATCATCCGCCAAAACCCCGTTTTTTGCCCCGCCAAGGCCCTTTTTATGGCGGATTTGCTTTGCCAGCGCGACGGGGCGGTGATAGACTCCCCCCGTTCGGGCGGTCATGGAAGAGGGTGCCGTACCTACTTACGCAGTCCATCAGGAGTACACAAATGGAGGAGTACGAACGCCTACGCGAACTCGTCGAGGCGCAGGTGGAGGATGTTGCCAAGGCCAAGGGCGGCAACAAGGCCGCCGGGACCCGAGTTCGCAAAGCGATGCAGGAGGTCAAAGCGGCCGCCCAGCAGGTCCGCCAGAAGATCCTGGAGGTCCGCTCGGCCGACGATTCCGCCTAACAGACCGCCCGACCGCCCTGCTGCCGCCCGACGCCCTGCCAACCGGCGGGCGCCTCGCGACTGCGGTTTGCTCGCCGCTGAAGACGACTTGCCGAGGCTTGCCGCCGTGCCGCCACCGTTGCTCTATCGCCTGGAGAGCGTTGATCTAAGCCACGTCTACGCCACACGCGAGCAGATCTACGCCGGGCTGCCCCACCGTTTCGAGTTCATGCAGCTCGACGGGGTGGTGCACCTGGACGAGCCGGCTTCCGTGGCCATCGCCTACCGTGACATCCGCGAGGACGAGTGGTGGGTCCGCGGCCATATTCCCGGCCAGCCACTGTTTCCAGGCATTCTGATGCTGGAGACCGCCGCCCAGCTCGCGGCCTTCATGTCCCACACGGTCTACCACTACCCGGGGTTCATCGCCTTCGGGGGCGTCGACCGCTGCAAGTTCCGCACGGCTGTCACGCCGCCGGCGCGCCTGTACGTCATCTGCCACCAGATCGAAACCAAGCCTCGCCGGATCGCTGCCGATTGCCAGGCGGTGGTCGACGGGAACCTGGTGTTCGAAGCCCGGATCACGGGCCTGCCGATCCCGTACAGCGGGAGCGAGTAGCGGGGGCATTTCAGTCGGGAGTGGAGATCTCACGGCTTCAGACGGCCGGCCGTACGCTCCAGGGGCGTGTGCTCACACGCCACCGGCCGCCGCGACCACCACCGGTCTGGGTGACCGGCTCTGCATTGCCATGCGCAGCTCGCGGGCTTGCAGGGCCCGCTCCCGTTCGTCCAGGGCGCGGGCCCGGCGGGCAAGTGTCTCCCGCTCCCGTTCGACGGCCGCCCGCTGGCCTCGCAGGTCCGCTTCCTGAGCCGCCAGTTCCTCCTGATACGCGGTCAGGTCGTGGAGACGACCGCGGAGTACGGCATCGCGGTGGTCGAACTCAGCATCCGGCTGAGCCTCGTCGGAGCCGGCCGAGCCGGGGTCAGGCCGCGGCGACAGCTCGTCCCCCTGCCAATCGTTCACCTTCCGCCAGGAGGCGCCGATGTCCTGGCGCAGGGCGTCGAGTTGGGCCCGGATTTCGTTGAGGGCCGACTCCTCCGTTTCCAGGGCGAGGGATTCGGCCAGCAGGTCGGATCCGGCGATCGCTCCGAGGGTCAGACCGTCCACCGCCGGGTGAGCGGGCCGGGCGGCGCCAGCCGCGACCCCCAGGCTGCTGACGGTTACGCAGCAGGTGCCCAACTCCAGGCGGGCCTCGTCGTACAGCCGGGCGAGTTCCACGGGAGTCCCCTCGAGCCGCAGCCGGCCAACACCGGCCACGTTGCAGACGGCCGGCTGGTCGTTCAGGGTGAACACCACCGCGTGCGCGGGTGCGACCTGGGCGGCTTCGATGTGGACCTCGACCTCGGGCCTGCTTCCCAGCACGGCGCAGTTGTCCTGGAGGGTCCAGCCCGCCACCCCGTCCGAGGCCCGCAGACGCACCCGCTCCGAGAGCCGCAACGGTTCGGGGACAGGCGACTCCGCCCCCCGCGGCGCCCGCCGAAACGTCCGGATGGCGACCTGGATACAGGTTTCGCCCACCCGGACCAGGTCGCCATCCTCGAGCACGGCAAGGTCGATGCGCTCGCCGTTGCATACTGTACCCACCGCGGTGTGCAGATCCTTGAGCAGCACCGCCGAGCCGGTGTTCACGATCACGCAGTGGGCCGGCTCCACCTCCGGGTTGCGCAGGACGATCGAGGCGTGTCTCTCCGATCCGATCAGCGTGACGGGCCGCCGCAGGTTCCAGCTCTTCTGGGACGCGGTGCCGACACCGGCGGTAATCCGGATCCGGGGGGCATCGTCGGGCAGGAGGAGGGACTCGTCGCGGCATACGCCAGGGAGTCCGGGCATGGTCAGTCTCCCCTAGGACTTGTTCTGCGCGGTTCGGTTTGCCTGGGCGCGTTGCGTGGTTTACGGTGACGACCCATCGCAGGGAAGGTACGATTCGCCGGCGGCCCAGGCAAACGCCGGAGCCGGGCCGGGCGACTTCTCCCGGGCGGTGAGGTCGCGGAGCCGATAATGCACTTTCTGTTGACCAACGATGACGCCTACGACGCCGCGGGCCTGGCGGCCCTGCGCGAGGCCGTGGGTTCCCTGGGCCGGGTTACCGTGGCGGCTCCCCGGCATCCACAGTCCGGCCAGGGGCACGCGGTGACCTACGCGGCCCCCATCCGCGTGGAAACCCTGGATCGCCCGGGCCTGGGGCGGGTGCACGTCTGCGAGGGCTCGCCCGCCGACTGCGTGCGGCTGGCCCTGACCACCCTCGCCGAAGACCCGGTCGACTGGGTGCTGGCGGGCATCAACCGGGGCGCCAACCTGGGCGTGGACGTGCTCTACTCCGGCACGGTCGCGGCCGCCCGGGAGGCCGCCATCATGGGCTGCCGCGCAGCCGCGTTCTCGCAGTACGTCCGCCGGGACGTCGAGCAGGACTGGGAGCGATCCACCCGCTGGACCGCCGGGCTCCTGCGGCAGATGATCGCCCGGAACCTGGCCCCCGGGGTCATCTGGAACGTGAACCTCCCCCTGCCCGGCGTCGCCGCCCCGCGGGTGCAGGCCACCTCGCTGGCCCGCATCTCCCTGCCCATGGCCTTCGAGGTGGTCGACGACGCCGGGCCAGCGGGCCGGTCCTACCGTTACTGCGGCCGATACGCCGACCGCCGGGGCGAGCCGGGCTCCGACGTCGCCGCCGTCTTCGACAGTGCCATATCTGTGACACCCCTGGGGCTGGATCCCACCGAGCCGACTCTGCTGGAGACGACCTTCGACGCACCGCCGGGGTAGTGTCAGCTCGCCCACCGACCGCCGCTCCTCGACCGAGCCGAGGGGGCGGTGCTCTGACCGCTCGAGTTCCGCGCGAATGGCCGGAGATCCGCCCGGTCGACACCATCGGGAAACGGAACGTCCTGAATCTCCAGATGGCTCCGGTCCGTACCCTGATGCAGCGCTGGAGACCCCTCAACGGACCGGGTTTCTGCCCCGGACGGGCGATTCGAGGGTAGCCCGGCCTTTGGGACGGCTGGCCGGCCTGCCCGCGGCCGGCCTCATCCGTCCCTCCGGGACTTTGTTTTGTTTCGGGCAGTCGACCCAGCGATGAATCGCCGGGCTGCTTTCAATCTGCCCCTCCGGGGCAGCACGGCGGAGGGTCGCCTGGACCTGTGCAGGTCGCCGGCATCGCCACCCGGAGCCAACAGGATATCCAGGACGTTACGTTTTTCTGAGACACTACACGGTTCTCCGGCTGCCCGCCGCCACAGGACGGCGGCCCGGCGGAAAACCGCGCACAGCGACTGGGGGTGGTCAGGGCCGGTGAAGCCGCCCACGGCAGCCGAACCGGCTCTTGCCCTGCGCGGATGCCGGCGGCCGGCACGCCTCAGAAGTTCACCCGGAGATACGGCTTGACGATCAGGGCCACCACGATCGAGTAGACCAGGAACCAGATGATCCACCACGCCGAACCGTACAGCCAGGAGTCGAGTCCGGGGAAGCCAACCGCGATCGACCGGAAAACCGAATCGTCCGGCAGGGGCTCCTCGGTGGGATAGAGGAAGGAATCCACCCATCCCCCGCGGTGTCGAACGGGGCTTACCCGGCCGAAGGCGTCACCCACCACCAGTTCCTTGGTGCACTGCTCGCCGCCGGTGTCGAAGCTGAGCTGATAGCGACCGGGACGCTCGGCCTGCACGTACCAGCAGACCTCCCTGACCTTCGGAGAACGGTTGCGGTGGCTGACCGTCACGCCGGCCGGCAGGCGGGGCTCCAGGTTCAGGTCCGCATCCCCCGCCTCAGCGTCCAGGGTCACCTTCAGCAGGGCCCGCTCGCCGACCCGCAGCGGCCGCCACTCGTGCCAGGCCGCCATCTGGGCGCAGATCAGGACCATGGGCAGCAGCATCACCAGCAGCGGCGGCAGCATGTTGCCCTGGAGACGCAACGCCCCCCACAGGATCCGCGGCACGGCGCGGAACATCACCCGCAGCTCGTCCTTGTACAGCCAGATGGACAGCAGATCGGCCCGGATACGATCCTTGATCCGCCCGATGGCCTCCTGCCGGGAGCAGTAGCGCACCACCAGCAGGGCCAGAACACCGAAGACGCCCGAGACGACGATCAGGGCGACCACGGGGTGCAGGGCCACCAGCGCCCGGTAGACGACGTCGAAGAGAGCCAGCAGGATTCGATTGATGGTCCACATGTTCATCAAGAGCCGTCAGGGGGCCGCACCGTCCGCGCGGGCGCCCGACCACGCTCGCGGCCGGCCCGAAGCAGCGGCGCTCCCGCAGGCCTGCTGCCGGACAACGGGCGCGGGCCGAACGCCTAGTCCAGGTAGCCGAGGCCGCGCAGACGTTCGGTCACGTCCTCATCGGTCTCGGCGCTCTCCAGCACGGAGAGTTCCTTCTCGATCATGTGGACGATGAACTCGTCCGCGGTCGCGTAGCCGGCGGCCTCGGCCACCTTCCTCACCCGGTCGTACAGATCGTTCTCGATCTTGAGCTTCACAGCCATGCTGGTCTCTCGCTAATCTCTCAGGGACACCGTTGCGGGGGTGGCGAAGATGTTGCCGCCCTGCATCCGGGGGGGCACGGCCACGCCAAACTCCTCCAGGATT
>Ga0180432_10006190_pt1 | contig 15633 bp, 15 predicted proteins | sample SS_ome_10_FD_132414 | JGI IMG/M metagenome (GOLD analysis project Ga0180432, IMG submission 132414) | Hypersaline lake sediment archaeal communities from the Salton Sea, California, USA - SS_1_MS_2 metaG | ecosystem: Environmental > Aquatic > Non-marine Saline and Alkaline > Hypersaline >... | reverse complement strand
GCCTCGCCCCGCCATATCCCTGCGGGCGCATCGGCCACCAAGAAATTCAGCTTCTCTGGTGCGTCCAACAGCAGCACAACACCGAACGCCAATAGAAATATGGCTATGGTTAGCAGCGCGCTGTTGATTGTTCGCCCTATCACACCCGCATTCCTCCCTGTCGTGCGGAGACGCCCCATCGATAGTGACGGTAGCTGTTGGCATAGCTGCTTCCCCAGACCCCACCCCACAAGTCCCATATCCGCAACCGAAATAGCACAGCGAAAGACACGGTCCGTCAGCGACAGAACCCCGCAAGGAATCATACAGTATAGAGTCATCACTGTCAACAGCAGACAATTGTGAACATAGCGCGACTCAGCCCTCGACCGACCACTGCTCCTCTTCGAGGTACCATGACTCCGGGTCATCGAGGTACTGCTGGCCGTTAGCCAGCAGCTTCAGATGTCCGCGCTCCTGTTCCACCAGATAGCCGAACAGTTTGCGGGCTTCGGGTTCATCGGCCTGCTCGCCGCCCTGCTGATACAGGGCGATGCTTTTGCGCTCCATCTCCATGGCGTGGTCGTAGAGTTCGGAGAGATCCTCGGCAGGCGGGTTGGCCCCCTCGTCGAGTTCCTGCTTGGCCTTAGCGAAGATTTCCTTGGCAGTGGCAACCAGGGAGTAATCCTGCTCGGCTATGCTCTGAGCCGTAGGAGCGGGCTTGCCCTCCGAGACGGCGTCCCAGTATTCTCGCACCAGGGCGGCATGGGCCCGTTCGTCCTTGGCCAGCGCGCTGAAGGTATTGCGAGCCAGCGGGTTGCGCGCCTTCTCCGCGGCCATCTCGTAGTACTCCTCCCCGTCCAGCTCCAGCTTTATGGCATCCTCAATAATCTCTGCAAGCTCAGCCATTCTCGGCCTCCTTGATGTGGCGTCAGGTGGTTTCTGCGCTCGTATCGTCGGATTAGACGACCCGACGGACGGAATGTTCGACTCGCCGGGGCCATGCACCTGCCCATTGCGCATTCGTGTCGCCCTGGTCGCCCGCCCCCGCAGGCTGGAAAACCCTTGCCTCCCCTGTAGGCGAAACTTCCAGCCTCGCACGGATCGCCGCCGCCCCACGTCTTTTCTTGCTCTTTTTGGAGGACAGGCATCCTTGCCTGTCAATGCCGTTAACTTGTGCCGTCCCCTCCTGTAGGCGAGGCTTCCAGCCTCGCACGACTCGCCTTCCCCACGGCTCAGAAGTGCAAAATATCAAACGGACATGCGGCAACACACGCCCCGCAGCGCAGGCAGTCGTTCTCACCAAGCTCGCCGGCGTCCTTGTACTTGACTATCGGCAGCGCCAGCGGACAGGCCGCCTCACAGGCTCTGCACTCCCGGCAGCCCGCCTCTATCTGTAGCGGATGCTTGCGGCCCCCGACCGTGCCGGCGAAGGTGCCTACCGGGCAGAAGGCGCACCACGTCCGCGGCCAGAACAGCACCGCAAGTATGACCCCGACAGAGGTGGTAATCGTGCACATCAGCCAGAACACTCGGCCCCAGTGCTCCGGATCGCCCGGATTGAGCGACAGCCGCCATACCATGAAACCCATCAGCACCCCGAATAGCGCCCAGCGCAAGGTGTAGTTGCGCAGAAAGTGCGGAATACCCAGGTGGAACGACAGACGCCGCATGATCCGCTCGAGGAAACTCCCACGCGGGCATGCCCAGCCGCAGACCCAGCGCCCGCGGAATAACCCGCCGACCATCCCCATGACCATGACTACCGGCACTATAAACCCGAGGTGCGGGTACCACCAGCCGCCGACTATGACCGCCGGCACCAGCAGCAGTAACCAAATCTGTATCCGTCCCCGCAAACGGCTGAGTTGTGCGGCGTCCCCCACGACTGCCGCATGGAGTTGTTGCGCGGTCATCTGGCATGGGCCTCGCGACTTGCAGATGCGCCGGCAGTATCGCCGGCCGGGCGGCGGGCGGCGGTAGTCCGCTTGGCATTGTCTTCAGACTGCTCGCGGTGGGGACGGAGCAACACCTCGACATCCAGACCGACGGCCTGCGCAAATCGCACCACCTGATACACGCTCGTATTCTCAGGCGTGTTGAGGAACTTAGTCACATACTGCGGCGAGACGTCCAGCTTCTCCGCGAGTCCCTTCCGTGTCATCCCCTGCGCCTCCATCGCCGCACAGATATCCGCAGTGATGTCCGTCAACAGGCCGTACGCGATGTATTCCGCATCCTCGGCATACTCTCGCTCCCACTGCTCGAACAGCTTACTTCCCTTGCCCATCACAGTTTCCCCTTTGTCCTTCTACTACCACTCACCGAATGTCTTTTCATACAGATCGCGCAGCCGCAGGGCTCTGTCAATCTCGCTTTGCGGAGTGGCATTGCGCTTCTTCGTAAAGCCGTGTGTCAGAACCGCAATCCCTTCACCTGCAAAGAAGAGCAGGATACGCCCCTGAGAAGCCTTTATCTCGAAGAGGTTAGCATGGCCCTTAAATGACCGGAATTTCTCGCGGTTCGGATGCGGCCCGTGGTCGGCAAACCTGATTATCTCCTTGACCAGCTTCTTGCGTTCGCTTTCCTCAAGGTCATGGAGATACTTTATGACTATTGCCACTTCAGCCCGCAATTGCCTGACAGCCCGCACTTCGAAGACCGCACCGCGCTTGATTAATTCATATTCAATCATAGTGCATTACAGTTCAGCGCCAACCGCCATGCACCTTCACTACCTCAATCGGCAATAAGCAGTAAACCTGTAGGTTTATCTGTCAGGCCACAGTATAAACCCACAGGTTGATTTTGTCAAGCCCCAGGCTGTATCCGCTTCCCTAACCGCCCACAATACCCGCCGCAAAGTCCTTCGTCTCCGCAAGCTCCCAGCTCTCTCCGCCGTCTCCGGACATCAGCACTGCGGGGAAGTGGTAGTAACCGTCCATTGTCCGGTATGGGTTCCGCGGCCCCTCACTGAGGTAAGTGTAGGACAGATACAGCCGATCCCGCCGGTCAATCGCCAGCTTGTGGTGATAGCTGCTATACCCGTCAATCGGCGGTACCACCAGCACACGCGGCGCTTCCCAGGCCCCGTTCCTCGGCTTACGCTGGTAGGCCAGCGCACTATAGTCCTTGTTGGGGAAGTACGCGTCATTGCTGCTCTTCTGACGCCGGCGGAAGACCACGTGCAGCGTGTCATGGGAGTCACAGACCAGCCCCAGGTAGGTCTGCTGCCCCTCCGTCGTCTGCTTCCCGTGATCAATGCTATATTCCGCACCCAACAGCTTGACGGGCTGGGTCCATCCCCCGCTGATGTCATTGGGCGCCGCCGATTTCATATGCTGGAACGAAAACGTATGCGCCCCTGTGACCACATGTAGATAACCTTCGCTATCGGCGCAGATACCCGGAGTGTTGTGCGCGTCATTGACCGGTGGCGCATAGCCGACGAGGACCTTCTCAGTTACCTCTCCGGTCGCGTGGTCGTAGGTCCCTACGAACGTCGGCGTACCCGGTGCCTGCGCATCATCGGCTATCTCGATCCACACGAAATGCGTGTTGCCGCCGATGGTCGTAGCAAAGGACGCGCCGCCGGAGTGTGTCGCCCCGCCGATGCACTTGTCGGTCACAACTGTCGGCTCCGGAATAATCAAGCGGCCCGCGCTCTTTACCGGCCTCAGCACTTGCAGCCTGAAGTAGTCCGCCCAGCGGGAAGGGTGCTCCTTTACCCGGTGCATGAACGCGATGAGTGGCGGCCCGGGCAGCGGCTGACAATCATTGCGCAGCTCGATATTCAGCTTCTGCACGCCGCCTGTGACCGGCAGCGGATAGACCTGGAAACTGTTTCCACCGTCCGTCGAATACAGCAGCAGAGAATGGACCTTGCGGTTCTGCGTTCTGACCTGGGCGATTGAGTACATGTCCCCATCGTCATCGAAGACGGCGTGACTGAAGTACCAGCCCCCGCCGTACTGGAAGCTCTCAAAGCCGAAACAGGCCGCCTTCACCGCTTCGGCAAATGGTCGCTGCACCCACGCACCGCGCTCGAGCGTCTGGAAGCAGCCGGTATCGTGCATATCGGCCCCACGGCTGCGGATGTAGGGCCGGTTCTGGGCGTCGAAGCTGGGGACATTCGGCATGTAGTCCGGCCTGTACCCAAACTGCGCTTGCTCATGTTGGTGGGGCTTCAACACGATCGGGGAGGGCACCGGCGCGGCCCCAATGAGGCTCACTGCCGACGCCAGGCTGCATACGACGAGAAATCCGCTCAGCGCTGCACCCGTGCGGTTCATGTTATTGCGACCCGCTCACCTCCCACGCCTGGTGCCGACCGATCGCCGCAGGCAACCGGCGAGGTCCTCAGTATGCTCCCTAAACGTTGAGACGTTTGCACCGGTCCCATGTTCTCGCGCACCTCTCTGACGATTCTCCGGTCGTCATTCGGAGCATCACGACTACCAGCGCCTGACGCGGGGCTCGGTCTGCTCACCTGCATGAGGCAGCGTGGGAGAAAACGGCCTCCCTGGAATCAGCCGCCGGCCGTCGGAAAAGCCCTCCGGACGATCCGCGAGCTTCTCTATCAACACCTGCCGCCATTTTCCGATGACTTCCGCAAACTCCGCAGCACCCGCCAGGTCATGGCACTCGTGGGGGTCCTCCTCCAGATTGAAGAACTGCTCGCGACCGTCTGCCACGAACCAGATATACTTTTGCCGACCATCGGTGAGGGTATGATGCAGCGGCGCATGTTGGATGTGCAGGTAATCGCGCCAGGACGGGTTCTCTCCCCGCAGCAGCGGCAGTAGCGAGCGGCCCTCCACCGTTTCCGGTATCTTCACCCCCGCCATTTCCAGCAGAGTCGGCATCACATCTTCCAGAGATACCGGCTCACTGACAACCCGCCCCGTCTGCAGCCCATACCGCTCCGGAGCCCGTATCAGCAGCGGAATACGCGCCGCAGGCTCATAGCCCTGCAGCTTGTGCCACATGTAGTGGTCGCCCAGCATCTCGCCGTGGTCGCTGGTATAGAGCACGATGGTATTGTTGTCGGTGCGGGGAAAGATGCCATTGACCGGACTCAGAAGCCTGCGGATCTGGTCATCTATATGGTTGATGAGTCCGTAATATCCGGCCCGGGCGGAGCGCAGAGCTTCACCTTGCAGGTCTACCTGCCTGCCGCCGATATCCAGGCCCCGGCCTCCGTTGGGCGGTGGACTCGCCCAGTCTCCCATGAACGGCGCAACCGGCTCCATCCGCAAATACCGCTCCATGTAAAACGCCGGCGGAGTCAGCGGCGGATGCGGAGCCAAAAACGAGACGGCCAAAAAGAACGGGCCGGAGGGGTCACGTTTCTGCAAAAACTCCAGCGCCTCATTTACCGTCCAGTTAGTCGGGTGCAGAGCTTCCTCCAGATGCCAGGGGTGGGCCGTCCAGTCGTTGTGCATCACGCCGGTGCCGTAGGTCCCGCCGGCGGTCTCAACGGAATTGCGCCGCAACCATTCGCCGTAGTCGCTGTCCCACCCGTGCAGCACCATGTGATCGAAACCGTAACGTTTCCGCGCCGGATGCTGGTGCATGCTACGGCCCACCAGATACGTATGATAACCGGCCTCACGGAGTACTCCCGGCAAAGTCGGCGGCGCATCCCACTCCACTCCGTCGCGATATCCGACCATGCCATGGGTGTCGGGATATTGCCCCGACAGCAGCGAGCGACGCGCCGCAATACATGTCGGGCAGGTGGTATAGCAGCGTGTGAACCGCACTCCGCTACCTGCGATGCCGTCCATATTCGGGGTCAGCAGCACCGGATGGTCCTCAATACTCAGGCAGTCGCCCCGCTGCTGGTCCGTCATAATCAACAGGATGTTAGGTCGCTCTGACATGGTGGCACTTCACTCCCCTGCAAGCTTCTTCTCAAACTCTTCTCTCGGCATGTTCTGCTCTATCCATTTCAGCCGCGCCGCCTGGTCGGCCTTCGCATTCGCATTCACCTCTGCCGGGTCAACCAACCCCTCTAGCAGCGCCTCGAATTCCCGGACGCGTTCCTGCTGCTCGACCATCCCCGCCAGGTCCTGCAGCTCCTCGGGGTCCGTGGCCACATTATACAACTCCACCCCGTGCCCATGGTAATGAATATACTTGTAGTCACCCCGTCGCAGCGCGAACCACCCGTTACTGACGCCATGCCCATGGTACTGCGTCATCACGTAATCGCGGTGCTGCCCATCCTGACCGGACGCCGCCGGCAGCAGACTCTCGCCCGCGAGGCTCGCATCGCTCTCAGCCAGTTCGCAGCCTGCCGCCTCAACCAGAGTGGGGAAGAGGTCCACATTCTGCACCGGCCCGCTGATCCGCTTCCCGGGCTTGATCCCCGCTCCGGCTATAATCAGCGGCACCCGTACCGACGGCTCATACGGCGCGCATTTCCACCACATCCCGTGCGCCCCCAGCATCTCCCCGTGATCCGACCCGAAGATCACCAGCGTATCATCCGCAAGGCCCTGCGCCGCCAGCGTATCCAGCAGTTCGCCGACGTTATGGTCAATGTAGCTGATGAGCGCATGGTACCCGATTACATTGCGCACCCACGTCTCCTCGCTCGGCAGCTCTTCGACCTCAAAATGGTACCGCAGGTCCTTATTGAGCTGGTTGAGATTCTCAAGGTGCTCTGCCGTCACCGACGGCAGCTCAACTTCAGCGGGGTCATAGCGGTCATAAAACTCCGGTGGCGCGTAGTGGGGGAAATGCGGCTTGATGTAGCCCACATACAGCAGCCACGGCTTGCCATTGTGGGGCTCCTCGGATCGCAGCCAGGCCAGCGCCTTTTCCTGTACCGCATCATCAAACGGTGTGCAGTCCTCCTTGGGCCCGGCCCTCTCCAGCCGCCGGCTCGCTCCGGCGCGCTGCTGCACCGGGTCCCGCAGCAGACCATAGACATCGCCATAGGGCCGATAGCCGGGCTGGAAGGTCCGCGTGAAACCGTGGTCGCCGCACGGGCACACGAAATCCAGCTTCCCGAACGTGACCACCTCGACCCCCTGCTCGCTCAGCCGGTGGCCCCATGTCTGCCACTCATCAGCGAACGGTGCGGCGTTATCCCAGCAGTGAATCTCCGACACCCGCCGTCCGGTGACGAAGCTGCCCCGCGAGGGCACGCACAGCGGGCTGTCGCAGTAGCAGTTCTCAAATACCACGCCCCGTTGTGCGAGCGCATCGAGATTCGGCGTCTGCACCTGCGGCCAACCCATGCAGCCCAGCCGCCGCCCATCCTGCTCATCCGTCATGATGATAAGCACGTTCATAGCGCGCCACCTCCGACTCTCTTTGCCGGCCAAGAGATTTCCATACCCACGCTTCCAGGACGACAGGCATGATGAAAACGTTTTGCGCCCTCCGTATGTCAACTCCTTTGATCACTTGTCGTGATGCTGTTGGCGCTGTGCGGTAATGTCTTGTTCGCCATCCCTATCTGCCGCGCCTTCAGCGCCACCCACACCTGCGACAGCGCCAATAAAGGAACGCCGCCGTCGTTTCGGAGCAACATGAACAGACGAGGGCCCATCACCGCCGCGCGGCCCGGCGAGCCATGCACATCGCGTTCCGCCTGATACTCAACGTATTCCCACGCGACCGACCGCAGGTACGCGTTCGAGTAGCGCGAGTTGCCTGCAATGCTCACTAGCAAAGCCCTGTATGCCTTGGCTCCCTGTGCGCTCCTCCCTCTACCTCGACTGCTCTTTCTTCGCCCTGTAGTATTCTCTGATTCCCGCTCCCAGTACTGTATCCTGCTCCATCATGTTTCCTATGAGCGATTTCCCTTGCTCTTCACGACCAAGCTTCCTGTAAGCCTTGTCCACATGCCACATCGCGGTGAAGTCAGACTGACCAGCGGCGGTGACGTGCCTCTCAAACACGGCTATCACCTGCTCATAGTATCCAAGGCAGCCATAGCAGGTTATCAGTTGTGAATTCAGGCGATTACACTGCCTCAGTCGCGGCCAGCGCTCCTGTATCCGTGTAATGAACCAAATGGCCTTGGGGTAATTGCGCTCGAGCAGCGCCTGGCTGCAACCCACCGCGGCATGCTCTAGGTCCCCTTCGGCACCCCGACGCGCCTCATGTGCCACATAGCGCCAACTGTACCGAAAACACTCCTCGTCTGAGTAGCGCAGCCTGTATCCTATACCGAACTTTAGTTGCTCATAGGCATCCGTAGCCTGCTGAGTATCACTTGCGACAGCTATGACCGCCCATCGCAGCGCATTGGCCACTTCTACTGCCCCTCCATCGAACTCTAGATCGTGAGCGAAATCCAGTGCCGCAGGTGAACGCAGGCACAGGATAACTCCCAGCGAAGCTATTGCCACCGCCGAAACGCTGTAGAGACCTAACCTTAATTTGCGCCTACTCAATGCATCATTACCTTTCGCCATTCTCCCCTCTGCGGGTCTAGAACGTACATGTGCCCGGTGGTTTCATCAAGCTTGCATTGCACTTGCCCAAACCGAGCGTCGTTGATTATCACTACTGCACCTCCGGCCGCTGCAACCTCGTCTTCGTTCGCCACGCAGACTCCTGCCAGCTTGGCCATGTCTATGTCTGGCTTCGCCGCCAGATAGGCGCGGACGACCCCTGTCAAATACGCAGTCAATGCGCTGCAAGCAGCACCCCCTGCACCCCACTTTGCCCATACTGGCAGCTTTGGGATTCTCTTCCAGTCAAGCGCCACCTGCACGCCTTCCTCCTCCGCCACACCGTAATCCTCCCGCATCAGCGCTTCCAGCCATTCATCCCCAACGCTTGACCCTCGCACAACGTATTCCGAGATGCCGCCTTCGTCGCCTCGGCTCCTCCGATACACATTCACACCGACATCAGCGTCGGTAAGCGGCCCCTGACCCCCGATGTCCTCCCCGGCGTGTCGGCTGCCCCGCATGACATTCACCCCCACGTCAGCATCGGTAAGCGTCGCGGGGAGCAGGCCATCGTCTCCAAAGCCCTCGTCACGCCTCGCCCGCCGCCCCATCGGGTCCCACGCTGCCAACTCGGCCATAGCGTCATCTTCCGGCTCTTCGTGCCGGTCCATTCTACCAGAGGAAGCCGCGCACTCGCCAGTCCGCACATCCGGCCAGCCCCATTCGTCCTTCGGTCTGCCCATCGCCCTTTTCCTCCTTTTCCACTCCGCCGCCGCCACAAATGACTACAGACCGCCCTCCGGACGGTCTGCAGTACACTCCTCCATTAGCGGCCGGAGAATATGCTACCCCTATTCCTCCCCGACGTGCTTGGTCGCATCCTCGCGTGCCTTCCGCATCTCCTCAGGGCTTCTGGGCGGGATGATGGCAGGCGCTTCCGGACCGCCCGGCTCGATATACTCCTCGGCCAGCCGCTGCTCCGCCGCAGCAAACACGCTGTCATCATACTGCGGCAGCCACTGCTCGTGGGCCACCAGCAGCTCATCGGTCATCTGCCAGATCTCCGGCGGCGTACAGACCGCCCCCGTCAGCGGGTCCATCATCATCGCCTGCCGCAGCCACATATCATTCCCATGCACGGCCGCCTCCATACTCAGCCGCTGCGTGTGGACTGTCTGGCTGCACACTGCCGCACAGCCCATCGGTAGCTCGCCTACGGTAATCGGGTTGATCCCATTGCGGTCCACGAATCCCGGCACCTCCACACAGCAGTCCTCCGGGAGGTTCTTGATCGCACCGTTGTTGATGACATTGAAGTGCCCGCGATAGATCCGCCCGGTCTCGATGGACTCGATAATAAACGAGGTATGTTCCGGGCTGCGGTCCTCCGGATTGAACGTCAGCGGCGGGCCCTCCAGCCACTTCGGCACTTCCTCCTCGTACCAGTCGGCGCGTTCCAGCATCGCCCGCAAGTAGCCCCCGGTCTCGCCCGTGGACCAGCTCTCCTCGGCGTTGCTCCACTGCGCCATCTCCATTGGCCGCTTCCGGTACCACTGCACGTACTCGCTCAAATGCCCGTTACTCTCCGTGCTGTAGTAGCCGAACCGCCGCAGCATATCTATCCGCAGCTTCTCATTCTTGGCATATGCCGGATGCCGCTCGAACGCCTCCAGAATCTCACCCGTCACATCGCGGCCCTTGTGCTCCACGCGGATGAACCAGGTCTGATGATTGACGCCGGCGCAGACGTAGCTCACTTCCTCCTGCGGCAGCCCCAGCGCCGTACATATCTGCCCGAAGCCGTGCTCGACGCCGTGACACAGACCCACGAACTTAACACCATACCCATACTTGTTGCACGCCCAGGTATTCATCGCCATCGGGTTCGAGTGGCTGATGAAGAGGCAATCCGGCTGACTGACCTCGCTTATATCCTTGCAGATCCCCAGCAGGATCGGAATCGCCCGCTGCCCGTACATGATCCCGCCCGGCGCCAGCGTATCGGCAATGCACTGGTCAACGCCATACTTCAGCGGAATCTCGGTGTCGGCCCTCAGCGCCTCGAGATCCCCCCCGCGAATGAACGAAAACGCATAATCGGCATCCTGCAGTGCCTCGCGCTGCTCCTGATGCACGGCCACTGTCGCGTCCAGGCCGGCTGCTTCGATGTCACGCAGGCACAGTTGCTTGGTCACCTCGACACTGCGCTCATTGATATCCATGAACGCAAAGTGCGTGTCCTGCAACTCCGGCACGCACAGCACATCCCGCACGCCCCTCCGTGTGAAACCTACGCTTCCGGCTCCGATGATGGCTATCTTTATCGGCATGGCGTCTCCTCTGCTTCATCAGGATTTCCCGAAGAGCTGCGACCACTCCCCGGGCTGGTGCGCGCGATAGCTTCCGCACCCGCCCGCCGAATCCCTTCCCATCACCCTGCCCTCCTCATTATTACGCCCACTTGATGCCATGCACCGACGCCGGACTTTTTTCACCCGCGGGCAGGTCTCCCCACGCTCGCCGGGGAATACTCCGCGCGGTATAACCGTCTTACCCGCCGCAGCACTCCGGCTGGATAGTGAACCGGCCCGAACTGCGAACATCAGAATAATGGAGGGTAATCCCCAAATGCGACACGGAAACGTCTTGCTTGCCGTAGCAGTCGGCCTCATCCTGGCGTCTCTACTGCCGCTGCTCGCCGGCTGTCACGGCTCCTCAGGCACACTGGCGATCGCGTTCAGCGGCGATGAGATCATCGGCGTATGGTGGTACTCAGGCGGCGTAGATGACGAAGGCCAGGAGTACACGCTTGCGCAGTTGCCATACCTGCAGTATCTCAAGATCACCTTCCGGGCCGACGGCACCTACACCGTGGCCTATAGGTACTGCGAAGCCGAGGAAGTCTCCGACGAGGGCACCTGGGAATTCCACGCTGCCACCCAACAGTTCAGGAGCACCAGCGGCATGTTCGGTGAGCAGGTGCTCTTGCTCCCCGACAACCGCCTCGAAGCCCACGACTACACCGGCGAATGGATCCTCCATTACATCCGCACCGAGACCACCAACGCATGCGACCGCGCTGACCCGGGCCGCCAGGCAATAAATGGCGACTGGTGGTACTACGGCGGTGAAGACCGCAACGGAAAGCAATACACCCTCGCCGATCTCATCTACCTCCAGTACGTAAAAGTCACCTTCAACCCCAACGGTACCTACACCTCATATAGCAAGTACTGCAACCAGCCCGAACATGTTAACGCGCAGGGCACATGGACATTCGACCCCTCCACCGGCCAGTACATCACCACAGGCGGCCTACTCGGCGACCAACACATGAGCGTCCAGGACGACCGCTTCGAAGTCAAAGACTACAGCACCTTCTGGGACCTCTACTTCCATCGCGCCGAGACCACCAACACATGTGACCGCGCTGATCCGGGCCGCGACGCAATCCTCGGTCAATGGTGGTATTCCGGCGGCATGACCCCCGACGGCAACGAATATACTCTCGCAGACCTTGCACCGCTTGAATATGTCTTCATCATATTCGCCAACGATGGCACCTATCAGGGATGCACCAAGGTATGCGGGCAGGACGAACAGCAAGCGGACGGCGGCATCTGGTCCTTCGATCCCCTCACCGGGACCTGGGTAATCGAGAGCGGCTTCCTCGGCCAGGGTGCTGCCTCAATCAAGGACGGCCGCCTCTCAGCCAGGGACTGGACTGGTGAATGGACCCTCTATCACGTCCGGCCCGAGACCCGCAACATCTGCGACTGATCGGCTCGCTGGCGCAGTTTGCCCCGCAGTTTACCGTGCAGTTTGCGCAGCAAACTGCATTAGTTGGCTGAGCCCCTGCTCGGCCAACACCTGCGACTGACTGGCTCGCTGGCGCAGTTTGCCCCGCAGTTTACCGTGCAGTTTGCGCAGCAAACTGCATTAGTTGGCTGAGCCCCTGCTCAGCCAACTACAGTACTTTCCAGCGCCCATGTGTCCCCGTCATCGCTGCTTACATATATATTAATGTGTGGGTCCTTGGGGATCGCCACCACCAGACGTGCCCCCTGGGAGTGCATCTTGATGATGCTGCCGGCATCATCGTCAGATGCTCCGATGGCTGCTTGTGTGCCGCCGCCGGCGAAGGGCAGCCAGTTGTGCCCCCAGTCGGCGCTCTTCATCAGGTACTGCATCCCCCCGCCATACCCGAGCAGATACCATATTCCGTTATACTCCGCAAGTCGCGGATGCGTCAGATTCACACTCATCAAACACAGCCTCCCTGCGTATCAGCGTCACCACACCCGCAAATCACACCCTGCTAGTGTCCTCTCCCAGAGATAACTTCACATAGTCCAAATAGCTCACCAAACGGGTGGCTCGGCCTGACCTGCGCCGCGCGCAGGTCAGGTGATAGCGCGGGAGCACGCGCAGCGTGCAGCGTCCTCCCGTGCTATCAGCTTCCAGCCCGAGTCCGTTCGAAGTTATTGTCGCGGAACACCAGGGTGCTCCAATAAATCAATATACTTGCGGAACACCACACTACTCCCAACTCCGCCCGTCGTCCCGCGAACTGCACCCCACACTGCCGAGGCCGCGTTGGCGCCACACTCCCAGCCGACCGCTATCATCCTTCTCCGCAGTTGCCTACTTTGCGGTTGACCTCCACAGACTACCTCGCATAGAATAGTGGTAGTAGGCCGTGGACAGGGAATGTGCGGCACAGGAGAGGGCGGACGACATGTTCAGACATGGCATTCAGATAGACGAGGAGAAGCTGCGCGCGCTATGTCGCCGCAACCATGTCGAGAAACTGTCGTTCTTTGGTTCCTTCACCAGGGACGATTTTGGCCCTGACAGCGACATTGATGTACTCGTCGAGTTCATTCCCGGCGCCCGCGTCGGCCTCTTCGAGCTTTGTGCCATGGAGGAGCAACTCTCAGAGCTTTGCGGCGGGCGTACCGTCCAAATCAGCACACCTCGCTCCCTCAGTAAGTACTTCCGTAGCCGTGTCCTGGAGGAGGCGCAACTGGAGTATGTCCGAGCGTAATCAGCTCGTTAGACTACTGCATATGCGCGACTACGCCCGTCGTGCCACGGCCATAGCTGCCGACTACGGTAGATCCGACCTTGAACAAAACGAAATGCTCTACCTGGCACTTACCCGTCTCCTCGAATTGATCGGAGAAGCCGCCAGCCAGGTGCCCCGCCACATTCGGGCTAATCATCCTGACATTCCGTGGTCACTCATTGTCGGTATGCGTAATCACCTTATCCACGGCTACGACTTCATAGACCCCGACATCATCTGGGATACTATCGCCAACAACCTACCAAGACTGATACAGCAACTTGACCACATCATTGAGACTAGCCCTTGACGCCTACTCCCAACTCCGCCCGTCGTCCCGCGAACTGAAGCCCACACTCACCGCGCCGCGTTGGCGCCACAATCCCAGCCGGCCGCTATCATCCTTCTCCGCACTCGGCTCGCTGCTTTGACCGTCAGCGGTGAGCTGCTCGCTGTCTTCCCAGGGCCCTGACAGGCCGTTGCGCCGGGTCAGCCGGATGTCGCCGTCCTTGGTGTAGAAAAGATAAATCTGCCCGACTGCATCATCGAGCAGCTCGATCCCCGTCAGCAGCACAATCAACTGCGCTAACGTCGGTGTCCGCCTGTTTGCCTCCACTGTTATCGAGTTCGCATTGCTCAGCCACGGGTTGTCATTGACGATGGCAAAGCGCAAGTCCTCCGGCGGCGGGCCGGAAGTGATACTCACAGCATTGACGCCCTGATACAGACCGACGCCCCGGTATGGCGAGCTCAGCTTCTCCGCCCGCAGCTTCGCCACTGAGCGGATCGGCACAATATCGCCCAGCGGGTCCTCAGCAGTCGGCCCCTTCAGACCTGCCTCAAGCACTACCCCCACCGTCTCCGTAGTCTCATCCTCCAGCACACATTCCACGCTCACCTCCACATCCTCCGTCAGCGTGTAATCGCCTGCTAAGACCAACTTCATCTGCGTCAGGCCCGGAGCATGCTCGATTTCCTCCAGCCCCTCGAAATACGCCACATCATGCCCCGGCGTGTACGGCGGCGTGCTCGCTGCGTCGTAATGACCGAAGCCCTTACCATCGCCCATCTCATCCACATGTTTCGCCACCCAGCGCGGTGCGTTGGTCAACTGAGCGATACCCGACTGGGTGATGAAATCATCAGTCTCCTCATAGAGGTCCGGCCGCCAGTGATAGCTCACATCATAGCTGCGAGCTTCTCCACTGCGCCGCAGCAGGTGCCCCTGCAGATGGTAGCCGGTTCTCGCCGCCAGCGTCGGACTCAGGAAATACGTCCGGCAGTCCACGGCTCTCGCATTACTGAACTTGCTTGCACATTGCAGGCAAAAACCCCGTGCATGGACGGGAGTATCCGGGTCCCGATGCGCCGGCCCGCCGCAATAGGGGCAGATGAAGTCCGCGATGCCGGCCATGAACTCCAACAGCTCCTCATCCCGCTCAGGCTCGCTGCCGGCTTCGGGCAACTCCTGCCGCATCTCAACATACGCATTATGCTCGCCGAACTCCAGGCCGACACGCAGTGCCTCGGCATACTGGCTGCTGATATGTTCCTGCGGGGTGTATGAGCTCTTGACGGTGACCACATTGCCGGATATCTTGCCCCCGATGAGGAACTTGACCTCCGGATAGTACCCCGACGCCCGGTAGCGCCCCGCCAGCGTCTCACCGGCCTCAAACGACTGCCCCGGTAGCGTGAACTCCGCTATCAGCACCTTATCTTCACCGTCGGCGCCGGCTCGCAACTCCAGCAACCGGTAGGTTCGCTCCTGCGGGCCGCCTATCAACAACTCCCCGAGGTCCTCGACGTACTGGAAAGCCGGCAGGCTGTCCACAGTCTGCCAGCCGCCGTGGGCCGCCGCCACCGTCTCATACAGCTCATCCGTCTCCCGACTCTGCACCGCGATGGCATCCTGAACATACTGGAAGTTCTTATGCCCGCGATCCTTCGTCCGCCAGGCCTCCGGCTTGAACAGCTCCAAAAAACATGAATACGCCCGCGCACCCAGCACCACATCACTGTACGGAAACCCTATAATCGGCACGCTACCCCAGTTCTCGTCATGAATCCAGGGGTCCCCACCGAAACCCTCAGGCGGCAGCTCCGCCTCCCAGTAGCCGTCACCGTCCGTGGTGGCGATTGTGCCGACGATCTCCGCCGTCTCCCAGT
>Ga0180432_10006188_pt1 | contig 15635 bp, 17 predicted proteins | sample SS_ome_10_FD_132414 | JGI IMG/M metagenome (GOLD analysis project Ga0180432, IMG submission 132414) | Hypersaline lake sediment archaeal communities from the Salton Sea, California, USA - SS_1_MS_2 metaG | ecosystem: Environmental > Aquatic > Non-marine Saline and Alkaline > Hypersaline >... | reverse complement strand
TGCCGCCTGCGCGTCGTGGTGATATGCACCGTGCCCAGGCTGCCGTCACTGGCGACATAGGGCGTATACCCGAACGCCACGCCCATCACATCGTCCAGGTCATACGGCGGGCCGTCGGCGAACGCGTAGTCAATCCACACGCGGTCGCCGTCCGCGTCGTTGATGTGCCGGATGATGCGCCGGTACTGGACCGCGCCGCCCACGTTCGCGCGGAGGCTCTTGCCGATCCAGTAGCCCGACGGCTTGCTGCCAGCGCCGGAGAGCACGAATACGTCGCTGCGGTAGCGCCACTTGTCGTGATACCAGTCGTAATAGGTGTCGTGCTCGGCGGTGCCCGTGGCGAACGTGATATTGCGCCGCGTAGCCGTGAACTTGTTCGCGGAAAACGAGCCCTCCATGAGCTCGTCATACGCCCATACGCGAATCGTGCCGGACGGGAACTGCGTGGCGTCCTCCACGCGGAAGGTGTTCTCCGCGCGGCCGCAGTCCGTGGTCATGACCGTGCGCGGCCCGCCACCTTCCACACAGTAGGCTTGCACGCCGCGCTTGTACCCGTACACCACGGGCAGGGACTTGCCGTAGGCGTCCGGCGCGGCGTAGGGGAAGTCGCCCTCGTCCACGAGCGTACCGAGCGGGCTGGAGAGCGTGGCCGCGTAGTCGAGCACGGTCACGCGCAGCGCAGCGTTGCGCTCGTTCCAGCCCATGCGGTCCTCGGTCACGCCCTTGAACACCACGACCCAGTCGGCCTCGGCCATCGTGCCCACGACCGAGTACAGGGTGACCGTCTTGCCGCCCGTGCCCTCGGCGTCAACGTACCCGCGCAGCGCACCGTCGTCATCCGAAAGCGAGAAGGTCCACTGCCCCCTGCCGTTCAACGCGCAGCGGCAGCTGCCCCAGTCGGTCACGCGGCCCTCGGTGGTGATCGCGCCGGTGGGCGTGCGTACGGTGTCGCTGTACCACTTCGTGCCCGTGGCCCCGCCCCATTCGAACTTGACGAGGTTGTACGCGGTCGTGGAATCGACCGCGATGTTCGTCTCCGCTGTGGACGTAAGCGTGCGGCTACCTGCCATCAGTCTGCGACCTCCTGCGTGCGCAGCCGCAGGGTGACCCGGTACCCGCCGGCCGCGGTCTTGTCGAATGCCAGGCGTCCGCGGTTGAGGAGCCGCGCGTCCGCGTGCTCGACGCCGAGGTGGTCGGTGTAGGTGAACGGGTACAGCGCGCCGCGGATCGTGGACTCGAAGAAGGTCTCCAGGTCCTCTTTCTGGGACCGGGTCAGCCGAAAGGTCTGGTCGGTCTCGTAGAACGCAACGCCCTTGTCGTACACGCGCACGTCGCCGGCCGCGGACCGGCCCTCATGCTGCACGCGCGTGACGCGCACCGCGTACCCGGGCTCGGGCGCGGGCAGGGTGATGGACGTCGCGCCGCGAGCCAGGGTCACGGTCGCGCGCAGGCCGCTCGGCTCCGGGGTGCCGGTGGGCGTGCCCGTGGGCGTGGGGGTGGACGTCGGCATGGGTCACCTCCGCTGGGGCCGGAACGTGCCCTGCTGGACCGCACGCTCGAGCGCCGGGATGAGCTGATCGTGCAGGAACGCCGCGTCCACGGACACGGGCGCGACGCGCACCTCCAGGCGCGCGGGCGCTGGCGGGGCGCTGTCGGCCGCGTGGGCGGGCGTCTCTCGCGCGTGGGGCGCGTCGTTGGGCGTGTGCAACGGGGGCGCGGGCTCAGTCGCGCGCGCGTCCAGGCCGTCGCGCAGTGCGGCCGCGGCGCCGGCCGCGGCCTGCGCCAGGTCGTCTACGAACGAGGTCCAGGGGTCCACAGTCAGTCCTCCTGTACGGTCACGAGCAGTTCCAGGTCCATGCGCCGCGAAAGGAGCGCGTACCGCTGCGCCTCGAATCCGGACAGCGCCTCGTCGCGCTCGATGCGGTGCATGCGCACGTCGTGGCACCGGACCGTGTCCGTGGTGAGCGCCCCCGTGGGGTCTGTTCCCGCCAGGGCGCCCGCGACCGCGGCCTCTACGCGGTCCAGGTCGTCGGGGTCGGCCGCGTACGCGGCCAGGCGCACGTCCACCAGCCACGCGGCCGCCGGGTACGCGCTCGCGGCCCGCTTGGACGCGGCCAGGGTGACAAACGGCCGGTCCGGGGCCTCCACGGGCCGGCCGTAGAAGATGCGGTCCCCGATCGCGTCGGTGAGCGCGCCGATGCCGGCCAGCCAGTCACAGAGCGCGGCTCGCAGGTCTTGGTTCCAGGCCATGGGTCAGCTCCCCAGGTCCAGGCCCAGGCGCGCGGCTACAGCCGCCAGCGCCCCGGCCGCCGCGGCCACCGCCAGGCGCATGAGCGCGCCGAGCAGGCTCGTGCGCGTGTCGCGGTGGGCCTCCAGGTGGGCCTTCAGCTCCGGGCAGGGCCGCTCGGGGCGGGTCGCGCGCAGGTCGGCGCGCAGCGCGGCCATGTCCTCGCGCGTGGCTTGCAGGGCCTCGCGCAGGGCGCGCAGCTCTTGCGCGTCGGCCATCTCCTCGCGGGTGCGCGCAAGCCCGGCGCGCAGGTCCTCGATCGTGCGCCACACCCGGGCGTTCGGGTCCATGAACGCGTCTCCGCAATACTCAGGACAGGCCTTCGGAGCGCTTGACGCGCCGGACCTCGCGCTTGACGGTGTCCGCGCGCGCGCCCGCCTCGACGTGCACCGCGCGCTTCACGGCCTCGCTCGCGGACCGGCCCGCGCGCTCCACGCCCCGGACCACCGCTCCGAGCGCGGTGCGAAGCCCGGTATGCTCGCGCTGGTCCACGACGAACCACACCCCGGCGCCCAGGGCCGCGAGCCCGACCACCGCGCCGAGCCACGGGTAGCGCTCCACCGCGACCATGGACACAAGAAGGAGCGCGCCCCCGCCCGCGAGCGCCACGCCCAGGATCGGCCGGCCCAGGAAGAGGCCCACCACCGCGCCCGCGAGCACGGCCACCGCGCCGAGCACGTACACGCCCAGGAGTCCGGAGCGCAGGTTGTCCGTGACCGCCGCGGCGGCGCGGTCCGCGGTGGCGCGCTCTTCGAGGTCCTGTTCGTGCCCGGTCTCCGCCTCCAGGCGATGGGTGCCGGGCGCGTCCACGCGCATGGTCCCCACCCGCACGGACAGCCCCTGCGGCGGGGCGAGCTCGGGCCCGGGCGCGGGCTCCAGACGCAGGCGGTTGTGCGTGCGCGCGTGCACGCGGGCCGCGCGGTCGGTCTGCGTGCGCGTCTCTTCGCTCGCGCGCTGGGAGGGCCGGGCGCGGCATCCGGCCAGCCCGGCCAGGATCGCGCAGCACAATCCCAGGGTCGCAACGGTCCTCATGGCAATACGCCTCCTTTCCAAGGGATGGAACGCGTGGGAACGAGCGAACGGGCCCGCGCTCAGACGCGCCGCTCGCGCAACTGGACTTCCTGGAACAGGCCCGCGCCGCGCACGTCCGTGACCTGCTCGACCACGTACCGGCGGCCGCGCACGACCACCTGGTCGGCGAGCTGGCCGGTTTCCGTGGGGCGGACCTCGTGGTCGGCCGGGACCCACAGCACGGCCCGGCCCTCGGCCTGCGCGCCCGCGGGACCGGCCTCCAGGCCCCCGCCCCGGCGGGGCAGGAACCGGCACGGCTGCGCGGTGCGCAGGGACGCGTCCAGGCCCGTGAGCCGCTGCGCGCCGCCGGCGCCGGTCGCGGCCGTGGGCCGGTACAGGTCGTAGGTCTCGGGAAACGCCTTGGTCGTGAACATCACAGCCCTCGCACCCGATACGGCTCGATCAGATCCTTGACCTCCCCGTCCAAACGCACGCGCGGCGCGAAGGTCTGCGCCCACCCGTCCACGTTGTGGCTGTCCACGATGTTGAGCCCGGGCTGGGCGGCCTTCATCTCGTTGTAGAGCTTGGCGAACTGGAGGCGCGCGGCGAGCGCCAGGTCCGCGGGCATGGTGGAGAATCCGGCCTGGAAGGCCACGCGCACGGTCTGCACGCCCCTGCGCCACACGCCCGAGGTCTTCACGAGCCGCGGGCCGTCCTGCACATAGGCCGACGGGTCCACCAGCGTGTCGTCGGTCCAGGTCCGCGCCGCGCTCTCGTGCACGGTGTCGATGGACTCGGGCTCGTCCCAGATCCACACCGACGGCCGGCCCGTGCCGTTGACGAGCTCCACGGTCGCCTGGGACCGCAGGCGCCGGCCCGCGGCGCGCTCTAGGGTTTCGCTCGCCGCGTCGATCAGGGTCTGGATCAGGTCGTCCTCGCTGTCGTCGTCCGGGTCCAGGGCGAGGTAGGTCTTCGCGTCCGAGACGGTGATCACGTGTCCGTCCTCCTCTGGGCAAGCCAGGTCCGGTGGCCCGCGGCTAGGCGGTCGGCCTGTGCGCGGTCGGCGTCGGTCAGGTCCACGGCCCGCGCGCGGCCGAGTGCGCGGACCAGGCGCACCGCGTCGGCCGCGGGCACGCGCCAGGCCGCGCGCGGCGGCCACAGGGTCCGGGCCACCAGGTCCGCGTGCAGCCGGTCGATCAGTTGCGCGCCGCGTCCCGGTCGGCCCGCACCTGGGCGGCGCGCACCAGGCCGAGCGCTTTTTTTGCCAGGTTCCCGAGCCCGGCCGCGAGGTCCGCTTGCTCGGCCGCGGCCAGGAACCGGTCCACGTCCGAGGGCCGGGCCCGGCCGACCACCTCGGGCGCGGGGTGGCGGCCGTGCGCGTCGTACAGGCACGCTTCGAGCACGAGCGCCACGGCCCCCGGCACCCGGCGCACCACGGCCGCGGCGCGCGCGGTGCGGTCCGGGCCGTCCGACCCGTCCAGGAGCGCGGCCAGGCGCTCGTGGTCCAGGGCCTGGAAGATCCTGCGCAGGCCCGCCAGGCTCGGGCCGTCCACCTCGAACGTGCCGAAGCTGAATGCAACGGTTCTGGGCATATCGTTCTCCTGCAGTCCGGTCATCGGGCGGGCGCGGTCACGCGCATGAGGAGCTCGCCGTCCGGACGGTCCAGGTCGGGCAACGCGGCGAACGCGCACGTCCACCGGTACGGCGCGTCGTGGCGCAGACTGAGCTGCGCCGAGCCCAGGGGCGCCACGCGCCACAGGTCGATCTGCCACGCGCTGCTCGCGCGGGTGCGCCAGGGCCGCAGGCGCATCGCTCGGGCCTGGGAGCTCAGGCATGCGCCCGGCGCGGACCCGAACCCGTGCGTGCCGTCCATTGCGTCTGCGCGGCCCCGGGGAAAGAGCACGGCCAGCACCTCGCGGCTCACCTCGTCGGTGCGAAACCGGACCTCGAGCCGGTCGCCCGCGCGGGCCGCGTCGTGCGCGCCGACGCCGTCCAGGCGCACGGGTTCGAGCTCGGTCCAGGCGCGCAGGTCCACGCCGTCGGCAGCGAAGAGCTCCACCGCCTCGCCGGCCGGGTCGACCATCACCTGCATCGGTCCCCGGCGCACCAGGGCCAGGGCGCGCGTGAGCGCCTGTGACGTGCTCATGGTTCCCTCTCCGGTTGCGTGCCGGGCCGCGCGGCGCGCAACGTCCCGGTCATCCGGTTCGCGGGGTTGAGGTCGAACACCCCGCCGTCGGTATCCCACACCGTCTCGTACGCGGCGGGCACGTCCTCGCGCCGGATCGCACGCAAGCCCGCGCCGCCGAACGCCTCCGCATACCGCCGGTTCCACCCGCCGCAGTGGCGCAGGGCCGCGCACCGCTTGCACGGCGCCGTGTAGTCACGCGCGCCGCCCTTGGCCGCCGCGTCGCCGCAGCGCACGGCGGCGGTCCAGAGCTCGGCGCGATCGAGCGTGAGCTCGTAGTTCCACTCCCACGGGTCGAAGAACACGTACCGGGCGTTGGTGACATGCGGCCACAGCGCGGGGTCCAGGTGACAGAACGGGTGATACCGGATCGTGAAGGAGATCCCCTCCTCCAGGAGCAACTGGGCCGCGCTCTCGATGTGCGGGCGCAACCTCGCTGGGTGTACGGCGAGCGCACGGATGCGTGTACCCGCGCCACGCGCCCACTCGTAGTGCGGCAGGAACCCGAGCAGGACGAAGTGCCGCACGCCATAGGCGAATTCGTTCGTGGCGATTGCGCGAAGCTGCGTGTAGTTGCCCCGCTGCATCGTGACGTTGGACCGGTACGGCAGGTCGTTGTCCGCGAGCCAAACGCGCAGCTCCTGTTGCCGCTCATACGCTCCGCCGACCTGGGCGATAGCGTCCAGCGTGTCACCTATCCCGTGACCACTGAGATGCACGTGGTCCAGCCCGTCAGCGTACAGGCGCTTGAAGCGGTCGAGCCCGGTCGCGCCATTGGTGATAATGGACATGGCCATGTCACGCTCGGCGCAGGCCGCCTGAATTGCGGCCAGGTTGCCGCACAGCGTGGGCTCGCCGTAGCCCACGAGTACGGCGTGGTCGAGCCCGGCCTCGTGCGCGCGGTCCAGCTTGGCGAGCACTTCCGAGAGCGGCACGTCCTCGCCGCGCGTGTGATTCGGGTTGCGCCGGTCCGCGTAGAAGCAGTGCGTACACCGCCAGTTGCACCGCCAGGTAACGTCCAGTCCGACGCGCGTGCAGGGCTTCATCGACCGTCCCCCTTGTACGCGGCAAACAGGCTCGTACCCTGCCAGACGCGCACGGGCACGCCGCTTTCGCGCTCCCAGGCGTCCACGGCCGTGATCGCTCCGGGGAAGCGCGTGGTGTAGTCGTGGCCGAGTAGCCGGCCACCGGGCTTGACCTTGGGCCAGTAGGCTCGCAGGTCTCCGGCCACCACGGCCTCGGTGTGGTTGCCGTCCACGAACACGAGGTCGAACGCACCGTCCTCGAACTGCGAAGCCGCGTCCGCCGACGTGCGCTTGACAAGGTCCACGCGGTCGCGGAATCCGAACGCGTCCGCGGTGCGCCAGAACGCGGCCTCGTCACCCTCGCGCACGCCGCGCACCGTGCCCGCGTGCGTGGCCTCGTCGTACGGGGCGAACGGGTCCACGCTCACGAGCCGCACGCTCGGGTCGCTGCCCAGCGCCAGGCACGCCATGCTGCCGCCCGCGCCCGACCCGATCTCCAGGATGCGCCCGTCCGCAGGCACGTGCGAGGCGGCCTCGATCAGGCGCAGCGCCTCGTACACCGTGGTCTTCAGCCGAGCCAGCAGGTCCCGGCCTTTGGGCAAGTGCGCGGCGAGCTCCGCCGCGTACCGGTGCGCGTCCCGCTGCGTGGGCGCGGGCACGAGCGCCTCGGCGGTCGGCTGCATGCGCACGCGGTCGCGCCACCGGGCGTCCTCGCGGTCCACGGCCCGGCGGTACGCGGGCGCGGCGCGCACGAGCGCGGGCAGGGCGTGGGGGCAGACGACCTTGACCCCGCGCCACGCGGACTCGAAGCCGACCGTCATGTGCAGGTCGCGGCCCGCGGGCAGGGCGTTCCAGACCCGGTCGAACCAGGTGTAGTCGCTGGGCACGCGCTCCTGGCCGCCGGTGTTCAGGAACTTGGCCCGCACCGCGCGCTCGTCCCCGCGCACGTACGAGAGGTGATGGAACGCCAGCGCGTCCAAGTGCAGGCGCGCGGACGTGCGCGCCCCGTCGAGTACGAACCGGCCCCCGAGGCAGGGCACGCGCGGGTGTTGCAGGCCCACCACGCAGCGGGCCCCTTCCTGCGGCTCGACCCGGTACAGGGGGCTTTTCAGATAGGTCCGCAGCCGCGTGGTGAAGTAGTCGACCCGGGGCCGCGCGGCCATGGTCGAGCGCAGCACGTGCAGGGCCTCGGGCTCCCACACCTCGTCCGTGTCCACCACGAGCACGGGCGCGTCGGGGCCCCACTCCCGGGCGATGCGCGCGAGCCCGTCGCGGTACTGGTCGGCCTGGTCGCGGTAGTCCCCGCGCAGCACCGCGACCGGGTAGCCGGGGCGGCGCGCGCGGAACCGGGCCAGCGGCGCGCGGCAGTCCTCGCGCAGGGGCAGGCCCGCCACCCACGGCCGGTCGGAGAAGACGACCACCGCGCCGCGCGTATGCGCACGCACGCTCTCCAGGCTCGCCTCGAACCACTCGCCGCCGGAAAAGGCCTTGTACAGGGCGATCATGTGTCGGGGGCCTCCTCGTTCTTCCAAGTGCCTGCCGTGCCTCGTTGCGTTCGGCTGGTCGCCTACCGCCCGCGCATCCCCTCTCCCTCCGGGAGAGGGCTAGGGAGAGGGCCGTTCTCGCCCGCGGCCCTTGTGCCATCTTCCCTCACCCTCACCCTCTCCCGAGGGGAGAGGGAACGAAGGGGGCTCCTGCGTTCTCTCACCGGGTGAGAACAAAGAGGCGCCTCTCCGGTCGTGGGAATCGTGCGCTCCATCTTCCTCTCTCCTATCCCGCCCACGCGTCCCCTCTCCCTCCGGGAGAGGGCTAGGGAGAGGGCCGTCCTCGCGCAGCGCGTCACGCCTCACCGCGCGTGCGTGCCCAGGGGCGCGCCCCACCGCGCGATGTACCGCCGCCGGTTGGCCTCGAAGTGGCGCGCCTGGCGCTTGCGCTCGTTCCCGTGCACGACGCGGACGCCGTTGTGCACCCAGAAGGTCCCGCGCGGGTACAAGCCCCGCAGCCGCGCGCAGAAGTCCGTGTCCTCCCACCCGCTTCCCAGGTAACCCTCGTCGAACCGGGTGCCGTCGTTGCGCACCGCGCACGCGGCGGTGCACAGCTCGCGGCCGGGGACCCGCGCGACCCGGGGGCGCGGGGGCGGGCTTCCGAGCATCGGCGCAGGCCCTCCGTGGGGATGCACCAGCCGCGCGGCGACCATGACCGCATCCGGATGCGCGGCGAACACGGACAGGAGCGCCGCGTTCCAGCCCTGCGGCAGGCCGGTCACGTCGTCGTCGAGCATGACCACGTACGGCGTGCGCGCCTGGTCGAGCCCCAGGTTGCGGTTCGCCGCCGCGCACACGGGCCGGCACGTGGCGATCACCCGCGGCGCGCCGGTTGCCGTGGCGCGCACCTCGTCGAGGAGCGCGCGCACCCGGTCGCGCGTCCGGCAGGTCGGGATCACGATGTCCGCAGTCGGCCGGTCGCGCATCTCAGTCCGTCCCTGGGGCGGCCGGCGGGGCGCTCGGGTCCAGGCCGTCGCGCATGGCCATGTGCATCATGTAGGGGACCCGGGTCCCGAACTCGGCGCGCACCGCCTCGGGCGCGCAGTCGGCCGCGCGCAGCCGCAGCCAGGCCTCGCGCGGCGCGCGGCCCTCGCCGAGCGGATAGAACTGGTCCGCCGCGCCCACGCGCACGAGGTCGGGGTGTTCGCGCGCGAGCCGGGTGTAGAGCTGCGGCCCGTAGGCGCCCCAGCCCCGGTTGCGCGGCGTGCGCGCGAGCTCGTGCACCGCGTCGTGGAGCACGCGCAGGAACGGGGCGTTGACGCCCGCGCCGATGACCCCGTTGGCCACGATCCCGTGGCTCGCGCGGGTGAGGTACGCGCCCTCGGGGACGCCCGCTTCGTCGCGGTAGATCTCGTCGATCGGGCGCAGGGGCAGAAAGTCGCAGTCGAAGTACCAGCCCCCGAACCGCACGAGCGCGGTGACGCGGATGAGGTCGCTCTTGCGCGCGCACGCGTGCGCGCCCGCGATGCGCTCGTAGGCCGACCGGAAGCCCGGCAGCAGCATGTCCTCGCCGTGCGTGAGAAAGAGGTACGCGGGGTTGAGCGCCTGGAACCGGGCGATGTTGTACCGCGCGTAGTCGGGCATCTCGGGCCCGACCCACACGAAGTGCACGACCCTGGGGATGGTGTGCGCACGTGCGCGCGCGGGCGGCTGCGCCTCGGCCTGCGGTCGTTGACGCGAGACAGGCTCCGCGGCGAAGGGCAGATCGAACCCGCGCTTGCGCGCGCGGTTGGCCACGCGCGCGAGCTCGCGCTCCTGGCGCGCGGCGTGCGCCGCGCTCAGCCCCCCTCCCGTGCGCACCGTCACGAGCGGCCGGCGGATGTGCGCGCCGCAGGCGTCTCCGCCGAACTGGTCGAGCATGCACAACAGCGCCACGTCGTTGACCGGGAACCAGTCCAGGGGATACCCGCCCACGCAGTCGTAGGCCCACTTGCGGTACGCGCGCAGGCCCCAGCCGAGGTTGCCTTTGCTCGCCGCGGGCGGCTCGCCCTTCTCGCGCAGGTTGCGCTCGCCGCCCTGGGCCTCGACGTACCACACGTCGCAATACGCGTACAGAACCGCCGGATCGGCGAACGCCTCGCGCAGCGCGGCCAGCAGCCCGGGCTCGGCGAAGTCGTGATCGTCGATCTCGCACACCACCGCGTCCGCGGGCACGAGCGCGTTCCCGAGCCGCCGGGCCCGGTCCACGCCCATGTGCGCGGCGAGCACTATGTGCTGGGCGCGCCCCTCGTGCGCGTCCAGTGCCGGACGGTCCTCCGCGTCGTGCACGACCACGATGCGCTCGCCTTCGCAGAGCTGCGCGGCCAGCCTGCGCACCTGTTCGCGCAGCGCCTCGGGCCGGTTGCGCGTGGCGATGACAGGAAACACGCGCGCCACGGTCAGCCTTCCTCCGGGAGCTTGTACAGGACCCGCGCGCCCGCGGGCGCCCGTGCGCTCGTGAGCGGGGCGCGGCTCATGCGGCGCACCGCGCCCAGGGCCTCCAGCCGCGCGGCCAGCGCGTCCGGGAGCTCGACCACCGCGCCGGGCGCGAGGCGGAAGCCGTCCGCGCGCTCGCGGCGCAGCACCTTCACAATGGCCATGGCCTCTCTCCGAGTCGAAAACGCGGGGGACGGGCCGCCGTGGGCCGGGGTCGCCCGCCCGCAGGCGGCGCACCCCGAACGGCCCGCCCCCCGCAGCCAGGGGGCAGTTCGCCGGGTGGTCCGGGATCAGCTGTAGGTCACGCCCGTGCCGATGCGGAAGGCGTCGGTTTGCGTGGGCCGCCCGTCCCACTTCTCCACGATGACCGCCTCCACGGCGAACTTGCGCGGCACCGTGGCCGTGACCACCTGCATGAGCCGGTTGTGGTACACCACGTACTTGGAGAAGTCGCCGCCGATGATCTTGCCGTCGGTGAGATACGCGCTCTCTCGGATGGGCGGCAGGGCCTCGACCAGGTACTGGGCGCTGTGCACGTTGGTGGCCAGCTCCTTGACGAGGTCGAAGTACGTGTCCGCGGGCGTGAGCACGGTGGCGCGGGGCCGGTAGCGCTGCGGGATCTCGGCCAGGAACTCGAGCAGGTTCGTGAGCGTGAGCGCCCCGCCGATGGCCACCTCGGTGAGCCCCGCGTTCTCCAGGCCCAGGGGCCGCTCGCCGTCCGAGCCCGTGCCCACGATCGGCTCGCGCTCGCGCTCCACGGCGAAGGCGTCGGCCACCACCTCGGTGAGCTCGGCCATGATGTTGAGCGGACTGTCGTCGAGCAGGTCCACCTTGGTCAGCCACCGCGCGTCGAAGTGGCGCATGGTCCAGGTGAGCTGCCCGATGGTCGGCTCGGTCTCAGCCACGTCGTCCGAGGTGGTCGTGCTCTTGGACTTGGCGTCCGCGCCCTTGCTCACCGTGGGGTACGCAGTGATCTCGGGCTTGGTGACGCTGTCGCGGTTCGTGGGCCGCTTGGTGACAAGCGGCCAGACCACCGCGGGCTCGTTCGCGCGGCGCTCGACCTCCTGCACGAACTCCTCGGGCACCAGGTACCCGCCCTTGGACCCGAGCGCGGGGCCCAGGGCCTGGGTCAGGCGCCCGTCTTCGTCGAGCCGCGGGTCGGGCCGCCGGGGCAGGCCGATGAGGTTCGCGAGCCCGCACACCAACAGCTCGGCCGTCTGCTCGCGGGAGAGCGCATCGCCCGCGGGCGCCTCGGGCCGGGCGGTGTGCAGGGCGTCCGTGCGCGCGACCGTGCCGCGCGCGTTCTCAATGGCCTGGGCCAGGTCGCTCTGAAACAGGCGCAGGTGCTCCTCCTGCACGATCCGGGCCAGGGCCTCCACGGTCTTGGGGTTGAGCGCGGCCGTGCCGGCCGGCTCGGGACGGGGTGCGTCGGACATGGTCAGGTCTCCTTCAGGGTCTGTAGGGTCAGAGCCACGAGCCCGGCCCGCGCCTGGGCGAGCCCGGGGTGGCCTGCGAGCACCTCGCGCACCCGGGCGCGAAGCGCCGTCTCATCCGCCGCGGGGCGGGGACGGACCTCGGGCCCGGCGGCGTGCGCCAGGTCGTGGATGCGCGCCTGGGCGGCGTAGAGCTCCTCGCGCAGGCGCTGTGCGCGCTCGGCCGGGGGTGCGGGGATGCCCGGCACGAGGATCAGCCCCGCTTCGTGCAGCGCGCGCAGGTCCTCGGTGGCGTACGCCGCGGAGAACTCGGGCGCGCGCACGTTGTGGGCCGCGTACAGGCCCGCCAGGTGCGCGTGGGCGCGGGCGTCCGGTTGCGCGCCGCGCGCGCCCAGGGCCCGGGCCATGGCGCGGCGCAGGCGGTCGAAGTCCGCGCCGTCCACCCGCCGCCACCAGGGCGCGGGGTCCGCCGGAGCCTCCAGGGACAGGCGGTGGAGCACCGTGCCGTCGGGCCCGGCCTCGGTGCGCCAGGCGCCCGGGGCGGCCACCGGACCGCTGGGCGCGCGCTGGATGAGCGCCGTGGGGTGCGCGCCGATCGAGCACAGGCTCAGCTCCACGATCTCGAAGGCGCGCACGCGCACGGCCGGCTGCGGGGCCTCGTCCGGGCCCGGCAGGTCCACCTCCTCGGCCTCGCGCAGGTAGAACCCGATCGAGACCGCGCGCAGGTATCCGTCGCGGACCCAGCGCCGCAGGGGTTCGAGCTCGGGGTAGGCGGGGATGCGCACGAACATGCGCACGGCCTGCGGGCCCACCTCGATCTTCTCGATGCGGCCCACGGGCAAGGGATCCGCGTCGTGGCTGTAGAGCACCGTCCCGTTCTCGCGCAGGGCCGAGACGTCCACGTCCGCGGGCGAGCGCCAGTCGAACACGAACCCGTTGCGGTTGGGCGTGGGCTGCTTGTCCACGGCCAGGGCCCAGAAGGTGAGCTCGCCCGCGTCGGTCTGCCGCACGCTCGCGGCCTGGGCCTCGCGCGCGGGCTGATCCACGCGACAGCGGTGCAGCCGGGGTCGGTCGGTCTCGGTCATGGTCGCCTCCGTAATGCGGCGCCGTGTGCGCGGCGCCTGTCTGTATCCTACCGCAGGTTCGCAGGCGGGCCGGCGAAACCGCAACGACCGGCCCACCGGTTCTGCGCGGCTCAGCGCGCGGCGCCCTTGCGGGCCAGAGTCCCGGCGGGCGCCAGCCCCTCGGGCAACAGCGGCTCGCCGCCCCAGGCCACGGGCCGCAGCCCGTCCTGCGCGCGCGCCTCGTTGACGGACAGGACCCCGTGGCGCAGCGCGGCCTCGCGGTCCGCGCGCCGGGCCTCGCGGTCGGCCGGGACCACGTCCGCGAACCGCAGCCGCGCCGGGCGGCGCGGGTACCGGCGGGCGAACAGGTCCTGGTTGATGCGCGCCTCCAGCATGCGCAGCTTGGGCGCGAGGTTGTACTTGGCGAAGATGTACTCGAGCGCCTCGGCCGAGGCGCGGTTCACGTCCTTGGACAGCCCCAGGAGCGCGGGCGGCACCCGGAACGTGGCGAGAATCATGTCGCGCAGGCTGTCCTCGGACCGGAAGAACGTGAGCTCGTGCGGCCGGGGCGGCCACTTGAGGTCCACCTTGTCCGAGATTCCCAGGACCCGCCCCGCCTCGCGCGCGCCCGCGTACGTTTCGTTCAATTGATCGAGGAACTTCTGCCGCCGCTGCGGATTGGGCTCGCTCATCACGGCCACGGCCGCGGGGAACACGCCCTGCTTGAAGGTCTGCCACGCGGCCTCGAGCACCTGGTCGTCGAGCTGGATCGCCGCGCCCGCGGCCTGGCCCGCGCCCTGGCCGCCCCAGGGGTCGCCGAACCGGGGGAACCGGAGGTACACGATCTCCCGGGCCGGGATCGTGTCCTCGACCGGGCCCTGGGGCCCCTGGCGGGTGCGCCGCCACGCCGCGGGCGCGCCGTCTCGGTCGAAGACCGGGTCCATGCGCCCGACCACCGGGTAGAGCTCCGCGGGCTCGCCCAGGGCGTTCTGCGCGATGCGCCAGAAGCTGCGGCCCACCATCACGCAGTCGACCACGGTCCAGTACCAGAGCTCCGCGCCGGTCATGTAGGGGTTCACCTCGCGCAGCACGCGGGCCATGAGGTGGCCCGGGCGGTCCACCCACCGGCCGGCCTCGAGCTCCTGGACCTCGTACGGGGCCATGACCACCGCCTCCGCGATGGCCGTGGCCGCAGCGTACTGCCAGCGGTAGAAGCGCCTTCGCGCCTCCGCCTCGCCCAGGGTGGGCGGCAGGCTGCCCGCCGCCGTGCCCAGGAGCGCGGTCAGGTCGATGGTCTGCCGGTGCGTGGCGCCCGCGTCGGTGCGCCGGGGCCCGGTTCGGCGCGGCGCGAGCCGCGCGCGCATCCAGTCCGCAATGCCCATGCTCGGTCTCCCGTGAAATGAGCCGGCTCAAGGTCCACGACAATGCGCTCGACCTGCGACCGGGGAGCCGCTCGTCTACAGCACCCACAGACTCCCGCCCGGGCGGTCCAGGTACCGGATCGCGTAGCGCAGGGCGTCCATGGCGTGGTCGTTCTCGGCCCGGGGCCGGTCGGCGCCCGGCACCCAGGCGTAGGACTCGAACTCCCGGATCGTCTCGCGGCACCCGGGCGCGACCGTCAGCCGCGGTCGGCCGTCGCCCGCCGGGGCCAGACGCGCATGCACGGCCTGGATGCCGTCGAAGACCGCGTGGTCGGCCTCCACCACAAAGAGCCCCCGGTTGCGAAGCTCGGCGACCAGCCCGGCGGCCGCGGGGTCCACGACGAACGCCTCGGGCGCAAGCTCTGCGGCCCAGCGCGTGGCCTCGGCCGCCAGGTCGCCGCGCAGCACGCGCTGTGCGTAGAACTCGCGAACCACGTGCGCGCGGCCATCTCCGTCCGCGGCCACGGCCAGGAGCACGCTCGGGTTCGTGTATCCCTCGTCGACCCCCACCACGATGCGCCGCCAGGGGCCGGGGCGGTCGGCCACGAAGTGCTCGCGGTCCCACCGGTCGTACACCAGGCCAACGCCTCCCACCCACTGGCCGAGCACGTAGCGGCGGTGCGCGAGTCCGGCGAACCGGTCCAGGTCCGCCAGGTAGTCCGCGGGCAGGAACCGGTTGTCCGCGGTGCGCGTCACGATCGCCCGGCACCCGGCCGCGGCGCGCGTGCCCGCCGCCAGGCCGAACCGGCGCGCGAGGAAGTGCGAGGGCGGGCCCGGGTTGCACGCGCCGTAGAGCTGGCGCGCGAGCCCGGCCACGGACAGGCGCAATCGGCCGCGCAGCATGGTCCAGTCCGCCTCGGTCAACTCCACCGCCTCGTCCACGGCCACGCCGGAGAGGTTGAACGACCCGATCTTCTCCGGCGCGTCCAGCCCGCAGTAGACGATCTCGCCCCCGCCGCGGATCCGGATCGCCTGGTCCGTGCGCCGGTGTTCGTACAGCCCGGGCGGCAGCACCGGGGGCACGCGGCCGTCCGGTTCGAGCAGGGTCTTCAGGGTCGTGCGCTTCAGGGTCACGTTGTGCTTGCGGCACACGAGCTCCCGCGCGCCCGGGGCGAGCGCGCGCAGGAAGAGCTTCATGCACAACGCCCGCGTCTTTCCCGCGCCGAACGCGCCCGCGTACAGGACCTCGCGCTCGGATGCGCGCACGAACGCCTCCTGCTTGGGCAAGAGCTCGAAGACGAGGTCAACGG
>Ga0180432_10006187_pt1 | contig 15636 bp, 9 predicted proteins | sample SS_ome_10_FD_132414 | JGI IMG/M metagenome (GOLD analysis project Ga0180432, IMG submission 132414) | Hypersaline lake sediment archaeal communities from the Salton Sea, California, USA - SS_1_MS_2 metaG | ecosystem: Environmental > Aquatic > Non-marine Saline and Alkaline > Hypersaline >... | reverse complement strand
CTGGTGGCCGAGGCCAAGCGCCGCAACTACATCTACCGGGACCTCCCCGAACCGCCGCTGGAGGTCTCCCGCTACCCCGAGCGGTTCGTGAAACACACCACCGCCCGCGACGGGACCCCCCTGCTGCTGCGTCCCGTCCGCCCGATCGACGAGCAGAAGCTGCACGTGCCCTTCTACAGTCTCAGCCCCAAGCAGGAGACCATCGCCCAGCGGTTCTTCGCCGTGCGGCAGTCCCGCCCGCAGGAGCAGCTCCGTGACCTCTGCAACCCGGACTTCGAGCGGGACCTGACCATCGTGGCCTGCGCCGGCGAGGACGAGGACACCCAGGAGATCGTGGGCGTGGGGGGCTTCTTCGTCAAACCGGCCAGCCGGTACGCGGAGGTGGCCTTCGTGGTCATCGACTCGTTCCAGGGTCGGGGGATCGGCTCGCAGCTCCTCGAGCACCTCATCCAAATTGCCCGCATCAAGGGCCTGGCCGGCCTGACCGCCCAGGCCCTGGAGAACGACGAGGTGCTCCGCAAGCTCTTCGTGGCCAGCGGGCACCCGGTGGAAACCTCGCTGAACGAGAGCGTGCAGGAGCTGACCATCCACTTCCGGGAGCCGGAGGACGAGCCGCCCAGCCCGGCAGGGGGCATCCCGCACCGCGGCTGAGCCGCCCGCTCCGGGGGCGCCTCGCCCCCGGCGGCCGCTGCTGTGGAAGATTCCTCTACGCGGCAAGGATTTTTCCCGTCCGCCGGCCGGGCGCACGCGCCCGCGTCCCGCGTCCCTGTGCTGGCACGCAAGATGCTCCACACTCGCGGCGCGGAGGTTGTGCGCCGATCGCCAGGGCGATCGGATTCAGGCGCGGTCAAGGCCCGCGGGGGCGCCCGAAACAGTCATTCGACGACCAGGGCGGGGCAGGCCCCGGAACGAGCCGGGGCGGGCATTTCCTGTGCAGTTTGGACATTCGGGGTCTGGCTTCGGCCGGAAAGGGAAGGCATGACAGCAGTAATCCGCAAAGCGGTGGGCCCTATCGCTATCCTCAGCCTGGTGTGCATCGGCGTCCTCGGGACGGCCGCCGGAGCGAACGCCCAGCAGCAGCCCGCTTCACCCGGAGACCCGGCCGGCACCGCCGCCGCACAGCCCCCGGCCGAAGACCCCGCCGAGCCCGTCGCCACACCCCCCGCCGAGGACAACAGGCCCGCGGCAACCCCCAGCATCTGGGAGCGCAAGCGGCTCACCGGAGACTGGGGCGGCGTCCGCACCGAGCTGGAGGACAGGGGCCTGAAGTTCGGGCTCTATTACAACCATTTCTACGGGGTCAACACCCGCGGCGGACTCGACACCACCAACGCCCAGCGCAACAGCGCCACCATGGACCTCCACATCTTCGTCGACTTCGAGAAGATGGGCCTGATCCCCGGCGGTGAGCTCTTCGTCTGGCCCAAGGGCCACTTCAGCCGGAACGTCAACCGCAAGGTCGGGGCCCTGGGCGAACCCTTCGACGACGCCGACGGCGACAAGAGCATCTACATCGACGTCCTGCAGTACGAGCAGAAGATGCTGGACAACAAGCTGCGGCTGCGGGTCGGCTACCTGGACCAGCAGATGGCCTTCGACCGCAACGCCTACGCCAACTCGGAGGACCGGCAGTTCTTCAACACCTTCCTGGACAACAACAACGTCATCGTGCCCCTGAAGATCGGTCTGGGGGCGGTGCTGTTCGTGGACCCGGTCGACTGGCTGGGTTTCACCGTGGGCGCCTCGGACGGTGACGCCAGGATCTTCAACCCCGGCCTGGACACCACCTTCCACGGGCCGGCCACCTTCTTCGGCTTCTTCCAGACCGACTTCCGCCTCAAGCTGCCCTCGCCCCGGGGGGATCTGCCCGGAACCTACCGCTTCGGCGTGCTTTACGATCCGGGCACCAAGGAGACCTTCCGGGACCCCCTCGGCGGGCTGGCCGCCCAGGTTTTCGAGACCGGTGATGTCGGCTACTATGTCAGCTTTGACCAGATGGTCTATCGGGAGAACCCCGACGACGAGCAGGGACTGGGGGCCTTCTTCCGCTGGGGTACCCGGGACGGCGACGTCAACCGCCTGGAGATGTTCTGGTCCGGCGGCGTGCAGTACGCCGGGCTCGTTCCCCAGCGCGATCAGGACGTCGTCGGCTTCGGCTTCTACTCGGTCCACTCCTCCGATCGGTATCGGCGGGAGATCAACCCCGACTTCCTCAGAGAGGCGGGCTACGAGCTGTACTACAAGATCCAGGTGACGCCGTGGCTGACCATCACCCCGGACATGCAGTACATCGCCACCCCCGGGGCTCTGCAGGATACGGACGACGCCTTCGTTCTGGGTCTGAGAGCCCGGGTTATTTTCTGATCGTGGCGCACGCAGCGCAGCAGGCAAAGTAAGGAGATTGTCATGAGCGACGCGACGGGTACCCAACCGCAGGTTTTTCCGCCGCCAGCCGAGTTTTCGAAGAGCGCACACATCAGCTCGATGGAGCAGTACCAGAAGATGTACCAGCGTTCCATCGACGACCCGGACGGCTTCTGGAGCGAGGTGGCCGAGGGCTTTCACTGGCAGGAGAAGTGGTCCAAGGTCCGCGAGTACGACTTCACCGACACCATCTCCATCAAGTGGTTCCTCGGCGGCAAGACCAACATCAGTTACAACGCCCTGGACCGGCACCTGGCCAGGCGGGCGGACCAGACCGCCATCATCTGGGAGGGCAACGCCCCCGGCGAGGACGGCAAGCTCACCTACCGCGAGCTGCACGAGAAGGTGTGCCGCTTCGCCAACGCCCTCAAGTCGCTGGGCGTGACCAAGGGCGATCGCGTCTGCCTGTTCATGCAGATGGTGCCCGAGCTGCCCGTGGCCATGCTGGCCTGCGCCCGCATCGGGGCCATCCACTCGGTGGTCTTCGGGGCCTTCTCGGAAGACTCCCTCAAGGACCGCATCCAGGACTCGACCTGCAAGATCCTGGTCACCCAGGACACCGCCCTGCGGGGCAGCAAGAACGACATCCCCATGAAGAGCAAGGCCGACCTGGCCGTCGAGCAGTGCCCCAGCATCGAGAAGGTGGTGGTGCTCCGCCGCACGGGCAACGACGTGCCCATGAAGGAGGGGCGGGACCTCTGGTGGCACGAGCTGATGGAGAAGGCCGAACCCCAGTGCGACCCGGTGTGGGTGGACTCGGAAGATCCGCTCTTCATCCTCTACACCTCCGGCTCGACGGGCAAGCCCAAGGGCGTGCTGCACACCACCGGCGGTTACATGGTCTACACCGCCCTCACCCACCAGCACATCTTCGACTACCACGACGGGGACATCTTCTGGTGCACCGCCGACATCGGCTGGGTGACCGGGCACTCCTACATCGTCTACGGCCCGCTGTGCAACGGGGCCACCACGGTCATGTTCGAGGGCGTGCCCACCTATCCCGACGCGGGCCGCTTCTGGGACGTGGTGGACAAGTACAAGGTCAACCAGTTCTACACCGCCCCCACCGCCATCCGGGCCCTGATGCGTGAGGGCGAGGAGCACCCCCGCAAGCGGGACCTGTCCAGCCTCAAGCTGCTGGGCTCGGTGGGCGAGCCGATCAACCCCGAGGCCTGGATGTGGTACCACCGCAACGTGGGCCGGGAGCGCTGCCCGATCGTGGACACCTGGTGGCAGACGGAGACGGGCGGCATCCTGATCACCCCGCTGCCCGGGGCCATTCCCACCAAGCCGGGTTCGGCGACGCTGCCGTTCTACGGGGTCAAGCCGGTGATGCTGACGCCGGAGGGCCAGCGGATCGACGGGCCGGGGGCCGGGGTGCTGTGCATCGAGGAGTCCTGGCCGGGCATCATGCGCACGGTCTACGGCCAGCACGAGCGGTTCAAGGAGACCTACTTCAGCAGCTACTCGGGCCTGTACTTCACCGGTGACGGCTGCCGCCGCGACGAGGACGGCTACTACTGGATCACCGGCCGGGTGGACGACGTGATCAACGTTTCCGGCCACCGCATGGGCACCGCCGAGGTGGAGAGCGCCCTGGTCTCCCACCCCAAGGTCGCCGAGGCCGCCGTCGTCGGCTTCCCCCACGACATCAAGGGGCAGGGCATCTACGCCTACGTCACCCTCAAGGCCGGCGAGGAGTACACCGAGCCCCTCAAGAAGGAGCTGGTCAACCACGTCCGCAAGGAGATCGGCCCCATCGCCAGCCCGGACGTCATCCACTGGGCCCCGGGCCTGCCCAAGACCCGCTCCGGCAAGATCATGCGGCGAATCCTCCGCAAGATCGCCGAGGGCGAGCCCGACAAGATCGGCGACACCACCACCCTGGCCGACCCCAGCGTGGTGCAGAGTCTGATCGATACCTACCAGAAGTAATCGTGAACTCGACGGCACCGGCGGGCGGGGCTGCGGAGTCCCGCCCGCCGGGCGCCGCTCTCGCTTGGGACCCCCAGCAGGAAAACTACTCATGGCCGATCAGGACACCGCAGGAGCCGGGATCGAGGGAGCCGGCGGCGCAGTCATGAACCGTTGGGCGGTGGTATTAGGCGCCATCCTCATCCAGTTGTGCCTCGGGGCCATCTACGCCTGGAGCGTGTTCACGCCGCCGTTGCGGCCCCAGAAGATGTTCGACGCCCGGATCGAGGCGGCCGTCCAGCTGGAGGCCGGCACCCTGTCGGCGGGCTTCCGCGACGCCTTCGCCGCCAGCCTCGCCGAATTCACGGTGCTGGGCGAGGAGGTCACCCTCGAGGAGCTGTCCCAGGAGGCGACCGTGTCCGTGGTCCGGCCCGGCGCCGAGTGGACCATCGTCGACGGCAACGAGACCTACCTCGTCGAGAAGCCGGAGAACGCCACCCTGCTCTCCGTCTTCCGCAAGGGCCGCTTCGGCTTCAGCGCCACCCAGACCCAGATCATCTTCTCCGTGGGCCTGGCCACCTTCGCCTTCGTCATGATCCTGGCGGGGCAATGGCAGGCCAAGGTGGGCCCCACCAAGGTGGCCCGCCTGGGCGGCATCGTCCTCGGCGTGGGCTACATCCTGGGCGGCCTGGCCAGCCAGGCTCTCTCCGGGAGCGCCGCCTTCTTCGCCATCCTGGTCACCATCGGCCTGATCGGCGGGGCGGGCATCGGCCTGGCCTACGTGGTCCCCATCGCCGTGGGCGTGAAGTGGTTCCCCGACAAGAAGGGGATGATCACCGGCCTGGCGGTGGCCGGCTTCGGCTTCGGGGCCCTGATCTGGATCTACCTCGGCCAGGGGCTGCCCGCCTGGACGCACATCAAGACCACCGGCCTGATCGCCTCGACCGGCGTGGCCAGCACCTTCCTCATCTTCGGGATCGCCTTCCTGGTGCTGGTGCTGGTCGGCTCGATCTGGATGAAGAACCCCCCGGAGGGCTGGAAGCCCGCCGGGTGGAACCCGCCCGCGGCGACGGACGCCGGGGCGGCCGCCTCGGGCGCCGGCCAGCAGTTCGAGCCCAACCAGATGCTCCGCACCCCGCAGTTCTTCATGCTCTGGGTGATGTTCATCTTCGGGGCCCTGGCCGGCCTGATGGTGATCGGCATCATCAAGCTGTTCGGCATCGACGCCCTCAAGGCCGGCGGCATGGACGCCAAGGAGGCGTCGGTGACGGCGGGCACGGCCATGGCGCTCTTCTACGCCCTGGCCAACGGGCTGGGCCGGATCTGCTGGGGCATCTTCTCGGACAAGATCGGCCGCAAGGCCTCGCTCACCATGATGATGGCCATCCAGGGCGTCGTCATGCTGATCTTCTTCCACATGGGCGGCACCCCGGCCCTGCTGTACCTGGGGGCGGCCCTGATCGGCTTCAACTTCGGCGGCAACTTCGCCCTCTTCCCGGCCGCCACGGCGGACTTCTTCGGCAACAAGAACGTGGGCAAGAACTACGGCTGGGTCTTCTCCGCCTACGGCATCGGCGGCATCGTCGGGCCGATCATGGCCGGCATGTTCAAGGATGCCGGGGCCGCCAAGGGCGTGGACGCCTGGCATCCGGCCTTCATCATCGCCGGCATCGCCTGCCTGGTCGCGGCGGGCCTGGGGCTGATGCTCCGCCCCCCGCACACCAGGGAGGCCGTGACCGCCCAGCCGGCGCCGGCGGCCGGTTGACGCTCGAATCTCGTCACGCCGCTCCCGGCCGGACCGGTCCGGCCGGGAGACGGCCATCCATCCGGAACGGACAGCGAAGCGACCACTCGGTCACAGAACTGCAGAAAGGACATCAATATGCGTGGATTCCGTCGCCTGAAAGTCGTGGTGCTCACCCTCGTCGTGGTGCCCTTCCTCATGGGTGCCTCCTGCTCCTCGAAGGATATCCGCAATGCCGCCACTACCGGGCTGCTGAGCTACGTGTCCGGCACCACCAGCAGTGCCCTCGATTCCCTCATGCCCCTGTCCGAGGCGTTCGCGAACCTGTTCGCCGGGCCGACCGGCGCGCAGGACCAGTAACGCCCTGACGGCGAGCGACCGGCCCGGCCGCCGCCCGCAACCCACTCCGGTTGCGCGGCGGCGCCCGGGCGGCGCGGCCGGCTAGACCATCTCCCCGTCGGCCGTCCCGGCCGGAGGGTGGGCCTTGCCCTTCTTCGGGGGATGCCGCCCGCCGTCACGGCCCGGGCTTCGCCCCGGCGGGCGGGGCGGCAACGGCTTCGGCGCCGGCTCGCGCTGCACCCCGGGAGAATCGTCCCCGCGATCCCTGGCTCGGGGCGACCGCGGCGGCCTGACCTTGTCGGCCGGGGGCTGCGGCGTCGGCTCCGGCGAGGTCGAAACGTCGACCGGCGGCGGGGGCGGGTCCTGCTGCGGCGGATCGCCCAGCAAGGCCACCGCCAGCAGCACGGCCACACCGGACCCGACCGCGGAGGCAACCGGGATCACCCACCGCGGCAGCCCGGACGATTCGGCGGATCTGCTTCTCGCTTTCATCGGTCAGCTCTCCACTGTCGTGCGCCCAGGGACCCCGCCGATGCCACACACGCGATCCGAACGACGGGCGTGAACGAACGGCCGTTCTTCGTCATCCAGAGTGGCGCCGCAGGCGCCCCGAAGTCCCGGATTCACCGTACCCTTCGACGCCGGAGCCGCGGCCGGGTTCCCGTCCCCGCCCATCCGCGGCCTGCGGCGCGATACCGGGCCCCGCGCCGCTGTGGTACACTCGCCCCATCGGCCGGCGCGCGGTCCGCCCGGCCAGCCCGGCTTGCTCGAGAGGAGACCCACCCCCATGTCAAAGCACCTGCCCCCGGCTCTTGGATGGCCCGCGATCCTGGCCGCCCTGCTCGCCGCCGGCTGCGCCCAGGTCACACCCGACCCGGTCGAGCCCCCGCAGCAGAACGCGACGGTCGAGACGGTTGTGCCCCCGCAGGACAAGCCACCCGCGGTCGAGGAGACCGCCGGGAACGATGCCGAGAAGAAGGCCAGGAAGGAACGGGAGCGGGCTCGCAAGCGGGCCAAGATGACGCGCGACCTCGAGGTGGCTCGCCAGAAGCTCGCCAAGGCCCGCCTGGCCAGAGAGCACGCGGAAATCGATCACCGGATCCGCGTCGGGAAGGCCACCATCGAACTCGAGATCGAACGGCGGAAGCTGGAGCGCTTCGAGAAACACGAGGTGCCCCTGCGCATCGAGCGGGCCGAGCTCTCCCTGCGCCGCGCCCAGGACAGCGTCACGGAGAACGAGGAGGAGCTGGTCCAGCTCGAGGCCCTCTACAAGGACGAGGAGTTCGCCGACCACACCAGGGAGATCGTCGTCGAGCGGGCCCGCCGCCGCCTGGAGCGGTCGCGTACGGATCTGGACTTCCGCAAGCGGGACCTGGCCGACCTCCGGCAGCGCAAGATCCCCATCGAGACAGCCGAGCGGGCGGCGAAGCTGGACCAGAAGGAGCGCGAGATCGAGAAGCTGAACCGTGAGGGGGAGCGCTCCGGCCTGCAGAATGAGATCGGCGTGATGAGCGCCGAGGCCGACGCGGCCAGGATCGAGGCGGAGTTGGCGGCGCTCGACGAGGCGGAGCAGGAGGACCAGCCATGAGGCCGGCGCCGGTGGTCGCCCTGCTGATCCTCGGGTCGCTCCCCCGGCCGGCGGTGGCGGACGCCGACTGGCCCGGCGTCCGGCAGGCCGTCGCGCAGGGGACCGCCTTCCTCCTGAAGGACCAGAACAGCGACGGCTCCTGGGGCGGGCCCGGCAACGCGGTCTACACCTTCACCGGCCCGGTCTGGCCCAATCCGGAGACCCACCGGGCGTGGAAGGTGGCCACCACGGGCCTCTGCTGCCTGGCGCTGCTCGAGGTCGGCGACACCGCGGAGGCGCGGGCGGCCGTGGACCGCGGCCTGGAGTACCTGGTCGCCAACCCCGACGTGAAACGTCCCAACGAGTGGGACACCATGAACAACTGGGCCTACATCTACGCCCTGCAGGCGCTGGCGGCCGCGTGCGGGCACCCCGACTACGCCGGCTCGCCGCGGCTGGAGGCCTTCCGCGCCGCCGCCGCCACCCAGGTCCGCAAGCTGGCCTACCACCAGTCCGTCAACGGCGGCTGGGGTTACCTGGAGTTCAGCACCCCGCGCACCCGCCGGCCGCAGTGGGCCACCAGCTTCATGACCGCCTCCGCGGTCATCGCCCTGGAGGAAGCCCGGCGGCACGGGCTGGAGGTCGACGACGCCCTGGTCGACCGGGCCGTCCGGGCCATCGAACACTGCCGCCTGCCCAACGGCGCCTTCACCTACAGCGTGCCGGTGATCCCCACGCCCCGCAACCTGGAGTGGATCGATCAGATCAAGGGCTCGCTGGGTCGCATCCAGGTCTGTCACGCGGCGCTGCTGGCCGCCGGGCGCGAGTTCGCCCGCCAGGATCTCCGCACCGGACTGGGGCACTTCTTCCGCGAACACCGCTTCCTGGACATCGCCCGCAACCGGCCCATCCCGCACGAGACCTTCTACTACAACTCGGGGTACTTCTACCTCTACGGGCACTACTACGCCGCCCTGGTGATCGAGCGTCTGCCGGCCGAGGAGCGATCCACCTGCTGGCCGAAACTCCACCGCGAGATCGTCAAGCTCCAGCAGCAGGACGGGTCGATGTGGGACTACGACATGCACCGCTACCACAAGCCCTACGGCGTGGCCTTCGGCCTGCTCGCCCTGGGCCGATCGCTCCAGGACGCACCCCCCTCCGCTCCACCGGTCCGCCAGCCCCCAAGGGAGGCGGCAGATTGAAGCCCGGGGCACTGAGGCCAGAACCACCTGAACTCGCAACACGGGCGACAGCGACCTGCGAGGCACCCGGCTACGGGCTCATGCGATAGGGACTGCCGCTGCGGTAGAGTTCCCGGCGCTCGCCCAGCCGCCGGACCAGATCTTCGTTTCCTGACTGCCGGGCGGCCTCGATGGCCCGCCCGGCGACCTCGACCGCCTCCTCGAAGCGGCCCAGTTCGGCCAGGGCGGCCGCCAGCGTGTCGAGCACGTTGGCCCGGGCGGGGCCCTTGTGCTGACGAATCGCCTCGACCAGCCGCATAGCCCGGGCCCCATCCCGCACCGTGGAGTCCGGACTGGTTGCCAGGAGCCAGGCCAGGTCATTGGTCAGCGTGACGGCGTTCGGCTCGCGTTGCACGGCGGCCTCGAAGGCCTTCAGGGCATCGGCCTGACCACCCTGGCGCAGTTGCACGAAGGCCAGGGCGTGCCAGGCCCGGGCACTCCCCGGCTCCAGTTCCACCGCCTTACGACACTGCGCCTCCGCCTCGGCCGGCCGCCCGCGCCGCAGCAGCAGTTCCGCCAGCTCCAGGCGGAGGGCGGTCCGCCGCGGCTGCCGCTCGACCATCGCGGCCAGCCGGGACAGGGCTTCGTCCGCCCGCCGCTGCTGTTCGAGCACGCCGGTAAGCATCCGCCGCAGGCCCTGGTCGTCCGGGGCGGCGTCAAGACCCTCTTCCAGGACGGCCAGGGCCTCGTCGATCCGCCCCTCGCCCAGCAGGACCCGGGCGAGACGCCCGCAGGTCGTGCCGTTCTCCGGCTCCAGCTCCAGGGCCCGGCGGAACTGCTCGATCGCCTCGTCCACCCGGCCCGCGCGGTGCAGGGCCACGCCGTGGCTGTCGAACGTCTGGGCCAGCGCGGGCCTGATCCGCACCGCCCGGTCGAACACCGCCAGGGCCTCGTCCAGCCGGTCCAACTCGGTGAGCGACATGGCGCAGCGGGTCAGCGTCCGGGCGTCTTCGGGGCGAAAACCGAGCGCCTCGCGGTAGTACCGGACGGCTTCGGCATGAGCGCCCCGGCGGGACAGAACGAATCCCAGGTTCTTGTGGGCCCAGTGGAGCGTGGCCCCCTCGCCGTAGCGCTCCAGCAGAGAGCGGAGCAGTCTCTCGGCCTCCGCGAAGTCACCCACGTTCATGCGCTGCATGGCAACGGAGGTAAGGGCGATCTCCTCGGCGTGGTCGTGGGGATCGAGCCCCGCTGCGCCGAACAGCGTCAGCTCGTTGGTGTCCTCCCCCCCGGGCGGCGCGGCGCCCGAGCCCACGTAACCGAGGGACTCCAGATGCTCCACGTCCTGGGCCGTGACCTGCCGCTGCCCGGCGCCGGCACCGGTCACCTGCGGCGCCTCGGCGATGATCTGGCGCAGGGTCTCGCGCATCTCCGCCAGCCGCTCCGGCTCCCGGGCAGCCAGATCGTGCTCCTCGCCGGGATCAACCTGCACCTGGTAGAGCTGCGGCCGCGGGGCGTGCACGTACTTCCAGCCTCCGGCTCGCAGCGCCCACAGCGGGGCGTACCCCCAGTTGTACCGCGACATCATCGACTCGGAGAACGCGGCCAGGCCCAGATCGACCGCCGTGCCGTCGAGCAGCGGGCTGAGGTCGGCGCCCTGGGCATCGGGCAGGGGCGGCAGCTCCAGGAACGCCAGCACAGTGGGGGCGATGTCCACCAGCCGGACCTGGGCGGCCACCCGGCGCCCGGCCGGTATCCGGCCCGGGCAGCGGACGATCAGGGGCACCGCCAGCGTGGCGTCATAGAGGAAGGTCCCGTGGGTCTGCTCGCCGTGCTGGCCCAACCCCTCGCCGTGATCCCCCGTGAGGATGACCAGGGTCCTGCCCGCCAGCCCCAGCCGATCCACTTCGCCGAGCAGCCGGCCGACCTGCTCGTCGGCGTAGGCGATCTCGCCGACGTAGGGGTCCGGGTACCGGGCGGCGAACCGGGCCGGCGGCTGATACGCGTAGTGCGGGTCAAAGAAGTGCACGAACAGGAAGAAGGGACCGTCGGCGTGCTCCTCCAGCAGGCGGATGGCCCCGCTGCACACCTCCTCGGCGGTTCGCTCCGGCACCCCGGCCGCCTGCCCGCCCGAGGGCACGTCGTCGTAGACGTCGAACCCCTGGTGCAGCCCGAACTCGCGGTTGAGCACGAAGGCGGCGATCTCGGCGCAGGTGGCGTATCCGTTCTGCCGGAGAACCTCGGCCAGCGAGAGATTGTCGCCGTGCAGGTGGAACTCGCCGTTGTCGCGGGCCCCGTGCACGAAGGGGTGGGTGCCGGTCAGCATGCTGGAGTGCGAGGGGAGCGTGATCGGGCAGCTCGAGGTGCATTGCTCGAACAGCACGCCGTCGGCGGCGAGCCGGTCGATGTTCGGCGTGGCCGGGTCCGGGTGGCCGTAGCAGCCCAGGCGGTCGGCCCGCAGCGTGTCGATCGATATCAGGATCACGTTGCAGCCCGCGCCCGACCCCGGCGGGCCGTTGCTGCGCGAGCGCCACACCAACACTCCCGCCGCCAACGCCAGCAGCAGAACAGCCGCGATGCCAATCCTGCGGGCAGCCACCGTCACTGCTCTCCAATCTGCGAGCCCCGGCCGTTGCCCGGCCCGCCTCCTCAGGGGGTCATTCTCCAGGGGACACCGCGGCGATACGACTCGCGACGGTCTTCCAGCCGCCGGGCGAGCTCATCGTCACCGGCCTGGCGGGCAGCCTGAATCGCCCGGTCGGCCGCCTCGACCGCCTCCTCGAAGCGCCCCAGCTCGGCCAGGGCGGCCGCCAGCGTGTCGAGCACATTCGGCTTGGCGGCACCGGTCTTCCCCAGCGTCTCCCGGGCCAGGCGGAGGGCCTCGGCCCCGTCGCGAACGCCGGGGTCCGAACTTGTGGCCCGGAGCCAGGCCAGGTCGTTGGCGACCGCCGTGTCCTCCGGGTCGCCGGCCAGGGCCGACTCGAAAGCCTGGACGGCCTCGCCCTGGCGCCCCTGCCGCAGATGCAGGAAGGCCAGGGCGTGCCAGGCCGGCGCATACCGCGGGTCCACTCGCAGCGCCTGCTCGAGGTGCCGCTCGGCCTGCCCGGTCCGACCGCGTTGCAGATGGAGGTTGGCCAGTTCAACGAGGGGGCCGGGCTGGTCGGGCTTGAGGGCCACCAGCTCTTCCAGACGCCGCCGGGCCTCCTGCTCGCCCCGCGTGCGCTTGCGCACGTCGCTGAGCACGGCGGTCAGCTCCACGTTCCGCTCGGTCCGCTCCAGCCCCCGCTCCAACTCGCTGATCGCCTCGGACACCCGTCCGGCCGCCAGCAGCACCCGGGCCAGCCGGGCCCAGTTCTCGGCGTCCTGCGGCTCCATCTCCAGCGCCCGGCGGAGCGCGGCGCTGGCCTCCTCGAGTCTCCCGGCGTGGTACAGAGCCACGCCGTAACCGGCGTGCATCTGGGCGAAGACCGGCCCGCCGCGCAGGGCCTGCTCGAAGGCCGCCAGGGCCTCTTCCGTCCGCCCGAGTTCGGTAAGCGACGCGGCGTACCGCGCCAGTGTCCGGGCGTCGTCCGGGCGGAAGGCCAGGGCCCGGCGATAGTGCTCGACGGCCTCCTGGTGGGCTCCCCGCCAGGCCAGGGCGAAGGCCATGGCCCGGTGCGCCCAGTGGAACTCCGCGTCCGGCTCCGACTGCCGCAGCAGGCGCGCCAGCGCCTCCTCGCCCTTGCGGAACTCGCCGCGGTTCATCCAGGACATGGCCCGTTCGGTGAGTTCGATCTGCTCGGCGTGGTCATGGGGATCGCGCCCCCCCGCGTCGAGCAGGGCGAGTTCGTCGGTGTCAGCCACTTCTGCGGTGTGCGCGCCGGTTCCCACGTAGCCCAGCGATTCGAGCCTCGCCAGGTCCTCCGCGGAGGTCTGCCGCTGTCCGGCTCCGGTGCCCACGACGACCGGGGCTTCGGCGATGATCTGCCGCAACGTCTCGCTCATGCCGGCCACCCGCTCCGGCTGCCGGGCCGCGAGATTCTGCTCCTCGCCGGGGTCCTCACGAACGTCATAGAGCTGGGGCTGCGGCGCGTGGATGTACTTCCAGCCGTCCACGCGCAGGGCCCAGAGCGGGGCGAAGCCCCAGTTGTAGCGCGGCGACATGGACTCGGCGTAGGCGGGCAGGTGGAGGTCTTCACGTCGGGCGTCGATCAGGGGGAGCAGGTCGACACCCTGGGCGTCGGCGAGCGGCTGCTGCCCCAGAAAGGCGAGCACGGTGGGGGCGATATCGACCAGTCGCACCTGGGCGGCCACGCGGCGGCCGGCGGGGATCCGACCCGGACAGCGGAGAATCAGCGGTACGGACAGCGTGGTGTCGTAGACGAAGGCCGTGTGGGTCTGCTCCCCGTGCTGGCCGAGCCCCTCGCCATGGTCGCTGGTGAGAATCACCAGCGTGTTGTCCTCCAGGTCCAGGCGCCGCAGCTCGTCGAGGAGCCGGCCCACCTGCTCGTCGGCATAGGCGACTTCCCCGAGGTAGGGGCTGGCGTAGCGGGCGGCGAACCGCGGGGGCGGCTCGTAGGTCATGTGGGGGTCATAGAAGTGGACGAAGAGGAAGAACGGCCGATCGGTGTGGTTCTGGAGGAGGTCGGTGGCGCCGGCACAGATGTCCTCGGCCGTCCGTTCCGACACGGTGCCGGCCTTCTCGGCGGGCGGCACGTCGTTGTAAACCTCGAACCCCTGGTTCATGCCGAACTCGCGGTTCAGCACGAAGGCGGCCACTTCGGCGAGCGTGGCGTATCCCGCGCCGTGCAGCACCTCGGCGAGCGTGACGTTGTCCTCGTGCAGATGGAACTCCCCGTTGTGCCGGGCCCCGTGGACGAAGGGGTGGGTGGCCGTCAGCATGCTCGAGTGCGAGGGCAGGGTGATGGGGCAGGAGGAGGTGCACTGTTCGAAGAGCGTGCCCTCCGCTGCCAGGCGGTCGATGTTGGGGGTGGCCTGCTCCGGGTGGCCGTAACAACCCAGGTGATCGGCCCGAAGGGTGTCGATGGAGATCCAGACCACGTTGAGCCCCTCGCCGGGCGCGGAGGTGGTCTCCCGGGAACGCCAGGCGACCACCACTCCGGCCGCGATCGAGATGCCCAGCAGCAGGCCGATCCAGGTTTTTCGGTGCGGTCGCATCAACTGCTTCCAGGGAACGTCATCGGCTTGGGGCCTCGGTGTGGTTCCACGAGAGTCGGGCCTTTTCAAACGTGGCGAAGCAGCGGCTCGTCGACCGTTCGGGCTCCGCGCGAACTCCCCTTTGCGAGCCGCCGGGTTTAGCCCGGCGCTCTCTCACCAGCACAGGCCCCTCTCCCGGGAAGGAGCGCGGGGACGAACCCCGCGGCTCGCTTCGGGACAGGTTCCGGGCGCGGTTGGCTGCCTCGGCACCGCCCGAGCCGAAGCTCGCGGCTCGTAACGGTAGCGTATTCGCGAGACGGGAGAGCGGCGCATCGCCGCTGTAGCCAGGTTGTCCGGTCCTCCGTCACGGTTTCGCCGGATAGAGACGGTAGGGCTTGCCCATCTCGAACAATCCCAGGCGCGTCTGGATGCCCTGGGCGAGGCGCTGGTCGCCGGCCGCCGCCGCCAGGGCCCGGGCCCGGCGTGCGGTGGCGACCGCCTCCTCGAAGCGGCCCGCCTCCGCGTAGGCGGCCGCCAGGGAGTCCAGGAAACCCGGATCCTCCTGGCCGGTGGCCTGACAGGCCATCTCGGCCAGCCGCACCGCTTCGGCCCCGTTGCGCACCTCCGCGTCGGGGTGCGTCGCCAGGATCCAGGCCAGGTTGTTGGCCGCCTGGACGTAGTCGCCCCGGAGCCCCAGGGCCCGCCGGTACGCCTCGACCGCCTCCGGCAGCCGGCCCAGGGCCACCAGCATCTCGCCCTCCAGGAACCGGAGCTGTTCATCCTCCGCGTCCAGCCCCGCCGCCTGGACCAGACGATCGAGGGCCTCGCCAAACCTGCCCTGCTCGCCGAGCACCACGCCCCAACCCATGAGGGCGGACGCGTCCTGCGGATCCAGGCGGGCGGCCTCGGCGTAGTGCCGGGCCGCGTCAGCGAGGCGGCGGGCCTTGTAGTACACGTCGCCAAGGTTGCGGTGGGCCAGCGGCTGATCGGGCTTGATCTCCAGAACCTTGCTGATGCGGGCGATGGCCTCGTCGAGTTCGCCCTGGTCGCGCAGGATCAGGCCCAGGCTGTTCAGGGCGCTGGTGTTCTGGGGATCGGCAGCGAGCACTTCCTCGAGCTGGATGCGGGCTTCCTCCAGATCGCCGACCGCCGTCAGGGCCCCGGCCAGGTCGTACCGGATGCGCACGGACTCGGGGCTGCGCTCCAGGATTCGCCGGTAGACCTCGATGCGCTCCCGGTCCTTCCCGTCACGCCGCAGGCTGAGAGCCTCCTGGATCATGCGGAAGACCGGGAGCATGTCCTCCATGTCCCGCAGGGAGGCGTATTCG
>Ga0180432_10006186_pt1 | contig 15637 bp, 12 predicted proteins | sample SS_ome_10_FD_132414 | JGI IMG/M metagenome (GOLD analysis project Ga0180432, IMG submission 132414) | Hypersaline lake sediment archaeal communities from the Salton Sea, California, USA - SS_1_MS_2 metaG | ecosystem: Environmental > Aquatic > Non-marine Saline and Alkaline > Hypersaline >... | reverse complement strand
GGTACTTGTTCCAGACGCCGGGGGCCGGCGGTTACGGCACCGCCCAGCTTTTCTACACCCGACGGATCGGGCGCGCCCCGCGCTACCCCGACCTGGCGGACGATGAGGAGGTGGTCCGCGCTCCCCGGCTGCCGCGGATATACGGAGCCGCCAAGCTGGCCGGCCAGACCAGCGGCGGGTTCTCGATCGGCGCGCTGCAGGCGGTCACCTCGCACGAGGCGACTCTGATCCGGCCCGGGGCCGGCCCGGACTATTCTCAAGTTGCCGAGCCGCTGACCTCCTTTTCCATACTCCGGCTCAAGCAGGACTTCTGGCACCACTCCTCGGTGGGCCTGATGACGACTGCCGTCGCCACGCCCGAACACGGGGCGGCGTTCACCGGCGGCGCCGATCTGGTCATGGAGCTGTTCGGCGGCCACTACCAGCTGGACTTCCTCTCGTTCGCCAGCGCCCTGACCGAGGAGCGCTACTCCTGGCAGGACGACTACGTCCGCGCGGCCCTGGAGAAGGACGGCGGCCTGGGCTACGGCGGGAAGCTCGCCTTCTCCAAGATCCACGGGGAGCACCTGGTGGGATCGGTGAGCGCGCTGTACTACAGTCCCAACTTGGCCCTCAACGACCTGGGCTACCTGGACCGGGCCGATCGCATCTTTTTAGACGCCCGGGTGAGCCACCACCGCCTGAAGCCGCTCGGCCCCATCGCCCGTTACACAGCCACGCTGGACGCTTGGATCGACCGGACCAGCGGCGGTCTGGACCTGGGGGACGGCTTCAATTTCAACGGCTCTTTGGGATTCAAGAACGGTTGGGGCGGCGGGTTGTACTTTTTCTGCGGCTGGCCGCTGTGCGACGACCGGGAGACCCGCACGGAAGGGAAAGTCGCGTTGTGCGGCGAAGATCAACGCTTCAAGACCTCCCTGTCGATGTACTCCGACTCGAGAAAGCCGGTGGCCGCCTCGGTCGAATTCAAGTGGAACACGACCGAGTACGGGAACACCCTGGGCGTCTTCCTGTCCTCCCAACTGAACCTGCACTCCCGCCTGCAGATAGCGCTGATTCCCGGATACGAGCGCTCCAACGGCGCCGTCCGCTGGGTCGACACCCAGGAGCTGACCGCAGGCGATCGTTTCCTTTTTTCCAACCAGAAGTACGAGTACTGGAGCGTCACCCTGCGGGGCACTTACACCTTCACCACCTCCCTGACCCTCCAGGCCTTCGCCCAGGTATTCCTGCTGGGCGTGGATCACCAGAAGAAATACGCAGCCCCGACCCTGTCGCCCAATAAGATCCACGTCGCCGACCTGCTCGCCGCCCCCGACGTCCCCGACGACTACGACTACACCGCCTCCAACCTGAACATCAGCGTGGTCCTAAGGTGGGAATACCTCCCCGGCTCCGTCGCCTACATGGTCTACACCGGCGCCTTCGGCGACTCACTGGAAATCGCCGACTTCCGCTTCGGCGACGTCCTCAACGATCTCTTCCTGACCCCCGCCGAACATGTCCTGCTTTTCAAGATTTCCTATTTCTGGGGTTAATCACGTACCCGTGCGCGTACACGTGCGCGTGCGCGATTCTACCGGAACTTGTAAGCCCCGTTCTTCCAGATAGTGAAACTATTGGGAACGTGGTCTTCCTCGAACTTGTCGAACCCGACCTTGATCTCCTCCCAGAACCGGATCAACTCGGGCTTATCCTTGTACTTCTCCTTGAGCCGCTTCATCCCCTTCTCGTCCATCCGCGCCGGAAAGATGTGCACCAGCCCCCGCTGCTTGTGCCGGCGCACCGTGTCCAGGACTATCAGGTAAAGCTCCTCGATGTCGGGATCGTGAATGGTGATGCACCCGATAGTGACGCAGTTTCCGTGGATGTAGATCAACCCTCCGGGACGCTTGGGGTGGCCGCGGATGGTGTCGGAGGGATTGGGGTAGTTAATCTTCATCGACAGCAGGAAGCTGGACCAGGGATTGAACTCCACCACCCGGTAGAACCCCTCGGGAACCTGCAGATCCCCCTGCCGGCGCTTGGGCCCCAGCAACCCCGACTTGCAGCAGATCTCGTAGGTCTTGATCAGGGTGAACTTCTTCTTCCCCGCCGGCCGCACCCACAGCTCCAGCTCGTCCTCGTGCTTGAAGGCCCGCAGCAGCACCTGCCGGGGAGGGTAGTCGATCCCGTGTTTGGCAAACAGCTTCTTGATCCCCTCGTACCGACGCCCCCGCGCCGCCTTGACCCGCGGGTAGTCCTTCTGGGCGCTGGTGGGCTCGAACTTGATCTCATCGGCAAGAGACTCCGGGCAGAGAGTCAGCAGCGCGGCGAACAGCAGCAGAGGGAGTCTTCGCATCATTTCTTTATCGGGTATTTGGTGAAGGCGTAGGCCGCCACCAGCAGGCACACGCCCGACACCGGCCCGCAGATGCGGATGCCGGCGGGGTTTTCCACCGTACTTCCGAAGATTCCGAAGAGGATCCCCACAACCAAGGGGCCCAGTCCGGCGGCCAGCTTCATGATCAGGCCCTCCATCCCGTTATAGACGCCCTCGCGCCGCTTTTTGGTCAATTTTTCGTCCTCGTCGATCACGTCGGCCAGCAGCGGGCGCATGACCACCAGGGCGATGGCCACCGGGATGGCCGCCAGCAAAAACAGCGTCATACCCTGGCCCAGGGGGGAGAGGAAAGGCCAGTGGCCGACGGTGGACATCAGGATCAAGATCACACCCAGCCAGAACAGGGAGATTATGAAGAGGATGCGCTTGCCGGTCTTGCCGGCCAGCAGCGACACCGGCACGAAGAACACCAGGGCCCCCAGGAGCACCAGCATCATTAAATACCCCGCCGCCTGCTCCCAGTCGGGAACACCGTTGTCGCCGATCACCCCGGGCAGGACCGACAGTATGCTCAGATCGGTCTCGGTGGGCGGGTAGGCCGCCAGGATCTTGGTGGCGATGAAGGGAGTAATGGTCAAGATCATCATTATGGACATGCGGTAGAAAAACACCCCAACCAGGTAGGGCCGGAAGGCGGGGTTCTTGAAGGTGGAGCCGAACTCGCCCATGGCCTTCTTGAAGACGCCCTTCTTCTTCTCCTCCTCGCTTTCCGGCGGGGGCCGGTAGGTTTCCTTGACGAACAGGACGCAGATCGAGAAGAAGACCAGGATAATGATGGCGCCGACGAAGGCCATGGACTGCCAGCCGGAAGAGAAGATCAGCACCGCGCCCACCGCCGCCACCAGCACCGGCAACAGGTTGCCCGACAGCGTCCCCAGGACGTCGCCGAAGAGGCTCATCATGGCCGAAAGCTTGACCCGCTCGTTGTCGTAGGGGGTTATCTCCGGCAGCAGCGACAGGTAGGGCGCCACCACCACGGTGAAGAACAGCCAGAAGCCCAGAAGCGACAGGAACAGCACCAGCCCGTTGGCGAACGACGGGGTTTCGGTCACCGGCGACCAGCAGAAGAAGAAGCACAGCGCCAGCAGCGGGGCCCCGACGATCACCCAGGGCTTGCGCCGCCCCCAGCGGTGGCGGGTTCGGTCGGACAGGTAGCCGACGATCGGATCGGTGAAGGCGTTGATCCAGTTGGTCACCGCCCAGATGATGCTGTAGGTGGCGATGGATACGTAGACGATCTTCTCTCCCGATTCGGTCTCGCGCCCGTAGTAGAAGTAGGCCAGAAAGGCGAAGGTGGCCGGCCCGTAGCTTACTCCGAAATTGCCGATGGTGTAGGTGAGCTTCTGCAGGAAATTGAGGTTCTTGCCTTTAGTCGGCGCGGCCTCTGACATGGAACACGGATACCATGAACGCTGTCCTATGTCCAAGGAGCGCAATTCGGTTATGATTAACCAGATGGACCGGCGACAGTTTATTCAGAGCATCCTGGCCGCGGCCTTGATGCCGTCTTTCGCCAGAGCGGCCGACAAGAAACTGGTCCTGTATCTCCAGCCCATGGGCCCCAAGCTGTCCGACCCGGCGGTGGCCATGGTCAAGAAGGCGTTGGACGAGTTCTACAACTTCGATCTGAAGGAGCTGGAGCGCATCCCGCTGCCCGAGCATGCCTACTACCCGCCGCGCAAGCGCTACCGGGCCGGCAAGCTGCTCGATTTTCTGGGCAGGCGGGCGCCGGAGGACGCCTTCCGGGTCCTGGGAATGACCGGGGTGGACATCTCCTGCACCAAGGGCAAGATCTACGACTGGGGGATTTTAGGCTACGCGCAGATCGACGGGCCGGCCTCGGTCATCTCCATCTTCCGCTGCAAGATGGGCGCAAGGAGCAAGAAGCACACGCTGATACGCTTCGGCAAGGTGGCGGTCCACGAGGTGGGCCACACCCTGGGGCTGGAGCACTGCCCCAACCGCGGCTGCCTGATGGAGGACGCGAGAGGTAAGGTCAGCACTTGCGACCGCGAATACGACATTTGCCAACGCTGCCGGGCGCTTTTGAAGAAATGGGGCCGGCCGATCCCCGAGTTTCCCGATATTCCATGGCCACGCCCTATAAATAAGAGCCCGTAAAGTTCGCTTGATCCGCGGCAGTCCTGTGCCTACACTTATTGCCGATGAAAAAGATCATTTATATCCTGGTCCTGCTCGGCATTTCGGCAACCGCACCGGCCGAGGAACGTCCCATTCTGGCGGTCTTCGACATGGAGGACCGCGGAGCGGGCTTGAGCAAGGAAACCCTGAACAACCTGACCGACTACCTGGCCGCCATGCTGACCGAGGGCGGCTACCAGATCATCCCCCGCACCCAGATCCGCGAACGGCTCAAGCAGCAGCAGAACGAGAGCTACAAGGAGTGCTTTGACCAGTCCTGCCAGATCGAGCTGGGCAAGGAGCTGGCCGCGCAGAAGTCTCTGTCTACCAAGGTGCTCAAGATCGGCAAGAAGTGCCGGGTCACCGGGGACCTCTACGACCTCAAGCGCGCCGCCTCCGAGAAGGCCGCCACCGCCGGGAGCGGATGCAGCGAGGACGAGCTGCTGGCGGCGGTGGAGGAGGTCGCCGCCAAGCTCACCGGCAAGCACGTAGAACCCCCACCCGAGGAGCCCATCGCCGCTCCGGAGCGGGCGGAGTCCGAGGTCGAACGCCGCAAGCGCGAAGCGGCCGAGGAGCGCCGCAAGACCCTGGAGCGCTTCCGGGCCGGGCAGTCGGGAAAGGCCGTGCCGCCTCCGCCCTCCAGACCCCGGTCCAAGCCTCCGGCCGCGGTCAAGCCGCCGGTAAAAGTGCGCAGGAGCCTGGCCGACTACACCTGGAACATCACCTTCAAGTTCGGAGTGCTGATGCCGGCCCTGGCCGAGGACGAGGGCATAGAGATCGACGGGACCAATGTCGACACGGACACCGGGATCTTCGTCGACTCGCAGATCGACCTGCGCCTGGGGCCCTCCCTGGCCGTGGGGGCCTACCTCTATTTTGCCCACGCTTCGGGGGTGGTTGCCGAAGGCAGCGCGGAGGACTTCGACTTCCTGTCCGTCGGCGGCCGGGTCAAGTACGTCCTGATAGGTTCCGACCGCCTGGCTTTCCGTCCGTACTTCGGAATGGGCTACGGGACCTTTTTGTCCGGAGCCACATACACCGGCGAGGACAGCGGGCAGCAGGTGAGCCTGGAGGGCGCCTCGGGCCTCAACATCGCCCTGGCCATAGAGGCGGTGTACTACATCACCGAATCGCTGGGGGTGGTGATCGACTTCGGCCTGATCGCCCAGGGGACCGGAACCAAGGAACAGGACGGCGAGGAGTACGACGCAATGTTCTACCCCCTGCTGTTCTTGACGTTCGGCTTCGAGTTCGGCGGGTAAACTCTACGAATCGGCGCCGTCCTTGAAGGGCCGGCCCAGCTCGCGGGAGCGGGTGGTGGCCGCCTCGACCGCGTCCATGATCACCGCCCGCAGGCCGGTCTTCTCCATGGAATACAGCGCGTTGATGGCCGTCCCCCCGGGGGAGGTCACCAGGTCCTTTAAGAAGATGGGATGCTGGCCGGTCTTCTCCACCATCTTGGCCGCCCCCAGCACGGTCTGCACCGCCAGCTGGGTGGCGATGTGCCGGCCCAGGCCCACCTTGACCCCCGCATCGGAGAGCGCCTCGATGATGATGAAGACGTACATGGGACCGGTGCCCGAAAGCCCGGTCACCGCGTCCATCAGGGACTCGTCGACCTCAACCACCGTTCCGCAGCATAAAAACATCGCCCGGGCCAGGTCGTACTCCTTCTTCCGGGCGTGCTTACCCCGGCACAGCGCGGTAGCCGCCATGCCCACCGCCGCGGCGATGTTGGGCATGGCCCTTACCACCCGGGGCTTTGCGCCCAGCAGTTGCTCGATCACAGCGGTGGGATAGCCCGCGGCCATGGACAGCACCAGGGCATCCTTCTTCAGGCTCTTCTTTATCTCCGCCAGCACCTTGTCCAGAATCTGCGGCTTGACCGCCAGCACCACCACGTCCGCCCGCCGGACCGCCTCGGCGTTGCCGGTCATGGTCTTTACCCTGAAATTCTTCTTCACCTCCGAAAGCCGCGTTTTGTTGGTGTCCGACGCGATGACGCTTCCCGGCGCCAGCGTTTTTGAGTTCACCAATCCCTTGATCAGGGCCGAACCCATGTTCCCGGCGCCGATTACGGCTATCTTGATGTTCTTCATGATCATTCCTCCGGGTGCGAAGATAACAGTTGTTCTACCCTTGATCCAAAGATTTCTTGGGCGTTAGACTTCAATTATGAACCGCCGCGATTTTCTCAAGCTCACCGCCGCCGCCGCCGCGTTTCCGTCGTTGTCATCCTGCGCGGTTACCCCGGTCAAGCCCGACGGCTCGCCCGAGCCGGTGCCGGTGGACGACTTTCTCAAGCAGGGATCCCGGGTGATGTGGGTGGCACCCCACCCGGACGACGAGTGCTTCTCCGGCTCGCTGCTGGCCCGCTCGAGCATATACTACGGCAACCCCTTGGCCATGATCGTCCTGACCCACGGGGAGGGCGGGGAGTGCTACCTCAAAACCGGGTGCCACCCGGACGTGGGCACCGTGCGGGGGCAGGAGATGGAGAAGGTGGCCGGCATGTACCGGTCGCTGTTGGTGCACGAGCACTATTTCAACGCCCCGCTGCCGGTGTCCTCGTTCCCCAAGCGTCACGAGATCTTCGAGATCTGGAAGAAGTACAAAGACCCGGTGGCTTTCGTGGCCGACGCCATCCGCCGGTTCCGCCCGGACCTGCTGATAACCTTCGACCCCCACAACGGAGCCACCGGGCACCCCGAGCACCAGCTGGCCTCCCGGGTGGCCACCGCCGCGGTGCGCCAGGCCAAGGACACCCACAAGGTCGAGCGGACCTACTACATGCTCAACCGCCACTGGTTGTTCAAGCTGATGTTCAGAGCCGATCCCGGACCGGTCACCGAGACCTTCGACGCCGAGCTGCCCTGCAAGTACAAAATGAGCTGCCTGGACTTCATGTGCCAGGCCACCCTGTTCCACCGCACCCAGTACAACGACATGCACAACGTCCGCTCCAACCGGGGGGTATTCTCCGAGCTGTGCCTGAGGCAGGTGGATCCCTTCACTCAGATCGAGGATCCCGCCGAAAAGGAGTAACCCCATGACCCGATTCCGAATACTCGCAGCCTTTATCCTGCTGTTGGTTCCGCTGAACGTCCTGGCCGAGGGTCCCATCGTGGCGGTCTTCGACACGGACGACCAGGGCTCCGGCCTGGACCGCACCCTGCTGACCCGCCTGACCGACTACCTGGCCACCCGGCTGACCGAGGGCGGCTACCGGATCATCCCCCGCAGCCAGGTGAAGGAACGGCTGCTTCATGCCAAGAAGGAGACCTACAAGGAGTGCTACGACCAGGGTTGCCAGATCGAGCTGGGCCGGGAGCTGGCCGCCCAGAAGACCCTGGCCACGACCATCTTGAAGATCGGCGGCGCCTGCCAGCTGACCTCGGTGCTCTACGATCTCAAAAAGTCCACCACCGAGCTGGCCGCCTCCGCCGAAGCCCCTTGCGACGAAAAGTCGCTTCTGGAGGCGGTCAAGCAGATCGCCGCCAAGCTCTCCAAGCCGCTCTCAGAGGGCGAAATATCCTCCGAGGCGGCCAAGGAGACGCTGCAGGTGATGGCCCGCCTGGAGAAGTTGAAGAAGGAGCAAAAGAAGCTGGAGGCCGACGCCCAGGCCGCTGAGGACAAGCGCAAGGAAGAGGAGCAGAAGCAGAAGGAGCTGGCCGCCAAGGCCGAGGAAGCCAAGAAGGAGGCCGAATTGGCCAAAAAGGAAGCCGAGCAGGCCAAGAAGGAGGCCGCCGCCGCCCGGGCCGAGGCCGAGGCCAGCAAGACCTTCTGGGCCCGCTTCACCGATTCACTGCGGTTCGAAATCGAGGTGCACGGCTCATTCTGGGGCAACGAGTTCGTGGGCACCGAGGGTGGGTACTACGACTCGGCCACCGAGATGGATCACAACGAGATCCTGCTTTACCCGGGCACCCAGACCAACCCGGACGATCCCGACGCTTTCATCAAGGGCCACAAGGACGAGGGCCAGATGGGCGTGGGCGGGAGGCTGGGCCTGCGCATGATGAAGTACCACACCGTCTTCGTGATCGTGGACTACCTCTGGCAGGACTGGGTGGGCGACACCCGCAACGGGCAGCTGGAAGACTGGTACGTCGAGTTCGGCGTCCTGCGGGTGGCGGGGGGTTACCGCTTCTCCTATCCGGTGCTGAGCTGGCTGGAGCCCTATGCCGAGCTGGCCATAGGCGCGCACATCTACCTGCCGGTCGAATCCGACCGCCACGTGGGAGATCCCGTAGAGCTGGAGCCGCAGGACGAGTCACCCCTGGCGGTGATGCTGGGCGCCGGGGTGCGCTTTTCTTTTCTCGAGCACTTTTTCGTGAGCCTGGGATACCTCTATGATCTTCCCATCGGCGAACTGACCACCAGCTCCTTTTTGGCCGGCGCGGGCGCCATTTTCTAGAAATAAAAAGGCCCCGGTGCGCGGGGCCTTATCATAATAACCGGCGTGAAAGACGCCGGAATCATCCATGATTGAAACCAGCCTACCCAAGAATTCATCCCATTTCTGTGTCGTGGATCACATTTTACAAACGAACGTTCGTATTTCTAAAACCACAAAAAAGCCCACGGGTTACCCAGCGCGCACCGCCTGACCCGTGGGCTCATCTCATCTACCCGGTTAATATTGCAATCCCCGTGCCCCCGCGCCGGAAAAACCTATTTTATTGATATTACTTAGATATATGCCGAACGACCGATCTTGCCTGGCCCGGTTTTTCCTCAGATTTCTGAAACCGGCGCCTCGGATTTCAGAGGGTTTCCTCAGGGCCGTAAGTGATGAAGGCGTCGGTCATGGACAGGTGCTGGGCCTTGATCCAGCGGTCGGAGCGGTCGGTGTCGGAGATGCGCACCTCGTCGATGGTGCCCTTGAACATGCGCGGGACCAGGTTCAGGTTGATGCCGATCCACAGCGGCGAGCCCAGGGAGTCGATATCGCCGCTCTTGGGAACCGAGCCGCCCCACTCGCCGTTGACCAGGACGGCGAAGTCCGATCCGTCGTAGCGGGCCACCACGTAGTCCCAGTGACCCACCGCGCCCAGGTTGACGTTTACGTGGCTGCCGTCCCCGTTGACCGAAAGGCGGCTGCCCCATCCGACCACGGCCGGTTCCCACCAGATCTGCAGGTGGTGGCCGTCGTTCTCGGGTCCCGCCCCGACGATATGGGGGTAGTCGGAGGTGATTTCATACAGGTTGGCCCAGGCCTCGACGGTTATCGACTGGCCGAAGCCGGAAAGCCCGGTCTCGGGAACCTCGATGTAGTCGTCCACCCCGTCAAACTCCTGGCCGTCGGCCATCATGCCGGGATGGTCGTTGTTGCCGTGCTGGGTTCCGGTGTTGTTGTTGCCGGTGGAGTCGTTATGGCCGCCGCCGGTGTTCTCGTCGCTCACCTGCTCGTTGAGGTGCCAGACCGCCCGGTAGCCGGCCGACCAGACCGCCGGCGCGTTTTCCCTTCCTGAGGCGTTGCCGTTTCCGTAGTACATCCAGATGAAGTCGTTGTTCGAGCCGGAGTTGATCCGGGGCACCTTGACCCACACGATCGATTCCCCGCCGTGGTTCCATTGCTCGACTTCGTGGGCCAGGACCGTCTGATCGTCTTCGTCGAGAAAGCGGAGGTCCTCGCCGTCGTTCTTGGTCTCGCCGTAGTCGATGCGGCTGCTGGCGAGCTTGACCAGCACCGGGAAAGAATCGAGGTGCTCCGGCTGCCCGGAGTTGTCGAAGGTCAGCTTGCGGCGCCGAGTCCAGTCGGTGTTCCACCAGTCGGTCCTGCACCCGGGATCGTCGTCGTCGGTCTGCCCGTCGCAGTCATTGTCCAGCAGGTCGCCGCAGAAGGCCGAGCCGCCGGGCCCTTCGCTCAGTCCGGGGTTGGCGTCGGCGGTGGAGTCGTCGCAGTCGTTCCCCCCCGGGCAGTTTTCGTCCAGGTAGCCGTCCCCATCGCTGTCCTTGTCGGTGTCCCCGGAGGTGCAGTTGCCGCCCTGGCAGCTGTCTTGCGACGAGCAGGGGTCGCCGTCGTCGCAGGCGGTGCCGTCTTGAACCGGCGGGTTGTCGCAGACGCCGCTGGGCAGGCAGTCGTCCTGGGTGCAGATGTTGCCGTCGTCGCAGTCGGAGTCCTGGGTGCATTCCATACAGCCGGTTTCCGCCCCGTCGGACTGGCCGTCGCAGTCGTTGTCCACCCCGTCGCTGCAGCTGGCGTCGCCCGGCGGCCCCTCGGATGCGCCGGGATGGATGGAGGCGTCCGAGTCGTCGCAGTCGGTCCCCCCGGGGCACTCCCCGTCCAGGTAGCCGTCGGAGTCGCTGTCCTTGTCGGTGGCCCCGTGCACGCAGCTGCCGTTCTGGCAGGTGTGCGAGGAAGTGCATGGATCGCCGTTGTCGCAGTCGGCGTCGGTCTGGCACTCGGTGGCCTCTTCAAACGCCAGGATCCGGACCAGGTCCGGCTGCGAAACCAGCACCCCGTCGAACACCGCCAGCCGCACCAGCCAGACGCCGGCGGCGTCGGGCGTGAGCGAGGTGGTCTCCCCGCGCAGGTTGGCAAGCTCGGCCCTGCCTGTGCCGGGCGCCGCCACCAGGCTCCAGATGTACTCCAGCGGCTCGCCGTCCGGGTCGAAACTCCCGCTCCCGTCGATCTCCACCGTATGCCCTATTTCCACGGTCAGATCCGCCCCGGCCGCCGCCACCGGCGGCCGGTCGGGACCGGTAGTGTATGACGCGCAATCCGGAAGTTGCGAAGCCGCGAGGAAGGTAACCAGCAGGATGGTTCGCACTGTCATGTCCAGGATATGATTATACCACACTGCCGATTGTCACCCGAGCCTCGCCGGGCTATTATGTACGATATGATTTTCAGAATCTCTTGTTGTTGGCTCTGCGCTCTGCTGGCATGTGGTTGCTCCTACGGCAGCGGCGCGCCGCCGGACGCCGGGGCGGACGCCGACTCCAGCGGCGGAGATGACGGCGGCCTCGCCGGCGACGATGCCGGTCCCGGTGGCGACGACGCCGGGCTGTCCGGTGACGACGCCGACCCTGGTGGTGACGACGGTCAGAGCGGCGACCGGCCCACCGACTGCCGGGTGGAGCCCTGCCCGCAGGGCTTTTACTGCAACCTGAACACCGGCGAGTGCCTGCCGGGCTGCGCCACCGACTCCGACTGCCCGGCGGGCGAGGTCTGCGACACCGTGCTCCACGAGTGCGTGGGCGCCTGCGCCGACTGCCTGGTGATCAACGAGATCGACTACGACCAGCCCTCCACCGACGCCGCCGAGTTCATCGAGCTGAAGAACACCGGCAGCCTGCCCATCAGCCTGGGAAGCTACCTGATCGAGATGATCAACGGGAACGGCAACGGCGTCTACCGCACCATCGAGCTGCCCGCGGTCCTGCTAGACCCCGGCGACTACTACGTCATCTGCGGCGACGCCCAGAACGTCCCCGACTGCGACCTGGACGTCTCCCCCGACACCAACCTGATCCAGAACGGCCCCCCCGACGCCCTGGCGGTGCTTCTCGGCGGCGAGTTCGTCGACGCCCTGGGCTACGAGGGCGACACCGGCACCCCTCACACCGAGACCTCCGGCTCCGAGCTCGAGGACCTGGTCATCGATCCGGGCACCGGCGCCGACATCTACGACATGGGCCTCTCCCGCTGCCCCGATGGCGCGGACACCAACGACAACAACACCGACTTCGCCTTCCGCGGCATCACCCCCGGCGCCGCCAACGACTGCCCCTGAGTCCGGTTATTCGACGATAAGCTTGAAGGTGTCGACGGCGGTCGTGACTTCCGGGACCCGGTGGTCTTCGAATGGCAGCTGGATCGACACCTGGATGATGTACTCGCCGGTCTTGTCCGGCCTGAACTTGGGGTGCCAGCCATCGAAGTAGTAGTTGAAATCGTAGACATAGCCCAAAAGATCCGCGAAGCTGGTCATACCGTTCGGATTCTGGATGGACGCACTGGAGCCCGCTGGCCGGGAGATAACCGTCCATTCATATGACAGCGCCCGGTCCTTGCGGTTCACCAGGAAGTTCAGTTGTCCGGTTTCCCCTTTCTCTGAGGTGCGTTCACCGCCGACACGAACCTGGATTTCCGCTGCGGGATCCATGCATTCAATATATTGACCTCGCCGGAGGCAATAGCTTTCGTCGTAGTAGTCGTCGCAAAGGTCGCCCAGGAGATCCCGATCGTGGTCCAACTGGCCGCGATTGACCACCTCGGGACAATTGTCCAGCGGGTTCAATACTCCATCGTCGTCTATGTCGGCGTCGCACAGGTCGCCCATCGTGTCGCCGTCGCGGTCGGCCTGGTCGCGGTTGTTAGTCAGGGGACAGTTGTCGAAATCGTCCTCGATCCCGTCTTCATCGAGGTCATCGGCGTACGGGTATCCGGGCGATTCCACGTCCGTGAATCCACAGGACCAGCCCATGTTATCGCGGGGGGTGCACCACTCTCCCAGGAAGGTCTGTTGAAAGAGATCGGTGACGACTTCCATGTCGCAGGCGCAGTATGCCCCGCAACCGGGCTGCTCGCGATTGCAGCCCGGTTCGGTGCTCCAGGGAGCGCAGGCGGGATCGGTGGCCTCGGCGCAGAAGAACAGGGGCAGTTGCGGCCATTCTTTGTCGCCGGTGGGCACCACGACCACCGCGTGGTGCTTACCGAGTTCGGGCAGCGCCAGACTCGCCCGCAGGGCGGTGCAGCCGCCCGGCTCTAGCTCCACCGGCGCCGATTCAGACATCCAGGATAGCCGCAAGAGGGAGCAATCCCCGTCACTGCAAGCCGTTTCGGCTTGATCATTATGGATCAGCAGGTTTTCGATGCCGTCGTAGCAGAACGCCATCTCGACAACGGACGGAGCCCGGCAGTAACCGCCGGCGCATCGATCTTGTCCTTGGCAGTCCACGTCGGCCGCACAAGGCCGGTGGCAAAACCGCTGGTCGCAGCCGAGCCCCGTGGGGCAGTCGGCGTCACTCTCGCAATCGCGGCAGAACCCCCGCTCGAACTCGACCTCGGGATCCCCGGTGTCCGGATACCAGCAGCGCCCCGAAGCACAATCCGCGTCATTCAGACACCGGATCTCGGTCCCCGCCGAAAGCCGCACCTCGCCCAGGTCACGGAAGTTGAGATCCACGAAGAACCTTGGCTCCTTCTTTCCCTCGGCGCAGCCTGTAATCAATATGAAAGACAATATGGCGGTGAATTGCCTTGACGGCGACATGCGTTTCCCTCCCGGTGTTGAATACTCTACCCCAGTTCCACTCGAAGGCAAAGAGCCGGCGTATTGATCTCTACTTGCATAGCCGGCCCTATTGCTTATACACTCCGAGTATGCCGCATGAAGTTATGATCCTGGACGACGAAGTGGGGATCTCCAGCGTGATAGAGGAGATCCTGATGGCCCGCGGCTTCAAGGTGGACACCGCCCACTCCCAGAAGAAAGCCAAGTGGTTACTGTCTCGGACGGAATACACCGTTGCCATTCTCGACCTGGGCCTGACTTCACTGGATGGCACCGCCGGCCTCGACATGGTCAGCTACGTCCGCAAGATCAACCCGGACACCCGCATAATCGTCTACACCGGCAACGACAACCCCGACGTGAAGCAACTGGCCATCGACGCCGGCGCCGACATGTTCATCCTCAAACCCGGACCGGTGAAGAAGCTGGAACTGGCGGTGGTCAAATTCTGCGGCGGATCGCAAAAACCCGCATAATGAGACTCGGTCCGGGCATGCTGTGCGCAAGGGATCGGGATTTATGGTCTTCGGCGTCTTTTGGATGAGTACAGGCCGAGTATCAACAACCCAATCAACGCCAGGCTGGATTTGCTTTGCGGAACAGAACAGGAGCAACCGCCCGAGCCGTCGGTGTTTTCCTCGTCGGTGGTGCCGGATGTGTCGGTTGGCTGCTGGTCATCGGTGGTGATCGGTTCATCCTGACCGGCGTCGGTGACGTCCTGATCCTCCGCCTGTCCGCCGTCGGCGGGTCCATCACCGTCTTCTGGGGCATCACTGCCCGAGCCGGCATCCGCGTCCTGTGCGGCGCCGTCTACCGTCCCGCTGTCTGGGGTGGTCCCGTCACCAGCGTCGACACCAGCGTCCGATCCGGCGTCTGAAACGCCGCCATCCGCGTCGGGCTGCGGTTCTTCTTGACCGCTGGCGAGCTTGTCAGCGATCCAGTCCTTGTAGGTGTCCACCCGGATGTCCATGCCCCCCTGGCTACAGTTCTCATCACCGCCAATTATGATGCCGACGACTTTCTGTCCGCCACCGATTTGGGCGAAGGCCGGGCCGCCGGAGTCGCCGCTGCAGGGCAGCACGCCATCATACAGGTAATAGTATTCGGCCCCGCCAACCGAATCGATCTGTCCGTTTCCGCGCCGCTTGATTCCGCCGCCAGACGGGGGGTAGGCGTTTACGCCGTAACCGACCCAGGTAAGGTCCAGGCCGCTCACAACAGCCTGGCCGTCGGTGTTGTATGAATAGACCGCGCCCTGGAATCCCACGAGTTCCACCAGGGCGATGTTGTTCTGAGGAGGATTGACGCCGTCCGGAGGGACATATGCCTCGTGGGGATGGAGTTCCCTGGCGAAGTAGAAGTTGAAAGCGTAGTTGATGTCCGGGTCGTCGGTGAACATGACGTTGGATGCCTCCGCGTCGGCCACGCAGTGGGCAGCCGTGAGTATCCAATCCTGGGCGACCGAGACCCCGCTGCACATGCTGACGTTGCCGCCGCCAAGATCGATTATCAGGGCGCCTACGCCCGGGTAGCCGGTATCGACTGTGCCGTTAATGATGGCCTGTTCCCGCTGGTTCAGGTCAGTAGGGAAATCTTCCGATCCGCAATGAACCAGCAGGAGACCGCAAACGAGCATCAGGCTGGAAATTCGATTTCTCACAGGTCACTCCTTTCAAGCCCGCAGACAATCTGACACGGAGAATGGCCGTTTTCAAGCACTTGATTGCGGTAGATGCTCTTTGATGGTATTTTCTTGTGTCAAGCCGGGGCGGGCTCTGCAGCCCCGGCGAAGTAGAGTGGGTGTTGTGAGAATCAAGCCGGGGTGGCGGCGACGCTCACTAGTTTGCTTCGTATAGAGCAGTACCGC
>Ga0180432_10006185_pt1 | contig 15644 bp, 14 predicted proteins | sample SS_ome_10_FD_132414 | JGI IMG/M metagenome (GOLD analysis project Ga0180432, IMG submission 132414) | Hypersaline lake sediment archaeal communities from the Salton Sea, California, USA - SS_1_MS_2 metaG | ecosystem: Environmental > Aquatic > Non-marine Saline and Alkaline > Hypersaline >... | reverse complement strand
TTCCAACTGTGTTCGTTCGTCGTCGCTCAACGTAATGACAGGTGCTCGTCGCATGGTCTTGATCCTCCCGAAAAAGACCATGCAAGTCGAGTGCCAATACGATGCGACAAATGTGAGACACTATACTAGCTGCCATTCGTCAGTTCTTCGACCGGCTCGTCGTCCGGCATGTCGTCGTCCTGAACCCAGCCGCCTCCGTTCGTGGGCCGAAACACGCAGTATCAGACGGTAAGACACCGGCGATTTCGCCGGACCAGGCACGGCGGGTGTTGCAGTCAATCCCGACCGGCAAGCTCGTTGGCCTTCGCGACCGAGCAATTATCGGTGTGCTCATCTACACGGCCGCCCGCGCCGGTGCCGTCGCCCGGCTCCGCTTGGCCGACTTCTACACCGACGGCCGACAGTGGTTCTTCCGGTTTGACGAGAAAGGTGGCAAGGTCCGCGACATCCCCGCCCGGCATGACCTGGAGTGCTTCGTCCGCGAGCACATCCGTGCCGCCGGCATCGAGGCCGACTCGCTGGACCGGCCACTCTTCCGAACCGCTGCTGGCCGCACCGATCGGCTGACGCGGACCGCCATGAGCGCCAAGGACATCCTCCGGATGGTCAAGCGGCGCTTTACGGCCGCCGGCCTGCCCGCGAACCTGACCTGCCACACGTTCCGGGCTACGACGATCACCGACCTGCTGGAACAGGGCGTCAACGTACCCCAACGATACACCCACCCGGTTGATCCGAAAGACTCCGCGTACATCAATCTCGCACTTGCGACCGACTCGGAGCTCGTGGTCAGCCGGGACCGCCACCTGCTCTCATTGATGGACGGAACGACACCGGAAGGTTGCTCCTTCCAGCGTCGCTTCCCGCAAACGCGTTCTGAAGCCGGTCGAGTTTCTGGCCGAACTCGAGGCCCGGCGACTCGGCAGCCGTGCGGCTGAACCTCCCCCGGATCGCCCGTCGGACGGGAGATGGCACACCCGTCGAAGCCACACGGCCGCGCCGGTGTTGGGCAACCGAGAGGTTCCGTTGCTGCGGTCCCTGACGCCGGCGGCGCTCGGCAGGACCCTCGCCGGAGGCTCACCGCCATCGGTACTGCCGCTGCTACGACGCCTGAGCGTTCGCCGCGGCGTCTTGCTGCTCCCGCCGGCGCTCGACGATCCGGGCCGCCAGCAGTCCGCCCTCGAACAGGGCGATCATGGGGATGGCCAGCAGCACCTGGCTGATCACGTCCGGCGGTGTCAGCATGGCCCCCACCACGAAGATGCCGAAGATCACGTAGCGGCGGGCCTTGGCCATGGTGCGGGCGGAGACCAGCCGGGTGACCGCCAGGAAGAGCACGGCGATGGGCAGCTCGAAGGCGATCCCGAACGCCAGGGCGAGCATCAGCACGAAGGTAACGTAGAATTGCAGGGCGAACTGGCTGCTGACCGCGGCGGCCGCGCCCAGCCGCTCCAGGGGCACGACCAGCACTTCTTCCGCCGTCTGCACGCAGAGCCGCCGCCGGGTGGAGTTGATCCACACCGAGCCGGGGGCCGGTTCGGCGGGATCCTCGCGCAGCACCGGGAAGACCGGCAGGGCGACGGCCGGCTCGGCGGGCTGTGACGTGGCCTCGGAACCGAGCAGGACCTTCATGAACCCGGAGCGCTCCAGCTCCGGCATGCCGAAGCTCTGATTGAAGCGAACGAAGAAGTTCAACACCACCGGCAGGACGATGGCGTACATGAAGGCCACGCCCGCCGCGAACAGCAGCAGGGACACCGGGCCGAAGAGCCGCACGAAGCGCTGTTCATGGTGGTAGAGCCCGGCCGAGACGAACATCCACACCTGGTAGAGCACCCAGGGCATGGAGACGATCAGGCCGGTGATCACGGCCATCTTGAGGTAGCTCATGAACGGGTCGGCCACGGCAATGGCCATCAGCGAGGGCTGAAGCCCGTGGGCGTCCAGCACCACCAGCAGGGGGCGGTACAGCAGAGCCAGCACGTGTTTGGCGAAAACCAGGCTCAGCACGGTGCCCAGACACACGCCCAGCAGGGCCCTGATCAACCGGCTGCGGAGCTCCTCCAGGTGGTCCCCGAAGGACATGCGCCCCGCGTCCGCATCTTCGTTGATGCGTGCCGTCCTGGATGTTCTGCCCTCGTCGGATGCGGCCGATGACATCGGCGGGATTCTACCGAGCGCGCAGAAGCAGGGTCAAACAGGTTGGTCCGCGCCGGGGGCAGGGCGTGGCGTTAGCTGTGGTCATTCCCTCAAGCGTCCAGACAGGAGCGACGCTGCTCGCCAGTCGGTGTCCGCCGCCCGACCTTCGAGTCGCCCGGTTTTCGTAGCGGCCGACCTCCGAGTCGGCCGGGTCTCGTAGGGGCTGACCTCCGAGTCGGCCGCGGCCAGTCGCGCACGAGCGTCCCGGTAATCGCCCGGTCCTGGATCTCCAGTTGCCTGCGGCCCGTACCATGATGCGGGCTGGAGGCTCCTCGACGGCCCGCGCTCCTGCCCGGAACCCGGGTGCCGTCCCACCGCCTGACGACTCCGGGGCAGAACGGCGGAGCGCTGCACCGACCTCTGGAGGTCGCCAAGCTCACGCCCCGGGGCCAACCGGATGACCGGGTCGCCCGGTTTCTTGAGGCCGGTTCTCGACCGCACCGCCACCCGCAGGCTGCGATCGCCAGGGAGGCTTTCATATAAGCTCTGTTTCGACAATAGGTAAGCGGAGAATCGGATAGGAGGACGGTGCTCAGCGGCGGCCAACGGAGGCTCGACCCACGTCGGCCGCCCCCGGTGCCGATAACTACGACAAGCCCGGACGCGCCGGGCCGGAGCACCGACCAGGCATGATCGATTTTCAGCCGGAGATCCCCATCCTCCCCGCGACGGCGGACCGAACCGTCGGACGCGTCGCCGCGGTCCGCAACGACCCCTGGAGCGCCGACATCTGCGACGAGTTCCGCCGCCGCGGCTACGACGTCCTCGCCCTGCCGGCCTATCGCCACGTCCCCGCTCACCTCCAGCGCCGTGCGGAGGTCCACCTGGCGTTCAGCGCCGCCCTGGCCCGCAGGATCCGTGAACTGGGCGGCATCGACTACCTGCTGGCGCCCAACGGTGACGGGATCGTCTTGCTCGAAGATGCCGGGCGGCTGCGGACGCTGGGCGACGCACTGGGCGTGCCGACGATCGCCTGGTGGTTCGACGACCCCCGGCTGGGTATTCACGCCCTTGTGGAGTTGGGGATTCTGCTGGTCTATCCCTTCCTGACGATGCTGCGATCGGCCGGCATTCACCACTACATGCTCGACCGGGCGATGGCCGCCGAGTTTGGCCGAGGCGGATTCTTCCCCCACGTGCGGCACCTCCCGGTGGCCACCTCGGCGGCACGGTTCCACCCCCCGGCCGGCGTTGTCGGGCGGGATCAGGCGTTGGTCATGGTGGGCAACGGCTACAGCGGAGCGGGCGCCCGCGACTACACCGAGACCAATCTCGACGTCGCCGTACACGACGAGCTGCTCGTCCCGCTCTCCGAGCTGAAGCGGACCCGGCCGCGTTGCGACTTCCGGACGCTCCTGGGGCAGTGGGTCGCCGGCGATCCCGCGCGGCGGCGGCACCACGTGGTCCGGGCCATGGAGGACCCGTGGCATCCGGCCCGCTTCAACACCGCTTACCACACCTGGAAGGCGAACACCTTCCTGTGGTGCGAGTTGCGCAACCAGGCCGTTCGCCACTGCCAGCAACGCTTCGGCCCGGCCTTTCGCCTGTTCGGCCGGCATTGGGACAGCCTGGGGGTCACCAGCGAGGGGTACCTCGCCGGTACGCACGAGCACCGGGCCTGGTACCACCGCTCTCGAGTCGGCCTGACCTGCAACCACGGTCAGCTCCAGACCGGGCTGCCGTTTCGCATCTGGGAACTGGCCGCCTCCGGCATCCCCATCGTCACGCAGGACTGCGCCGAACTGCCGGACTACTTCAAGCCCGGCGAACAATGCGCCGTGTTCGGAGACCCGCCAGAGGCTCCGGAAGTGGTCGAACGTCTGCTCGCCGACCAAGCTTGGCGGCGTACCCTGGCCGAACGGGCCCTCGGCCGGTGCCGGGCCGAGCATCTCTGGGAGCATCGTGTCCAGACCATCGTGGATGACCTGGATATGCCGTCGGCTGCCGGAAGGAACGTCGCCGCCTCGGTGCCGAGTGGCTCGATCGCCCCGGTGGTCGGCAGCGCGTAACCGCGGCTTGCCGGAGCGCCTCGGCGCTCGGGGCGGAGCATCAATCGTTCGCCCCGGGGCGACCGCTCCGCTGCCGCTTGAGCTGCGACCGGCGCCGTTTGTCCTCCAGGCGCCGTCGTATCGCCGACCGGGACACGCGGGTCTTGTACCGCGGTTTGCGTTCCGTCAGCGCCTCGGCCAGCAGGGCGGCGAGCCGGCTGATGGCCTCCCGCCGGTTGCCGCCTTGCGTGCGTTGCGTGCCGCACACCACGCGGAGCACGCCGTCCCCGTCGGTCCGGCTCGCCAGCCGGCGCCGCACGCGGGCCCGCTGGCCGGGGGTCAAGGCCGTCGTTGCCGCCAGGTCGAACAACAGCGTCACCCGCGTGCTGACCTTGTTGACGTTCTGCCCGCCGGGCCCCGAACTGCGGCTGAACAGGAACCGCAGTTCGGCCAGGGGGATCCTGATTTGCTCGTTGACGACCACGTACTCGGCGGATGGCGACGTCACGTGGCTTGCCAGGCTCTCAGGTACGCAGGAATCCGAAAGGCCGATAGCTCGGCGAGGGCCGGGGTGGCGAGCTGGCGGAGTCCGGCCCGGACAGGTTCTGCCTGATCCAATCGTCCAGCCAGTTGACGTTCTCCCGCTGGGCCTCGGACGGCGGGTGCTCCTCTGCACGCTCAACCTCGGAGCCTGCTTCTTCGCCGGCCAGGGCTTCGGCGCTGCGGGTGCTGACCTGCTGCTTCTCGACGTTGGCCATGGCCCAGGCCAGGCGCCCGACCAGCGTCATCGAGGTCCCGCCCAGCTCGATGGCCTTGGTGTAGTCCTTCACCGACTGCTGGAACTCCAGCAGCTTGTCATGGCACTCGGCGCGGAAGACGTAGGCGGCGCTGCTCGCGGGCAGCAGCTCCACCAGGAGGTCCGCGTCGCGCAGGGCCTCCTCGAAGGAGCCCATGTAGTAATGGGCCTTCCCGTGGGCCAGCCGGGCGACCACGTGGTCGGGCTCGAGCTTGACCGCCTGGTTGTAGGCCCGCATGGCGTCCAGCAGGTTGTTGGCCCGGGCGTGGGCCAGCCCCTGGAGCACGAAGAGCCAGGCGGATGCTTCGCCCAGTTGGGCGGCGCGGTCGAACCGGGCACGAGCCGGGTCGGCCTCACCCAGCAGCAGGTGGGCCGCCCCGAGCAGCACCTGGGCCTCCGCTGACTGGTCGTTGACGGCCACCAGCCGGGTAGCCTCCTGTTTCATCTCGGTGATCTGCCCCTGCCGGCAGCGCAGGGCGGTCTTCAGGGCCAGGGCCCGCTCGTGGTCGGCGTCCTCGGCGAAGGCCCGGTCCACCCACTCGAGCGCCTGGTCGGTGTCCCCCGCCGCTGTGGCGGCCATGGCCCGGAAGAACGACTCGTCGGCCGGGCCCACCGCCGCGTCCGGGGCAGCCCCGTCCACCAGCGCCCGCAGGGCTTCGAGCTGTGCGGCCAGCAGGTCATCGGCCAGCCGCCGCGAGACCTCGTCCTTGAACTCGTCGAGCTGGTCGGCCAGGTTCGACTCGATGGGTTCATCGTCCCCGAAATACTGGAGCAGTTGCTGGGCGACCTGTTCGCCACGGGCGTAGGGGTCCTGCGCGAGATCGTCCGTGATCGGCTCCCTCGACCTGGAGGCCAGTGTCCTCAGTTGCGGGAGCGGCACGGGGGTCTCCGGAGCGGTGTTCAGCTCGGCGGTCCGCCCGGCCGCCATGCTCTGATCCTGGGGAGCGGGCACGATGGCCACGCCCTGCTGGCCGATGCCCGTGTCATCCGGCTGGGCCTTGCCCCGGGACTGGAGGTGAGCCTTCAGCAACGCGCCGCCGAACAGCAGGATCACCGCGATCAGCATGCTGCCCAGCACGCCGACCTGATGGCGGACCACGAACTTCTTGGCCTGCCTCACCAGCCCCGCACGCCGGGCGAAAATGGCGTTGCGCTCCAGGAATCGGCGGAGGTCGGCCGCCATGTCGCCGGCCGTCTGGTAACGCTTGGAGGGTTCCTTCTCGATGGCCTTCAGGCAGATCGTCTCCAGATCCACCGGAATCCGGGGATCGACGGACCTGGGAGCCGTGGCATCCCCGCTCATGATGCGCGAGATGACCTGCTCGCGGTTCTGACCGGGGAAGGGCGGCCGCAGGGTGAGCCACTCGTACAGGGTCGCTCCGAGCGAGTAGACGTCGGTGCGGTGATCGACCTGCCCGGCCGCGCCGCTGATCTGCTCCGGCGACATGTACAGCGGGGAGCCGAGAAACTCCCCCGTCATGGTGACGGCCGGCTGCTCGAGCAGCCGGGCCAGGCCGAAGTCGGTGATGCACAGCCGGCCGTCGCCGCCCAGAATCAGGTTGTGCGGCTTGATGTCGCGGTGGATGACGCCGGCCTGGTGGGCGTACTCGAGGGCCTCGGCCACCGTGGCGATCAGCCGGGCCATGGTGTCGAAGTGCTCCACCGTCGTCGGCGAGAGCACGTGCTGCCAGGTCGCCGCCCCGGCGCTCGCCCCCGGGGCGGGCCCCGTACCCCCACCGGTGCCCAGCGAGACTCCTGAGCCCTCCTCGGTCCCGTCGGAGCCCCACCCCGTGCCGCTGGTCGAGCCGCTGCCGCTCATCGGGCGGGTCTCGGTCAGACCGAGATCCGACGACCTGCCCCGGCGAGCCTCCTCGATGATCGCGTGCAGGCTCCGGCCGTTGACCAGCTCCATCGCGTAGTAGTACACGCCCTCGTGGTCGCCCTGGGCGTAGATGGGCACGATGTTGGTGTGGTGCAGCTTGGCAGCCGCCTGGGCCTCACGCTGGAAACGCTGAATGGAGGTCTCCGTCAGGCTGACCATGCCCGCCAGGACCTTCAGGGCGACCACCCGCTGAAGCGAGAGTTGCCAGGCCTCGAAGACGAACCCCATGCCCCCTCGCCCGATCTCCCGGCGGACCTCGAAGTCCCCGATGGTCCGCCCGAGAAGCGACCGGGCAAGCTCATCCCTCGATGAGGGCATCTGTCGAGGTTGGACCTGCTCCTCCGCCATCACCTGGGGCCTGTCCGCACGCTGCCGCCCCGCCCCCGGGGTCGCCCAGCGCGCACAAAACGCCCGTTCCCTCGGCACGCGCCTCCACCACTAGAGACGCTTCTCGCCGGCGTCCGTGGCGCAGAAAAAGGACGAACCACCCGAAAAACGCCACAACCCGCCTGCTGAATACAGCTTGCCTCCAGGTCGCGTCGCGGTCAATGTGACAATTCGCAATTTATTATAACGCCTGCGCTTAAGATGCGACTGTTGCCGACGATGCACCTTCCCCCCTGGTTCATTCGGACGCCGCTGAGCGGTATTCTCAGGATTGCCGGCCCTCCAGCACGTTGGGAAACTCCCCTGCGGCATGGCGGCGCCCCAGCCGGCAGTAGCTGGCCACGATCCGCCGGGCTCGTTCCCGGTCCGCCTCGCCGGTCTCCCGCACGACTTTCCCGGGGATGCCCATCACCACCGCGCCGGGCGGAACCACCGTGCCGGGCGGCAACACCGCTCCGGCGGCGATCACCGCGTCGTCGCCCACCTCACAGTCATCCAGCACGATGGCTCCCGTGCCGACCAGCACCCGCGAGCCGATCCTGCGGCAGTGCACCACCGCCCGATGGCCCACGATGACCTCGTCGCCGAGTTCGAGCGGCACCCCCGCCCTGGTATGTACGACGGTGCCGTCCTGAATGTTGCACCGCATTCCGATCCGGATGGGCGAAATGTCGCCGCGGATGGTCACGTGATGCATGACGGTGCAGTCGTCGCCCAGCACCACGTCCCCGCCGACATAGGCGGTGGGGGCGATGTACGTGTTGTTTCCCAGTCTCACGTACGGCTTCTCTGCGTTGTCTTTCAACGATGTTTCCTCAACGCTGCCGGTCGGCGGCGGGCCTCAGGACTGCGACTCGGGGGCGGCTGGGTCGCCGGGTGGGGCGGCGCCCTCGGGGGAGGTGCCCTTCCGGTCGGCGTCACCGGCGCCGTCCGCGGTTGGTTCCGGAGAGCGGGCTGGAGTGCCCGCGGCCGGGTCGTCCCCGGGTGTGGCGGCCTGCCGCCGGATGGTCCGGGCCCGCTCGACGACCACCTTGACCGCGATGACCTCCTGGTCTCCGCCGTGGCCCTGTACCCGGCCGGCCACGGTCACCCGCTCGCCGATCCGCAGTTCGTCCAGCGAGGAGAGCACGCCGTTGATCATGATCTCCGTCTCCGGAGTGACCGTGCCCGTCACCATCCGCTCCACCTGCCGTTTGTCACTGTAGAAACGCAAGGTCACCTGGGCATTGTCGGCATCGATTCGCTCGATGATGCCCTCGACGGTGCGGTGCTTGGGCGCGGTTTCCTCCTCCCGGCACCCGGCCGGCAGGCAGAGCAGCAGGATGGGCAACGCGGCGTTGAGCAGTCGGGCCATCACCAGACTCCCGGTTCACGAACCGAACGGACCGTGCGGCGCCCACCCCCCGCCGGCCTGCTGGCGGGCCCCGCCGGACAGCGCGGGACTCGAGGTCGGCGGCCGGGAACGCCTTGGCGCGGGGCGCCGGGGTACGCCCGTGCCCCCCGTGGAGGCACTCTAAACGGGCCAGACGCCAAGATCAACGGGCCCTCGGGGGCGCCGGATTGGAGCCTCCCGGCGGATGGGCCGATATTCAGGGACAGGCGTCGCGGCAGGGCTGAGCCTGGAGGCTGAGGATTGTCCGTGGGCGAACAGCGTGTGCTGGCCATTATGTACCACTACGTCCGGGACCGCGCCGGCACGGCGGAAGCCGGCATCCGCGGTCTGGACACCGCCGCTTTCACGCGGCAGCTCGACCTGCTGGCCCGTCACCTCGAACCGATCTCCTGGCCCATGCTCTACGCCTGGTCGTGCGGACGGATGCGGATCCCGGAGCGCTGTTTCCTGCTGACCTTCGACGACGGGCTGGCCGACCACGCGGAGGTGGTCGCTCCGCTGCTGGAACGCCGCGGACTGCGTGGCGTGTTCTTCGCCTCCGGCCATGCTCTGGAGGCCCGGGGCATGGACGCCGCCCATCAGGTGCATCTGCTGCTGGCCACACTGGGCGACGTGGCGTTCCACGACGCCCTCCGTGCCTGGCTCGACGAGCATGGCCCGCTGGACGTGGGGCTGGGGGAGGTGGATCGGGAGGCCGCCGGCCGCCTCTACCACTACGAGCCGCCGGACCGGGCGCTGGTGAAGTACTTCCTGCATCGCGTGCTGCCCACCGACACGAGGGACCGGGCCGTGGAGGAGCTGTTTCGCCGGCACGTCGGGGAGCCCGGCGAGGTGGCCCGGCGGTGGTACCTCGACTGCGAGCAGCTCGTCCGGCTGGAGACCGCCGGGCACACGGTGGGCGGCCACGGGTTCGCCCACTGCCCCTACGTGCCGATGCCGTTCCAGGACCGGGTCCGCGACCTGTATCGGTCGGCGGGTCTGCTGCGGAGCGTCCTGGGGCCGGGGTTGCGGCCGTTCTCCTATCCCTACGGCAGTTTTGACCGCGTCACCGCCCTGGCGTGTGCCGACGCCGGCTTCGCCCAGGCCTTCACCACCCGCCGGGGCTGGATCCGCGGCGACGACCCCTCCCACGAGCTCAACCGCGTCGACACCATCGCCGTCGAGGCTTTCCTTGAACAGGAGCTGCTATGTCCACAATCGTGACCGAACCGGCCCGGTGCACCGGCGGCTCGCTCAGTCGTGCGGAGCGCCTGCGCTGCTTCCTGAACGCCTACTGGCTTCGTCCGGAGAACGCCTTCTGGATGGCTCTGCGCAGCGAGGTGCTGGCCGACATCCCCTGGCAGCGGCCCAGCATTGACGTCAGTTGCGGCGATGGGGTGTTCAGCTTCCTGCACGCCGGCGGCCGGTTCCACGACGATTTCGACGTCTTCAGCGCCGTGGGCTCCCTCGACCGCGTGCACACCGAACACGCCGACATGTTCGACCATGTGGACAGGGGCTACCGACCGGTCCTCGCCCGGCCCGCCCGCTGGCGGATCGATACCGGCACGGATTGGAAGCCGAACCTGCTGACCAAGGCCGGCCGGCTCCACCTCTACGAGGAACTCCTGGTCCACGACAACAACCGTCCGTTCCCCTTCGAGGAGGGGGCCTTCCGTACCGTCTACTGCAACGCCGCCTACTGGGTGCAGAACGTCGACCTGCTGCTCGCCGAACTGGGCCGCATGGTGGACCGGGACGGCAGCGTGCTGCTGGAGGTCAAGCTGGAGACCGTCCTCCGCTACACGCTCGAACGGCACCGCTCCGTGCTGGGGGATCGTTTCCTGGATATTATCGGCCGGGGCCGGGCCGGCACCTGGCCTTCGCTGACCGACCGGCGGACCTGGGAACGCCGTTTCCGCCGGGCGGGCCTGAGCATCGAACGGGCCGTGCCCTTCGTTACCCGCACCCACGCCCACCTCTGGGACGTGGGCCTCCGCCCCATCGCCCCGCTGCTCATCGAACTGGCCAACAGTGTCTCGCCGGAGACCCGCAGCAGCGTGAAGCGCCGCTGGGTCGACCTGTTCTGCGAGCTGTGCGCCCCGTTCTGCGATCCGGCCGTCGATCTCCTCCCCGGCCGGGGCGAGCCGGTCGAGATCCTCTACGAACTTCGACCCGCCTGATCCCCGCCGCACGCCGGGCCCAGGCGCCGGTGTCGCAGGACCTGCAACCGGCCACGGGCCCGGGCCACCCGCTGGAGGTCCACCTCGGCACAGGCGAAGCCCTCCCCGTCGGGCACCCGGCAGAGCAACGTGCCCCAGGGGTCCACGATCATGCTGTGGCCGTACGACCGCTTGTCGGGCGGGTGCGGGCCCCACTGATTCGGGGCCACGACATACGCCAGATTCTCGATCGCCCGCGCCCGCAACAGCGTCTCCCAGTGGTCGCGCCCCGTCTGCAGCGTGAACGCCGACGGAACCAGCAGCACCTCGGCGCCCTGGTCGCTCAACACCCGGTACAGCTCGGGAAAACGCAGGTCGTAGCAGACGGACAACCCCAGGCGGCCGACCTCGGTCCGGGCGACCACCGTCTCGGACCCGGCGGACACGTGAGCCGATTCCAGCTCCAGGCCGGGTGCGTCGAACAGGTGTATCTTGCGGTAGGTGGCCGCAACGCCACCCGCCGGGTCCAGCAGCACGCTGGTGTTGAAGGGCCGCTCCCGGCCTGCGACACGCTCGTGGAGACTGCCCAGCAGCAGGTGGATCCTGTGTTGCCGGGCGATCGCGGCGAACCCCTCGACCGTCGGACCGGGGATGGGCTCGGCGAAGCAGGCCGCCCGCTCGAGTCCCCCGTACCAGGGAACGCTTTCCGGCAGGGCGACCAGGTCGGCACCCGCCTCGGCCGCCCGACCCGCCAGTGCCAGCGCCGTCGTCACGTTCGCCTCTTTGTCGTCACGGGTGTTGAGCTGCACCACTGCGAATCTCATGTCCGGCGGTCCCTCCTGTCGCGGTGAGCCTGGTCGGGTGGCGCCCGATTCTAGCGGCTTCCCTCCGGCGTGACGATCCTGTCGCCGGTCCCGCTGCAGGGCCCCTTGCCCGGTGGCGCGGCTTGCCCTACCATCCGGCGGTACATCACCGGACGCGCCGCGATCAGAACCGCTGGAGAGTCCAGACATGCCCGAACCCAAGCACGGAACCGGACCGATCGTTGTCGACGAGACCGCGGGCAAGAAGGCGTACTGCCAGTGTGGCCACAGCGGCAGGCTTCCCTACTGTGACGGCACCCACTCCCGGGAGGCACCCGGGATCACGCCGTTGGTCGTCGAGGTGGAGGCCGACGGCAAGAAGGCGGTCTGCCAATGCCACCGCAGTGCCAACCTGCCCTGGTGTGACGGCACGCACGCCCGCCCGAGTTAGCCCGGGCCCTGCGAGAAGGACCGCGTGGCGTTGTCGATACTGGCCACGATCTGGTGGTTGTTCTTCCTCACGGCGGTGGGGCTGTGCGTGGGCAGCTTCCTCAACGTCGTCGTCTACCGGGTGCCGCGGGACCAGTCGATCCGGGATCCGTTGTGGTCCTTCTGCCCGGGGTGTGGCCATCGCATCCGCTGGCACGACAACCTGCCGGTGCTCAGTTTCCTGCTGTTGAAGGGGCGGTGCCGCGACTGCGGCGTGTCGATCTCCTGGCGGTATCCGGCCATCGAGCTGCTCATGGCCGTCGTGGTGATCGTGCTCTTCGACGCGTTCTTCGTGGCGCAGACGCGGGTGGGGCTGTTCAACGAGCCTTATCTGACCTGGGCTTTGTCGCGGGACTGGCCCATCCTGCTGGCCCACCTCGTGTTGTTCGCCTGCCTGCTGGCGATGGCGGTGATCGACCTTCAGGAGTACTGGGTGGACATCCGTTTCACGACGGTGGCCACCGCGGTGGGCTTCGTGCTGCACGCCCTCTGGACGCCGGATCACAGCCTGTCGCACGCCGGTTTCGCCGGCCGGACACAGCCCGGCTGGTTGCGTCCCTCGGACCCGACCGCCCTGGCCGCGGCCGGCGCCCTGCTGGGGCTGGCCCTGGTCTGGGTGATCCTCCGGCTGCGGCCGCCGCGGCCCGTTGCCGCAGAATCCGCCGAGCCTGAGCCGGAGGAGCACGCTTCCGTGTCCCTCGCGGCCGACGCCGAGCTGGCATCCGGGGTCGCGGAACCTCCGATCGGGACGGCCGCCACTACGGTATCGCCCACCACCGCCGGGGACGCTGTCCCCGCGATGCCTCCGGACGGCGCAGGGTGCCCCGCCCAGCCCGAATCACCGGAGCCGGGTGACCCGGGTGTCGAGCTCCCGGCGGAGGCCTGCCCGCCCGTCGCTGAGCGGCCGATGTCGTCTGCCTGGCCGGCGGTCGGCGTCCTCGCCCTCGGCCTGGTGCTGGCGGCGCTGCTGGGGTGCACGGGCCTGGTGGCCGAGGGCGTCCCGGGAGTACCGTCGCACCTGTGGAGAAGCCTGGTTCCGGCGGCCCTGGTGCTGGTGCTGGTGCTGGGAGAGGCTCGGCAGCCCCGCAGCGCCGACCAGCACATCATCGAGGCCATCGAGTCGGAGCGGTTCTCCGCCCGGCGCCGGACCCTGGGCGAACTGCTCCTGCTGCTGCCGGCCATCGCCGGGGGCGTGGCCGCCCTGTGGGTCTATTTCGGCCACGAGCCGGCCCGCGACTGGGTCGCCGCCGCCCTCGGCTGGAGGGTGGGCCAGGAATGGCAGCCGCTCCGGGGGCTGGCCACCGCCGCGGCCGGCTACGTCATCGGTGGCGGCATCGGCTGGGCGGTACGCATCGTCTTCACCCTGGCCTTCGGCAAGGAGGCCTTCGGGCTGGGTGACATCCACATGATGGCCGCCACCGGCTGCGTCGCCGGCTGGCCGGTCGTGCTGCTGGGGTTTGTGCTCACCGTTTTCATCGCCATGGGCGCCTGGCTGATCACGCTGCCCGTCAAACGCACCCGGGCCATCCCACTGGTTCCCTGGCTGGCCCTCGGGTACCTCATCGTGGTGGTGCACTACGAGAACCTGCTGCGCTTCCCACCTGTGCGCAACGCCCTGGAATTGGTTCACATGTTAGTTCTTCAGAAGTCACAGACCTGATGCCGCGGAGATTCCCATGAGTCTTGCGGTTCGGCGAATCAAGCTTTATACTAAGGCAGTGGTCGTTCTGGCCGTGGCGCTGGCGGTCGGGACAATCCTGGTCAAAAACCGCAACAACACCGTGGCGGTCTGGTTCTTCGGGCTGGTCGATCCCGAGAGACAGGTAAACGTCGTCACGCTGTTGTTGTGCACGGCTGCTGGATCCGTCCTTTGCTGGTGGATCCTGGTTCGGGCTCTCTCGCTGGTCCGCGACCTGCGGGAGGTCAGCCGCGAGAAGCAGCTCCGCGCCGCCTCCCGGGCGCAGGAGCAGCGGGCCAGGGAACTCCAGAAGCAGGAGAAGCGCATCGACGACAAGATCCAGCGGGTCATCGGCCGGGACGCAGACCCGGACGAGTGACCGAAAGGATGGAGGTTCCCGCACCGCACCCCGCGGTGTGAGTTGCACACGGAGGTCACCTGCCATGAAACGTCTCAATTCCGTACTCGTTCTTCCGGTGCTGATGGTGGGGCTGCTGGCGTCGGCCGGCTGCGACGACCCCAAGCAGCGCATCGCCCTGCTCGAAGACGAGAACCAGAGGCTCCTCGACGAGGTGAACGGCGCCCGTCTGGAGGCGGACAACATCCGCGGAGATCTGGACTTCTGCGAGCAGGAGCTGGCCAGCGCCCGGGCGGACAACGGCAACCTGCGGAGCCAGCTCGCCGCCCTGCGGGACCGCCCGCAGCCCAAGCCGGAGCCGCTGGTGCCGGAGGGCTGGACCGCGGTGCCCGGGGGGGCAATGATCGCCATCGAGGGCGAGGTGCTCTTCCAGTCGGGCAAGGCGGTGCTGCGTCCCGAGGCCCGCAAGACCCTGGACGCGGTTGCCCGCACGGTGACCAGCACGTATGGCACGCAGGACGTGCTGGTGTACGGCCACACGGATGACGTGCCCATCAAGAAGAGCGGCTGGAAGGACAATCTCGAGCTGTCCGCCCAGCGTGCCCTGGCGGTTGTCCGCTACCTCCAGGACAGGGGGGTGGGCCCCGACCGGCTGGTGGCGGCGGGCTGCGGGGAGCACCGCCCGGTGGCGCCGAACAGCTCGGCCGGCAACCGCAGCAGGAACCGGCGGGTCGAGGTCTACGCTCTGGACGTGACTGTCCAGACGGCGGGCCGGTAACCGCTCGGGACGGGCGGCGACGAACGGGATGGCGGCGGGCCCCGTCGGGACGCCGCGGCAGGCTTCTTGACGACGCCTCGGTCGTGGATGCGGCCGGGGTGTTGTCGTATGGGCCCGCCGCGGGGCGGGATGGCTTGCCTTTGGCACGGATCTTGTTTGGGCATCGGGGATGTACGCCTCGCCGGATGGCCGGTGGGGAGGCGGCCAGGGGCAGGGCCCGACCCGAGGTCGGTTGTCGGCCAGCCCCGTTGCCGGCCGCCAGGGTCGGTGGGAATCACAGGCAGAGGCTTTCCGCGAACGCGGCGCCAGCCGGGAGGAGCAGTGATGGCGCAGTACAGAATCGCCTGGATGCCGGGCGACGGTGTGGGCAACGACGTGATGGAGGCCGCCCGGCTCGTGCTCGACGCGCTGAAGCTCGATGCCGAGTACGTGCCCGCCGACATCGGCTGGGAGTTCTGGTGCCGCGAGGGCAACCCGCTGCCCGACCGCACGCTCGAGACGCTGCGGACCACCAACTGCGCCCTGTTCGGGGCGATCACCTCCAAGCCGGTGGCCGAGGCGGCCAAGGAACTGGATCCCTCCCTCCAGGGCCAGGGGCTGACCTACTTCTCCCCGATCGTCCGGCTGCGGCAGGAGTTCAACCTGCACACCAACCTCCGGCCCTGCAAGGCCTACCCGGGCAACCCGCTGAACTACCGCGACGGCATAGACCTGGTCGTCTTCCGCGAGAACACCGAGGGGCTGTATGCCGG
>Ga0180432_10006182_pt1 | contig 15656 bp, 5 predicted proteins | sample SS_ome_10_FD_132414 | JGI IMG/M metagenome (GOLD analysis project Ga0180432, IMG submission 132414) | Hypersaline lake sediment archaeal communities from the Salton Sea, California, USA - SS_1_MS_2 metaG | ecosystem: Environmental > Aquatic > Non-marine Saline and Alkaline > Hypersaline >... | reverse complement strand
TGCTCTTCAATGCTCTCAGGCATCATCTGCTTGATAGACAACTGGAATTTCAGATCCTCATCCAATGCAAACACTTGCTTGCCCTTGAATTTTCCTTCTTTTATCGCGTTCTCATACTTAGGCTCTACTTTCTCGATCTTGATACCGCTAGGAGACTCGCCGAACTGGCACCTAAATCTATTTGAGAATATATCAAACTTACAGAATGCAGGAGGATCTGAACCAAACTGAATCATCTTACATTCAGATTTCTTTGTCTCCCTCTGCTTTGTAGAAGGATTTTCCCAGTCATACTCAAAAATCAAGGTATCAAACCTGTAATTTGCATGCTGTGTTACATAAGAACAATCAACATTCAATAACTCATCCTTGTTCACCCTGCTCTTCCAAGCAGGCTTGCAAACAGGATTAATTGTAATTTCTTGCGCTCTTTTTCCATCTTTGTCTGGCTCAAGCTTATTACAATCACATTCTCCACCAACAAAACCATCTGCTTCAGAACAACCAAAACCTTCACTACATTTCAATTTTACCCTCGTATTTATATCAGCGCCTGCAGCAGCCATCAAGCCAAAATGATATTCCCAAGTGGTCAAGCCTCTTGGATTTGTCTGAGGATTCCATGAAAGGAACCTTCTCTCGCAAGGCATAGGACCAAGCACAATAGTCTCAACAGGAACAGACTCAACACTCTGCTGAGCCATAGCAGCAATATCAACATTCCACTCAAAACCAAAAGCCATCATGCACAATCCATGCACTAACTGCTTCTCATTGAACATAGCATTGAAAGCAGCACTCTCGCCATACCTGCCCTCAACCTCATTAGAAACATCCTTGCCAGCACCAGTGACAACACCGACAAGATCTGCAATGCCAGAAGCAACACTTATCCTTTTTCCACTAGGCGAACTCCATTTATTCACAAAACAACTTATAACTTCCCACAACAAATCACACACATAAGTGCTGAGCTTAGACCTGCAAGAGCCTTCAGAACCATCACCAGTCAAACGAATCATGTCAACGCAATTCTTTATTGCAACAGAGATCTGCCTCCATTTCTTCAAGTAACTGATTATAGCCGGAAGACATATGCATCTAATGCTGTTCACAATTCCTGAATTAGGCTTTATTATATATTCTTGATCAACATAACCAACATGATTCTTGACTTTCTCCCACACTTCTTTTGCAGCAACATCACATTTCTTTCCTTCAAGCTTTGACTTGCCCACGTTCTTGCAAAATGCGCTCTTGAAAGAATTAAATTGAGATTTTTCTTTAGGAGTGCCCAAGTCCTTGAAATACTGGGTCAATTCAAGATCCTTTATAGCAGTCATGGTGCTGGAGAACTTATACATCTCATCTTCCCTGTAAGTCTTTCTTCCTTCTTTCACAGCACCCTCAATCTTGTAAGTCTTTGCAATATAACCCCTGAAAATAGTATACTTGAAATTCTCTCCACCTACAGAAGGATTTGGAAAAACAAAGACCTGCAGCATATTACTCTCTGCCTCTGAAATCTTAGGATTAAAGTTCAAGCCAGTCCTTACAACCTCTGGAGTAGGATTGCCTTCAGCAGAACAAAAGCCAGACAAGAAATTCCAGAGATTAAAACCTGCAACCTCATCACCCTTACCCACTTTCTCTGCAGCAAGCTTCACGCTGTTCTTCAATTCATCAAAAGTATCAATATCAAGAACATTATTGCTTATGCCCAAGAAATTACCCACGCCACAAGCACTGTTCCACTTCCACATGTAATCAATGCCGCAGCACAAAGGACAAGCAGGATGCAGTGAGCTGTTCCTGCACATCTTTGCAATCTCCTTATAATTATCTTCTTCTAAATAAATCTCATACAAGTCCTTCAAGCCAACCTTATCAGGAAGACCGAACTCTGTCCTAAGATTATAACCACAAACATAAGGATCTTCAGTCCTGCTTGCCGAGGTCTCTTCTGCACCAGCAGTGCTGCCACCAATACCAGACGCAACAGCAGCACCAGTAGAGAACGCTCCTACAACATCAAATATGGAACTGCCAGTAGGACTACTGCCTTCTGACTGGACATACTTACATTTCCCATCAACACAAGCAAGATCAAGCTCACAATCGTCGGCCGTGAAACAAGTATAATTTATTCCACCTGGCGTAAAACAGAACTTGCCTGTACTATGACAGAACTGACCTGAAGGACAATCAGCATCTTTCTCACACATCTTAGCTGGCAAGAAGCAAATATTTAATGTCCTAGAACAGAACAATTGCTTTCCATCCTTGTTCTTGCCACAATCTGCATCATCAGCACAAACATTAAAACATTTTTTACTGGTTGGATGACAAGACAAGCCAGCAGCACAATCCTCCTGATATCTGCAAGCAGAACCTTCTTTAGCAGGAGCAAAGCAAATATCATCCTTAGTATGACAATACAAGCCTGCCATGCAATCTGAATCATCACTGCAAGGCTCTCCTGCCTTTTTAGGAGCAACAGGAATCACCTTGCAAAAACCACTGACACATTTCATGCCCTCACCACATACATCATCTGTTATGCAAGCATCACCTTCTTTTCTGACATAATAACAATACTTTGAAGCAGGATCGCATGCATAACCAGAAGGACAATCTGAATCTTTCTGGCATTCCTCTGCAACACACTTGCTATCCTTACATATCCAGCCATACCTGCAATCTGCATCAAAACTGCATGCTTCATTCAATCCAGAAGGCTTGAAACACACATTCCTAAAAGTATGGCACTGCAGCCTGCCAAGCACAGGCTGTTCAGGATTTATATAACCACAATCTGAATCAGAATAACATTTCTCTCCTTCTTTAGCAAGAACAGGCTCTTCAGAAGGCTTGTAGCAGACCTTATCGAAAATGTCACATTTCAAGCCGTTCACACAATCCTCATCCTTATCACAACTTCCTCCTTCCTTGACAGTGCCTGGTTTTATCTCTTCAACTCCAGGAGCATAGACACAAACATTATCTTTGCATTTAAAGTCTGCTTCACAATAATCATCATTTTCACACCATTGCCCCTGCCTAGAAGGTGTGAAGCAATAGCCATCTTCATGGCACCATTGATGTGTAGGGCAATCAGTATCTTTCTTGCATTCTTCTTTACCTGTGCATTTGCTGTTACGACATTCCAAATCAAGTGCGCAATCACTGTCCTTGTCACAGCCGCCTCCAGGACCTACAGAACCAGGAGCCTTTGCCAAAGGATCATAACAAGTACCATATAACTCGCTGCACTCTAATCCTTTCTTGCAATCTTCTTTCTTATAACATTCTCCACCAGCAGAGACAGAACCAGGTTCTATCTCAGGAATCTTTTCAGGATCATAACACTCAGATTTGAACATCGTATCGCATTTCAAGCCTTCTACACAATGGTCGTCCTTTTCACAATAACCGCCTTCACCAACACTATTTTTTGCAATCTCTTTAGGCTTTTCTATGCACTTTTTGAAAACATTGCAGATCAATCCACCTGCACAGTCCTCGTCTTTTTTACAGTCTCCTCCTGCCTGCACAGAATGCAGAGGAATCTTCTCTTCATCTATCTTTATCTCACAGGTCCCTTTGAAAGGATCACAATACAAACCAGGATCGCAGATATCATCTGAAGCGCAGTTCTGACCTTCTCTTCTTTTTCCTCTGATATGCACTGCACCCTTGACTTTCTCAACAGCATAAGTAGGACTGATGACATCAGGAACTCTCTTAGATGCTCCTGAAAAACCACATCCACTTCCAGAATAAACCCTGCCAAAAACACCCCATTCAGCAATAGCTTTCTGCCTTGGGCTTTGCTCTCCTTCTTTTGCAGGCTTATCAGAAATCTTCAAAGTGATATCTTTAGGAGTGCCTCTCTTCTCCTTGATATATTTCTGGACAGTAGGAGCGCTTGGACAGCCGATCCTGTCACACACAGGCTGATAGACGTCCTGCAAGACATTATTATATGTCTTTGTGAGCCATTCGCATTTATCACACCTGCTATTGGCAGACTCATCATCTGCATAAGCAATATCACACAAGCCTGCCTGTGCTACATCTGCATCAACACCTTTTGACTTCAGCATCAAGCTGCTGCAAAAAAATCTTTTCAGCAATCCTGCCAAAAACAATGCAGCTGCCCCGCCCATGCACAAGTAAACAACATTTTCTGTGAAAGTAGTCAAAGGATCAAGCACTTCATCAATCAATTCAATCGCCTGGCTGAAGAAATGCGAAGTAGCTTCTAAAGAATCCTTTCTTATAACATCCGGAGGAATGACCTGATCAATATCAATAGTTATAGGAAGGCAGTTTCTTTGCCTGGATGTCTTATATTCTATCCTTTCCTTGCCAGTCTTCTGGTCAACTATAGAAACCTTCTCTTTGACAGGGATATCAATCTCAAGATATAATTTTGCGCAGCCAAGAACAGGATAGCTCGGGCATCCAGGAACAAAATAAGGATTGACGCCGCCAAAACCAAGACCTGCCTTAGGCTCTTCCCCTCTTCTCCAACTGCTTATAGCCTCCTCGATAGCAGCAGGAGTGGTATTGCCTTCAAGATCCAAGGAATCAACTGGCCAAGGAGCGAATTTGACCTGCACATAACCATCCCAGGTATCTGTCTTTCCAGGCCTCTTGTTCAGATACACCTTAGGAGCACTTATCTTATCATTATCAAAAAATTCAGACATCTCAGGATTCAGCCTCACAGGAACAGCATTCACAAGACCATTGATCTCAACACCCTGCTGGCCGCCGATATACTTCAATGTGAAAGGAACACCTATCTGCTGGATTCCCTGCATCAACAATCTTGGAGTGAGCATTGAAGGAGTTATTGTCTCTGGATCAAAATCAAACCAAGAGCCATAGCCGCAGATAGCCCATGTGACTTCTGCATTCTTCTGCTGGCCAGGATACCAAGCTTCCTGCCCTGCAAGATCAACTGCCTTTAATTTAATCTTATTCTTCCAACCAATGCCTGTATCAAGCTCTGCAGCAGTGCCAGTCTCAATCTTAATATCCTGCTTAAGCTTCACAGGAATCTCAAAATGACCATCATCATCAGTAAGCTCAAAATGACTCGGCTTTGACTCATCATTCAAGTAAACAAAAACAGTGCCTTTCTCAGAAAGATTGCCCTTGACTGTGATATCAGGAATATAAGTGGTTCCAAGCTGATCAATATTTGTCGTGACAAACTGCGGAGGGCCTATATCCAAGACAACCTCTTTCTCAATCCTTGCACTATTTCCTGCCTCATCCTCTGCAATGATCTCAATGATATTCTTGCCAGCCTCAAGATTAAAAGTAAGCTCAAAAGGAACAGCAGTCTGCATAGTATTGTAAACAGGAGCACAACTCAATTCAACAACAGCATCTTTTTCCTCTGTCTCCCCGCCTTTTTCTGTAGTTGCCTTCTTAGGAGAAGACTTAGGGCCTTCATTGCAGCTAGAATCAACAGCACTCACCTGATAAGAATACTCAACATCACTTGCCACGCCAGTATCAATGAAGACAGGAGTCCTTGCAGTACCTACTCTTTTCCCATCCCTATAAACAGCATATTCATAAAAATCCTCTTCAGGAGAAATATCCCAGACAAGAGTTGCCTGGTTCTTCTTGACTTCCCTGACTTCAAGCCCTACAACAGTGCCAGGAGCAATATCATCCTTCTTTGTATATGAAGTATACTTGATTGTCGAAGGCTCAGACACATCGCCCTTAATCTTGACTGTCCTTGAAGTCGTGAAACCAGGAACATCAGAGACATTCAATACAGGAGGAGTTGGATCAAACCTTATCGTGAAAGTCTTCTGAGCAGACTGGCCATCAACAACAGCCTTGACCATAAGATTATTATCGCCTTTCTTTATCAAAGGAACACCTAAAGTTTTGAAAGTTCCATCAGGTCTCGCCCTTCCGACCTTAACTTTAGTAGGCCCGATATAATATTCAATCTTTGCACCAGAAGCAGTCGTGCCCTCAACAGTCAAAGACTTCTGCCTGCTATAAGAAGGAAGAGTGACATCAAGAGATATCGCAGGCTGAGTCACATTACCAGCAGTCTGGTTTGTTGTCTGAGCTGCACTAGCTGAAAAAGCAACTGGCAAGAGCAGCATCAGCTCTATTATGAACAAAGCAATCAATTTTATCTGTCTTTCTTTTCTCATCTGAACGTAGGCTCCAGTATATCAGTATAATTTCCTGAAAACATGAAATCATACATGTCTATCTTCAACTGAGTGCTTATAGGGTTTGGCCTGTACTCAAACAGGTGCAGTTCCAAAGTGTCTGCATTAGCAAAATCTGAATAACCAATCTCAACATCACGCGCAGTATAGCCGCCGATAGGGTTCTCTCCAGAGATAAGCATTACATCAAAGCTGTATTTTTCCTTGCCTTCAACAAGCTCTACAACAGTCTCATTGCTTGGGATCTCAAGGAACTGGTCAAATGGATAATCCTGCAATGAAACGTGAACAACTGCTTTCTCAGCTCCATACATCTTATATCTTGGAACTCCCCAGGTAGGAGGGTTTGCATTTGAATTATAAGGATGAACTACAATGACAGCATCAAATGCTTTCAATTTCTTCATCGGCAATGAAAGCACATCCTCTGCAAGCACGCCTTCTGCAGGAAGATAACCATCTTTCTCAGCGACAATTATAGGATTAATGCATGCCTGCGGTACAGTTGTCCTCAACCTATAATAGCCATCATCTGCAACAGTCTTTCCCAACACACATTCTTCTGTCAAGCACCTGAAATTCATGGTCACATTATCCATCTCAGAAGCAACAGGGCTTGCTTCTGTAAAGCCAGTAGCACGCAAGTCATACACCTTGTCACCAGTGACTTCGCAGAAAGGCCTGTCATAAACAACAGGATGAAACTGCCTCACACCAAAATATTTCCTCTCACCAATATTATCATTCACTAAAACAGGAAAAGCCATCTGGAAGATAAATCCTTCGCCTGCAAAAGCAGAATCATCACTTATTGCCATCCTCACAGGATAAATGACATCATAAGTGAAATGCCATTGGTTGATGCACAAGAACCCAAGATACCTCCTGTTGCCCTTTCCCATATTAGACCTCAAGACACCGCCTGAATTAGGGACAGCACTCAACCTCATGCCCCACTCTGGCTGATAATCAAAGCTTGCCTTCAAGTCAGTAGGCTCCATGCCTGCATCAATCCTGTACTTGAAAAACTCAATAGCATCAGGAGGAGTATAAGACGGAGGAGTAGGCTCTTCAGCACCTTCTGAAAGCTCTTCAAGCATCCTCTCTCTGTCATCCTCTAACTTCTCATAATATTTTCTCTTAGCAACAAAAGGTATGTAATTCGTGTTCTCGACACGTATTAAAGGAAGATTATACAACAAGATCTTCTGCAGTCTCTTTTTTATATCTTCAATATGCCAGCTTCTCTTCCTGCACTCAAAACGCATGTCATCTGTAGGGATCTCTGGATCAACACTCAAAGAATCAATTGTGAAATTCTCAAAAAACAATGCATCGTTCTCATACTTCATAACTTTTGAAGCAAGCTCATGAGCTTTCTTCAGCTTCACAGGAAGCCTGGCAATATAATCTTCAATCATCGTTGTCCTGTTGAAAGTCTTCAGTTGCAAAGGCCACTTCATCCTGACAATGACATCTTCCTCAGCAATCGTGACAGTAGGGAAAAAATCCTCTTTTTCAACAATACTGTATTGGTCCTGTAATGCACCAAAATCACCGACACACTCCCTTAATTTATCATACACATACCTCTGCAATTCAGTCTCCATGAAATCCAGGGAAGGGGTCCTGTCCTCACCCTCATAATACCAGAAAGGAATCACAAAATTACCGCCAGGATCAAGCTTCAAGTGAGCCTCGTATGTATTTCTTATGATTGCAGGGACATAAGCAAAACCGCCTTGCTGGCCCATCAAAGAAACACCGCGCTTAGAAGTCTGATACAAGCAATTTGTTATGTATTCATGAACAGGCTTGACATCCTCTGGAACAATTATCTCTTCTTCAAAAGGTTTTGCAGCCTGCCTAGAAACCAAATAAATGACCAGCACAGCACTCAATAACAGGATTACACCTATGATTATAAAAATAGTGACCTGTGCCCTCTTTTTTCTCATAATTACCCCTTTTTCATTCATTTTTGCCTTTTTTATATAAAAATGTTATGTTCTTATCTGTTTTAAAATCTCAGCAAGGTAAAGCCTGTACCATGCCAGGAAAAACACGATGAACAATATCGATGCAAACAGCATGATATTAGCTGTTTTCGGAACAATCCAAAAGATTTGCAGCAATATGAAATAAACCAATATGATATATGAATAAGGAAGCAGGAATTGTTTGATATCGATGAAAGTTATTGCAAAAGCCTGCTTTACTGCTTTGCCGATGCGCAGATTATTTGTAAAGACATAATGCAGGATTGAAGTGAAGTGCACATACAATATCGCAAACAATATCACGCAATAAAATAAATATTCTTGTTTTGCACCCAATACAAAAATAATTATAGGGATCAGCAAGATAAGCCACCAGCACAAGTTAAGCAAGAAAAATCTCTTGAGAAATCCTGCACTGACTTTCTTTTTCATTATCTGAAGCCATATCAAGCCTTTGAAAACTGAATAAGCAATTATCAACAACAAGGTCACTGCAAAAAGATAAACCAAAAGCAGGAAAAGCAAAGAAAAAATATTGCTTGCAGTCAATGTATTCATCTTTGCAACAAACCAGGCAGAGAACAAAGGAGCTATCAAGAAGAAAACACCAAGACACAAGATATCATAAAGAGCTATCAAATAATATCGCTTGTGTTTCAGCTCTTTGAAAGATTTTTTGAAAATGATGAGTTGTTTTTTTGCATTTTTTTTATCGCTTATCAACATGATCAAGCCAGCAATAACCAATAAAGCAACAGAAACACCAATGTACTTATGAGCCAACATAGATACAACTAATAAAACAACGCCGATGATTCTTGTAATGCTATCTTTCATAATTTATGCACCTGACAAAGGATCTGTAGGCTCTTGCGGCCCTGCACCCTCGCCATCACCTTCTACTTCAGCTTCTCCAGTATAAGGCTTGGTCGCAGCACCCTCATACTGTATTATAGGAGCGCATATCTCAGAATACCTGTTTGCATGTATAGTCCTTATTCTTGGCGTAAAAGTCAAGCAAACAGTATGATAATCATTCTCGCTCTCAGTTATCAAAGGATCATTGCCAAGCCTGTCAATCCTCTGATATGATTCTGGAGGATTTGAGCGCTCAACAGTCATAGGAGAAGATTCGAATGTCTTTGCATCACCCACAAGCTTGACATGATAAGTAAGCACGCCCCTGTGAGGATTTGAAATTGAATAAGTGATCTTGTAAATATAGCCTGTCTTTGTCTTGCTGCCTTCCTTGTAAGACATCGGCAAGGATCTCTCTCCCTGGATAGATGCAGCAGGCATGTAACCTGCGACAGTCGGCTGAGCAACAAGAATATTCCTTCCAGCAGGAGGATCATGCTGATAATAATAAGACTCGCATATCTTTGACTTCCAGCACTCTTTACCGCCAAGAAGCAAGGTCTTTTCACAGAAATAATCAGCAGCCATCTCTCTTCTCTTGGCAAGCCAATCCTCTTCAAAGAAAAGAGAGCTATATACATTTATTCCAGAATAATCATCATAAGCATCAAGATAATCATAAAAGCCATACAATCCCCTCTCACTGCTGAACAATGTCTCGCTTGGCCATCCACCTGCAGCAATTTCTGCTGCTTCCATTTCTTCTCCTGCTTTTCTAGCCTTTTCTCTCTGTTTTGTTGCCAAATCCTGATATTTTGATTTCAGCTTTGGATCCTTAACCAGGTTTGCAACTTCAGAATATATCTTTACATAATTTCCAGCAACAAGCATTTCTTCTCTTTTTTGAATATATTTTCCTGTGCTCTCCACGTGCTGCTCAAATCTGGTCTGATGCTTTGATTTTACTGTAACTGCAATCACAGCTGAACTTAGCAAAATCATGACCAAAACCAAAAACAAAATCTTCATCATCTTCATTCTAGCAATTCCTCTGCATCTTCACAATATGAATCTGAAACCTCAGGCAGCCAATAATCTGAAGTTCCAATCAACTGCGCACTTGCAACTGCATCACCAACCTTTGCAGCTGTCTTAGGCAGGCTGCAAAGAAGATATCCTACCATATCTGCAGTATCCAACTCAAGATTATTCCTTGGTGCACAATAATCATACAATCCTCCTCTTCCTTCATTGCCTCCGCAAAACAATGCAGACAATACAGTAAATGCAGAGATTGGATTTGCATACACCTCTTGTATTATCCTGCTGTACTTATCTACAAGCGTGGCAAAAGGAAATATCTCAAACACCTGACCAACAACATAATTGCAAGTCAAGTAAGCCTTCTCACTATCACAATAACTTCTTGGCAGGCCTTCTTCAAGAACCCTCTTGCCAAGACAATAAGCATAACCGCAATAAATGTTCCTCATCTTCTTCAGGTTATAAGATATTCCTGGAATGCAGGTGCAAGCAACACTAGAGATGATGCTCTCTTTTGTATCTATAGGAGATTTCGTGGCGCCAGTATCATAATCTTTAGTCATCTTATCCAAGTCAATGGCAGTGCCTCCTCCAACAAACTCCTTCCACCACTTGCAAACACCAGGAATGCCTTCTCCAAAGATTGCAGAAGACGCAACAATCAATGTAGCAGTCTTTTCATGGCCTGCTTTCTCATATTTTTCAGCATCTTCCCTAGACAATTGGCAGTTAGCAGCCTTACATACCAAATCAAGAAGATTCCAATAATCACCAAAGCCAAGCTCCTTTTTTCCTGCAGCAGGTTTTTTATCTTCATTCTTAGCATCTTCAGATTTTTCCTTGCTCTTAGTGCTGCTTTCTGACAATAATTCAGCAATCCAGCTAGATCCCTTATTGCACAAGAACTTTGACTGCCTTACCAATTGTTCTGCAAGATCCCTCTCTCCGACAATAGTTAAAAGAGATCCAATAAAAGCACCCAAAGCAATAAGAAGCTCTATTGCAGCCTCAAAAACAGTCAACACATTTGTGAGAGTCTGCTTTCCATTGCAAAGCTTCCTAGCATACTCAAATACCATCTCAACATCATCAATCCAGCTCATAGTATTCAAAGCGTTTTTCATCGCATCCTTTATGTCATTCTCATAATTATCATATACCTCTCCATAAGGAAGATTATAGAATTCCATATCAACACTCACATTCTCAACCTCGACAACAGGAGAGAAGAACTCTCCTATCCTTGTCGAGATAAATATAGGGCAGGTGAACTTCAATTCATTTATCGTGAAAGGAGCAGCAGCAAGAGTAAAGACGACATAAGGATCTTTTGACCCATAATTATTATTCAACACTTCCATGTCAACAACATAACCAGAGAAATTACCAAGACAAGTGCCAAAGTCACCTGGCTCAACATAAGCAATCTCTGCATCAAGATTAGAAGGCTTCAGCTTTACATGACAATAGACAGGATGATTGAAAAATTCTGCAGTGTGCCTGTCAATCATCTTAGGAGAGCAAGTGACCTTAGAAGTCCAATAATTAGTTGTAGTATCATTCACCAAAACACCATAGACCATGAAATTATAATCATAAACCTCATGATTCCTCGCAATATCATAGAAATCAAAATTAAGAGTTGTATTCAAAGGGCCTGAAGCATCAATATAAACTACGAACTTGCAAGTATCACCAGTGCAAGAGACTGCAGGAGTATAATTGCCATTAATCATCGAAAGGTTCACATAACCCTCAACAGCATCTGTTGTATTGAACAAGAACTCAATAGTGTCACCATAAACTGCATTAGGGCCAAAATCAGCATTCTCATGGATAAAAGTTACATCAACAGAATGAATCTCAGGAGCAGATGTATCAACAACAATATCCTCGCTCATCTGAGCACCAATAAAATTACCTAAATCATCACTTGTGCCATCAACAAGAGTAATTTTGTATGTTCCTGTAGATACTTTTGGAACAACCTTCCACTCACAAGTCCACTGGCCTGCCTGCTCAGTACACTTATCTGCCTGAACAACAGTGCCAAGACCAAGATTATGCAAATCCAAATATGCCTTTGCCTTGTCCATGCCAGAACCATCCTCATCAAAATCAACAAAGATAGAACCATTAACACCAACAAGAGGAGTGCCGTTAGAATCAATCGCACTTGCATATATTACTGTCGGAGAAGGCCCTGCATCATCTACAGGCAAAGTACACGGCAAGATAGTTGTAGCCTCATTACCGATCTCATCTCTTGCACTCACAGTGACTTCGCAAGTGCCAGGAGTCGTTATTGCAACAGACTCCCAGATATAAGTATCATCAACAATATCATCAGGGCTTTTCTCTTTAATGCTGGGGTTGAGCTTTGACAGGTCTGCTTTCACACTATCGAAAACAACATCATCCTCGCCCTTGATAGTCACACGCATATCTGCATTGACCTGCAGTCCTGTCTTCACATGAGACAATTTATATCCTTTATCATCCCTGAACTCAACAGACTGTATGCTTGGAGGAGAATTATCAATCCTGAACTCTTCACATACAGGAGAACTTTTCTGGCCAAGATAATCCATGGCAGCAATGCAGACATCAAAATCCGCATACTTGTCAGAAGTCACATATTCATAATCAATTACCTGCTTTCCGCTCTCGCATTCATTCTGAGCAAAATCAAAAGTCTTAATGATATTGCTGTTAACAGTCAATTGAATCTGCTTCAGTCCAGAACAAGCAGAACTGTCTCCTGAATATCTTCCATAATCCTCTGCAACAAACTCTATCTTCATGTTGCCTGTCCTTGAGAGCGTAGGCTCGACAGAAAACTCAATAATCTCAGGAGGAGATGCATCGACCATCAAAGTCTTTTTCACAGACTTCAACTCACTTCCTTCTGCATCAACAAGCACAATATTGTATTCTTCAGTGCCTGAAGAGATCAAATCATCTGAGACATAACTGCAGTCATACAAAGAAGCACCTTTGCTTGCGCAGGAATCAAAATACTCATCTTCAGCACCATGCAATACACGCAGCCTTGTCCTTGCAATATCTGACGAAGGCTCTCCCCTCATCTCTGCAGTCACGTCAATGGCCAAAGTATCATTGGCAGGGCTTATTATGCCCTCAACATCATCAGTACCGCTGAACCTTGTGACATCCAACTGCTGTGCAAAAGCAACAGGCAGAGTCACGACTAAGAACGCCATGAACAATGCTGCTAATCTTATTTGCTTATTCATTTTTAACAGTTATTGTGTGAACACCTTCTTTGGGCTTGCGAAAAACCTTTGGTTCCATCAAGCCCTTATACATATCTGAATAATCTTTTGTCTTGCCCATCTCTGCAAGATCCTCTATCTTTCTCCTGTTCTTAGGAACCTTGTCCAAAGCAAAACCAATATACTTGAACTCAATCGTGTCACCGCTGTCTAATTGCTGTGCTGTAAGATTCCATTCAAAATCTGCAAAACCATACGGATAAGGATTGCCTGCATCAAAGACAATATCCTCATCAGGAATATAATATTCCTCCCTCAAGAGACCTGAACCAGCAGCCCTCTTGTCTTTAGGGATTATCACAGGAGGCATAGGATACTTAACTGAAAATATAGACACACGATATCTTCCAGGCACAATAGGAATATGCTCTGAATTATCAGTAGGAGGAGAACCGCAAGCTGCAGCAGCTTTTGCAGTAGGAGAACCGCACACCTCTCCATAAGCAGCAAAAGAAGGCTCTGTCCTGCTTGAATACCTCTTCAACATGATGATAGTGTCCTCATCCTGGGATTGTATCAATGTCTTGTTTGAATTAAGAGACCAAGACCTTGCCCCCTTGCCAAGCGCATATTTCTTTACAGTAAAATCAACATAACGATAAGGCTCTATCAAGATAGTGGCATTCAAGTCCCTGTCATCAATTACATCCAAAGGCTCAAAAGCTGTAAGATACTCTTTCTTGTCAGCACTCAGCATGCCATTGATGCATCTCGGAAGCCTAGCAACAAGAGTGCCATTCACAGACATGCCTAATGTGCAGGACTCTTTGCCGCAAGTATATCCTACAAGAGCCTGGTCAACACCTTTCTTAGTCTTCTTGTCCTTGACAAAAATAGTGACATTGCCGCTTGTTTTCTGCTGCTCATCACAAAGCATTGAATTGAAATCAAGCTCATAAGGCTGAAGAGGCTCGTATTCAGCAGGCATAGGCAGGTTATGCCTAACATTAGACTCAATAAAATACTTGAAAGAATAACCTTCTCCCTTGAAAGCATCAGGATCCCTGATCTCAACAAGGACAGGATAGCTCACGTCATACATGAAATCATACTTATGCAGACCTATCTGCAATATCATAGAAGCAGTATTCACGCTCTGAGGCTGGCACACCTCGCCATCGCAATTAGCATCAAAATACATATTCCACCAAGGCAAGTATATGAAACTTGCAGCAAGATCCTGATAATTCTTTTCCAAAGGAATTACCATGCCGCGATTATACAGGTTCTCAAACAATTCCTTGTTCTTGATGCCCTCTGGAGCAATGATGGGCTTATACAACCTCGTGTTAGTAATCTGGAGCAAAGGCATGTAACTTGTTATTATCTCCTGCAAAGCATCAGCAACCTTTGACCTGAACCAGAAAATGCCAGGACCGAACTTAACTTCAAAATCTCTCGGAGGAGGAAGCATATCCTTGTCAAGATCAGCAAAATGATGCACCAACTCCATAGTAAAGTGCTCAAGCATGCCATGCTCTGCCTCAAGATTCACCAAGTCAGTAGCGAGATCATATATCTTTCCAAGATTCAAGTCATACTGGGCAAGATATTCTTTGATCGTGAAAATCTGGCCAGCCCTTGTGATTCTCAGAGGATAATTGACGACAATGAAAACATTTTCTTTTGCAATCGTCGTCTCTGTACTGACATCACCAAGCTCTTTAATCTCAAAATTCTGTGCAATGAATGGAGCAAAACCAGCAAGACAATCCTTAAGATTATCATTGACATACTCATCTATCTGCCCTGCAATAGTCATCTTGCCAGAACGCCTATGCAATTCCGGCCTCAAGCTGGAAAACTGGCACTCGCCCCTGCAATCATTAGGAGACTCAAGAAACCACCAATACGGAACAATCATATCAGAATCAGGACTGAACTGCACAGCCTCGCCTTCAGTAGGAACAAAAGGATTGAACAACAGATTAGAAGTATCTGTGTAGCCGCCATGATCACCCACGCGTTTCAATGCATCCTTGCCGACAACCTCAACACATGCAGTCACATAATCATGGATAGGCTGCACTTCAGAAGGAGCTTTCTCAATAGAAGGGACAATCACTTCCTCAAAAGGCCTGATGATCTCTGCTTGATATAAATAAACAAAAATGCCTATACTTAACAGAAGAATTATTCCTATAATTATGAATATCGTGACCTGCCCCTTTTTTAAAACCAAACTACTCAACCCTTTTTTACTATATTATATGTTTATCTTGGCCCTATTTATAAATTTA